>Ga0222716_10002517_pt1 | contig 14848 bp, 11 predicted proteins | sample C33_13DmetaG_FD_165044 | JGI IMG/M metagenome (GOLD analysis project Ga0222716, IMG submission 165044) | Estuarine water microbial communities from San Francisco Bay, California, United States - C33_13D | ecosystem: Environmental > Aquatic > Marine > Unclassified | place: USA: California... | reverse complement strand
TGGTGCCCGTGCACTTGCTCGTAAAGCTGCAGCGCCGGAATCAAGCGCTGCGACCAATTGAATTCCTCGTCGTCCCACACGAATTGCATCTTCGACAGCGCGTCGAAACGATCGGGTCGCCCCTCGACGAACGTTCCCTTGGCTCGAATATCGTTGACGCGCTTTCCGAGCGCGAATCCCATGTTGTACGTCTTCAGCGCGTTCGCGCTCGAATACGCCCGCGCGTCCCGCGGCGTCTCGTACGCCATCGGCACGTTCCCGTGTCCGTGTTCCTTGATGTAATACCTCAAGCACGGGACGATTTGCTTATAAAACACCCAATCCTCGCCGTCCCACGCGAACGTCTCCCCCGTCGCCTCGCCGACGGCGTCCAGCGCCTTCATCCTCGCCTCGCTCCCCCGCACGAAGTCTCCGCGGTAGCGAATCCGATCCACTCGATTTCCCAGCTTCATGCCCGCGATCGCCGCCGGCGCGTCGCTCGGGACGACGTACGCGCGCGGCACGTTCAGGTGTCCTCGCTCGGCGTAAAACGCGCGCAGCGCCGGCAGCACCTCCTCCTCGAACGTCACGCGCGAGCGCGCCGTTTTGGCCTCGCGCGCGTCGTCGTCGATCGCGCGTCGCGCCTCGTCGACCGCGCGTCGCCGTCCGTCGTCGTCGTCGCGCGCGCGCGCGCGCGACGCGACGCCGCGGCGACCGACCGCGAATTCGAGCGCGCGCGCGAAGATTCCATCGCGTCGCGTCGCGCGCGCGACGCGCGACGCCGCGCGACGCGCCATCGCGCGCGCGAACATCGCGCGTCCGCCGCGGCGCGCGCGGCGCGCGAGACGCGCGCGCGCGAAGAAGTGCGGCGCGATGGAATCTTCGTCGGGACGCCGGGACGCCGCACTCTCGCGCGCGATGCTCGCGCGCGCGGCGCGCCTCGCGCTCGCGCGCGGCGCGCGCGGCGCGAACGCGAGCGAACGCGTCGTCGCGCGCGCGCGCGCGGCGTCGACGCGACCGGGAGGCGTCGCGGCGGCGGCTCGAACGAAGGTTTCGGGAACGGATTCGCGATGCGACGGCGCGTCGACGACGCGACGCGCGCGCGCGATCGCGCGCGCGACGACGTCGAGCGTCGTCGCGTCGGCGCCGCGCGCGAGACGGGGGATGAGCGCGGCGCGAGGGATGAATTACGACGACGAACTGTACGACGACGACGAACTGTACGACGACGACGCGTGGGCGGACGAGGAAGACGACGACGACGACGCGTTCGACGAGGATGGAAGCGCGACGACGAAACCGTCGAAAGACGCGCTGCGGGGAATCGCGGGACCGAGGATACGCGACGAGTTACCGCTACCGCCGAAGGGGGCGGATACGACGCCGCCGCGACCGGTGACGAAGGACGACGTCGTCATCTCCTTCGCGCGATCGGGCGGCGCGGGGGGACAAAACGTGAATAAAGTGAATACTAAAGTTGATATGCGGTTGGACGTCGCCGGGGCGGTCGCCGCGGGGTGGTTGCCGCAGTGGTGCGCGGATCGACTCGTCGTGGCGGAGAAGAACCGCGTCAACTCAAACGGCGAGCTCGTGGTAAACAGCACGCGTCACCGCACGCAGAGTCAAAACGTAGACGACGCGCTAGAAAAGCTTCAGAGTTACATCAATCGCGCGGCCAAGCTCCCGGGGAGTCAATCGGACAAGCAGAAGAAGAAGAAACTTCAAGCCAACGTGGAGAAGGGCAACAGACGGCGCCTGCGAGACAAAAAGCAGGCATCGCAAAAGAAGACCGATCGTCGCTCGGGGAAGAACATCAAGAACTTCGACGATTATTGAGTGGTAATCGATCCCATCACCGTTCCAGCGCGCGTTTGCGTCGCGTTCGCCCGCCGCGCGCGTCGCGCCGACCTCCGACGCGCGCGCACCGCGGAAAAAGTGCCCTCTGGATAAAGTCGCGTCCATCGTATCGCGTCCCCGCACACGCCCGCGCGCGCGCGCGCCCGCGACGCGACGCGCGACGCGCGCGATCGCGGCGAACGCGCGCGCATCGCTTCGCGTCGACGAATCGCGTCGAGGCGCGCGCGCGGGGCGTCGCGCGGGGCGCGCGCGCGAGAGGTTGACCTTTGGGACGGCTGAGTCAGCGCGCGCCGCGACGCCGCGCGAGGCGCGCGCGCGCGCCGGAGCGCGTCGAGCGCGCGCCGACGCGCGCGGAGCGATCGTTCGGTGCGGCCGACGGCATGCGCGCGGCGACGATGACGCGCGCGGGGGCGGTGGAGCTCGAAGACAGCGCGGAGACGCTTCGGGACGCGCCGCCGCGGCGGCGGCGGCGGCGGTCGAGGGACGGAAAACCGGCGGAGGAGGAGACGAGCGCGGCGAACGATGGGGACGGTGCGATCGCGACGCTGAGTTGGTGCGAAAGCGCGTGCGCGACGGTGGTCGGTGCGCTCGCGGTGCGCGTGCGAAAGGGAGAGATGTCTCCGAGGACGATGTCGCTGTGCGTGTTGGCCATGTGGGCGACTTCGTTGGCGTACAAGGCGCTGTTCATAGGGTTGCGGATGGATAAGAATACGCCGCCGCCGGATCGCTTGGCGTTGTTGGCGATGAAGTTGTTCTTTAGCTTGACGCGCTGGGCGCTCGGCGCCGCGCTGGGCGCGCCAGTGTGGACGCTGAAAGCGTTTTGCTCGGGCGTCACGCGTCGAGCGGTGGACCGAGGATGGGACGACGAGCTCGTGGCGAACGAAGGGCCGAGGGACTTAGCCGATGACGTGCGCGATAGGGTGACGAATAAGGATTACGAAGCATTCGCGACAGCGGTGGCGAACGATGAGGGCGACTGGGACGTCATCGCCAGCGGGCGCGTGGGATGCTGCACGTACAGGATGCTTCGCGGCGTCTCGGCCGAGGACAAGCGCATGATGAAGAAGGGACTCGCGAAATTCCGCACGGAAGTCTTAGCGGCTGGGGTGCCCGTGGAAATATTGTTCCACGCGCAGACGGATTTGTTGGGACGTCAAGAGTGGGATAGCACGACGTTGCACCCGACGTGCGTTGAACGCGAAGACGCCGAAAACAAGGAGAAGGAGTTCACCGCGCAAGACGTGGTGTATTGGCGGTTGAAATACCCTCGTCTCATGGCACCTCGTGATTATCTCGTCTCTCGTCGGATGTGGTACGATAAGAAGAATGAGATGGCGACGTGCATTTGTCGCGACGCGTTGGAATCACCGTCCGCGGTCGCGGCGAAGAACAAGCTTCAACAGATGATGGGAGCGCGCGCGGTGGATGTCAAATCCATGTACAGCGCCATCATGGTGGGAAAGAACGACGAAGTCAAAGGCAGTCAGTACGTATCGATTTATTACGAAGATCCCGGTGTACCACCGAGACTCGCTCACATGGCTGCGGCAAAAGGACTGGACGCATACATGGCGACGTTCAATAGCGAGTTGCAGCGTCGCGTGCGAGCAAATGCTCGCATGAAGAATTACGACGCCATTCCCGCGCCGCCGGCGACGCGCGAGGTACCACACACGAGATCATTCCGAACCGGGCGAACGTCTGTGCCGCAGAGCGATGATGAAAGCGACGATGCGACAGCGGGATCGCGCGCGGGGTCGCCTCCACTCGACGCCGAGGACGCCGCCAACAAGCTTCACTTTGCTCCGACAGATTCCAGTCGCGAGTATCTGTTCAGTGGACGAAATGGGTTGAATAAACGCCAAAGAGTCCGAAGAAGGATCGGCAAAGTGTTGAAGCTGATCGCTGAGCTCGTTGACCCGAACTCCGCGTCAGCTGAGTCTCGACAGGCGGTGGAATCGAGCGACGATGAATCATTCGACGAGCGCGCCGCCGAACGCCCGCGAGGTCGAAAACGAAAATGGGCTAGGCGAATCGCGTTCGGCGCGCTCGTATGGATAGGTAAGTTTACCGACGGTTGACGACGCACGATCACAAGCATCCATCCATTCATTCATTCATTTGTAAATTACATTCATTCAAGAAACTTGCTACGCTCTAATGAGACCAAATGCTCTTTGAATGTTTGGCGCGATGGAGGATTTGTTGCCGAATAAAAATTGTAAATGACCGCCGTCGAAGTCTTCACGAATGAACCCTTCAGCGGTCGTCACCATAGTTTGTAGTGTCTTCGCGATCGCGTCTCCAGTGCCGACGAAGCGGTCCTCCCTCGCGGTCACGCAAACCGCGCCCTTTACGGCGTTTTCGACGACGAGATTACTCATGTCCAATTCTTTCAACACGTCTTTCAACATCGTCTTACACTCGTCCTTGGTCATAGGTCTCGCCCCGTCCGTCTCGCCTGATTCGCACAGCACTTCCCACGCTAATCGAGTTTCGATGCTTCCTTCGACGTACGGCGTGCAATCGTTCGCGGCGGCAACACAACAGACGACGACGTTGCTCGAGGCGTCGCCGCGAGCCTTGGCCATCGCCAGCGCCGTCAACGCGCTCATCGTCCCGCCCAGCGACACCCCAGCCAAGCACAAATCGACGCTCGCGTGCCCGTCCCGTTTCGCCTCTTCATCCAACGCCATACAAAGCATCATCATCTCCACCGGCGTCACGCTCAGCTGAATCTTCGCATCGGCGACGCTTCGCAACACGTGTCGCCACTGCCTCGCCGGCTTGCGCTCGCCGTAATACGCGATGGTCGGTATCACGCACTCCACCCCGTTCGTCAGTAATTCTCGCGCGATCGATCGTCTAAACCATTCATCTACGTCTCCCGTGCACGGAAGCAGCACCGCGATGCGCTTCACCGCGTTCGCCGTACCATCCGTCCCGCTCGTCGTCGGCGCTCCCGGACGCAAACGCGCGAAACGCACCAAACGCGACTCCTCCGGCAACGCGTCCGCGAACGGACTCACAAAAGTCGCGTCTTGGCGCACGACACCGTCACCATAACCAGAGTCCACCGAAGGCGGCGCCCACGCGATGTCACACGCGGTGTCGCGACGTAAAGTCGCGTCGACGGGCGGCGTTGACTTTGAGTGGAAAAACGTCAACGAACTCGCGTGCACGTCGCGCGCGAGGTCCAAATTCCCCCACGCGTCCACCGCGAAGAAGCGCTTATCGCTTCGCTTCGGCGTGAGTCGGCCGACGAACTCGAAGATGTGGTCGAGGATCGCGGGCATCCTCGCCGGCGCGAGGCGCGGTGTGACGCCGACGGGACAGTCGGGACGGATGATTCGTTTGACTAATGTGGGCTAGAAACTAAGACGCGGCGCGCGCTTCGAACTCGGTTACGCCGACGTGTTCGATGATGCCGCCGCCCAAGCATACGTCGCCGTCGTAGAGCACCAAAGCCTGACCGGGGGTGACGGCGCGTTCGGGACGGTCGAACGTCGCGCGGAGCGGCGACGATTCGTCGCGCGGGATGAACGAGGAAGAAAACCTCGATTTCGTGAACGTTTCGTCGTCGCTCGCGACCGATAGCGTCACTGGAGTGAGTGACGAGGCGTAGCGCGTTTTCGCGAGCAGTCGAACGGAACTCGATCCGTCGTCGCTCGTAGGCCGTCGATTGGAAATCCAAAACTCATCCGCCAACGCGGCTCGAGTGGAATACAACGCGTCGTGCTCAGCACCGTTCGCGACGTACACGACGTTTGCGGCGACATTCTTCCCGACGACAAACCAAGGTTTTGGCGCACCGCCTATTCTCGCGCGCTGTCCGACGGTGTACGACGCCAATCCTCGATGCGGCGCCGCGCCCGGCACCGGACGCGCCGTCTCCGCGTCCACGAACGTGCCCTCGCTCGGCGTGATGTACTCACCGATAAACTCCCCGAACGGCCTGCGACCGATGAAACAGATCCCCGCGCTCGAGCGTCTATCGGCGCAATCCAACCCGAGAATCCGCGCCGCCTCGCGCGTCTCTGACTTGAACACCGCGCCGAGCGGAAAGCACGCGCTTCGCAACGCCTCGCCGCGCACCGACGCCAAAAAGTACGACTGATCCTTCGTCCGATCGATCCCTCGCAGTAACCTCGGCGGTTCGCCCTCGTCGACGTCTCGATCGATCCTCGCGTAGTGTCCGGTGGCGAGATACCGCCCGCCCAAATCCTCCATCGCCCGTCTCAACAGCGCGCCGAACTTTACGCTTCGGTTGCACTCCAAATCCGGGTTCGGCGTCGCCCCGCTCTCGAACGCCTCGACGTACGGTTCGAACACCTCGTGCCAGTACTCCCTCGTGAAATCGCTCTCGATAAATCTCAGATTCATCTTTTCCGCGATCGCTCGCGCGGACCTCAGGTCGTCCCTGTGTCCGCAATCCGTCGCCGCGTCCTCGTCCCGGGCGTCCCAGTTTCTCATGAGCGTCGCCGTCGCGCGCGCGCCGCACCGCTCGAGCGCCCACGCCGCGACGGCGCTGTCGACGCCTCCGGACAGTCCGACGACGTACTCTTCGCGCGCGCCCGCCGTCGCGGCCTCGGCGCGCGCCGGCATCGACGCGTGCACGCGCGCGAGGATCGAATCGAGCAGCGCGACGTCGCGCGGTGTCAACCGGCCGAGCGCGCGCGGGGACGCGCGCATGGCGAGCGTTCGGTCGCGGCGCGACGCGCGACGCGCGCGCGCCGACGCGACGCGCGTCGAGAGCGGCGGCGCGTCGCGGTGTGGTGGATGTTCATCTTTCATAACACGTGCTATGGTTGCTTCGCGTTTCCAACGACGCGGAACTATATATCTGGCTGCGAGCGAGCGGCGCGCGCGCTTACGCCACGGTGAACGAGTTCATCGCGGTGCGAAGGTCGCGCTCTTGACCCTTGAACCAACGCTTGTCACCCGATTGAAGCTTCATGATGTACAAGTTCCCATCGCTCACGGTGGCGGTGATCAACTGGTGGCGTCCGCCTTCGTCGCCATCCGCGGTGCGCGTGAGAATTTCGTATTGGTAGTACGTCTTACCCTTGTTCTCGCGCGTGTACACGTCGAGCACGGCGGCGGTGGAAACCTTGTTCGCCGCGAACCCCCCTTCGGAGCGGGTTTGCCCGGCGTACGATTGCACGCCCAACAAGTACCCAAGCTTTTCCAAGAATTGCTCCGGCTTGCCGTACGCGTCGATGCTCCCCTTTTCGGCTTTTTCGACGATGACGGAAATGTTCGTCACTTGGTCGAAGTTATCCTCGAAATAGCAGTCCGTGTTCGGGAACGGGCGTTCCTTGCTCGGGTTGTACTTGCTCGGCAACAAGAACGCGTAGCCGTCGCCGGCGTACGGGACGAAACCTGCGCGTCGCGAACGTCGTCCATCTCGTCAGTCTCACTGTTTACCCATACGACATCGCGACCCATCTCGCGTTCGGATCACGCCCGCGAGGGATCGTATCTCGGGGTCGATACGATCGCTCGCCGCGCGCGCGCGGAACGAACGCGTCTCGCGCCTCGCGCGCGCGCGCACCGGTCGGGTTCGACACGCCGCCGAAAACGTTCGCCGAGTCACCGTACGCCGCGAACGCCGGCTTGGACATCGCGAGCGTCGTCGCGCCCTGCGCTCGATGAAATCGCACGTCGCGCGATCGTTCGTCAGTATCTCGTTGCGCGACGTCGCGCGCGTCGCGCCCTCGACGCGTCGCGCGCGTCTCTCTCCTCGCCCTCGCGCGAGGTTTCGTTCGACGATAATTCCGCGCGTCGTTCGCGCGTCATCGCGCGTCGCGTCGCGCGTCGCGCGTCGCGCCGCGCGCGCGATCCCTCGCTCGATCGCGTCGCGCGCGTCGTCCGGACGCACCGCGATGAGACTCATGGCTTCGCGGCGGCTCGACGCGTCGGCGGCCTGCGCGGCGACCTTGACGGCGCCTCGGCGCGATTGCGATTTACGCGTCGCGGCGACGTTCGCCTTGACGGCGGCGTGCGCGAGGGTGGTGGAGAGCGTGAACATCGTGCGCGCGGGAGTGGCGATCGCGCGCCCTCGCGCCGGGCGCGCGCGCGCGCGCGACCGACCGCGCGTCCCTGACTGTTTGCCCACACGCGACCGATCGATCGTACGCGTAAACAGTGCGGTCGCCGTGCGCGTCGCGCGTCGCGCGTCGCGCGTCAGAGCGCGACGGCGATGTCGCGCGCGCTCGCGCGGCGCGCGCGCGACGTCGCGCGCGCCGCGTCCGCGACGACGCGCGCGCGCGCGACGGGCGCGGCGGTCGAGCGCGCGCGCGACGCGTCGACGCGCGGCGCGGACGACGACGAAGGCGCGCGGCGACGGTTCTCGGCGCGACGAATCGTCAAGGGGATCGCGCGAGACGCGCTGTGCGACGCGGTGGCGGACGTGGATAATTACCCGGCGTTCGTGCCGTTCTGCGCGGGGGCGAGGCGGACGCCGCGAGAGCGATGGGGACGCGAACGCGAACGCGAGGCGCTGGCGCGAGGGGAGGAATACTTTGAGGCGGACCTGGAGATTGGGTTTAAATTATTCAACGAAAAGTACACGAGCGCGGTGACGTGCGCGCGACCGGAGCGCGTGACGGCGACGAGCGTGTCGAGCGGGTTGTTTCGGTCGATGACGACGACGTGGAAATTTTCGCCGCTCGACGACGACGAGGACGAAGACCCGGTCACGGGATTACCCGCCGCGGGCGTCATCGTGGATTTCGAGATTGATTTTGAAGTTAAAGATCCCATGCACGCCGCGGCGGTGAGCGTGGTGTTCGACGACGTCGCGAGATCGCAGATTCAAGCGTTTGAAAAGCGGTGTCGACAGCTCGCGTTGCGCGGCGGACTCGAACGCGGCGGCGACTAGATTAGACCCTCGCGACGCTCGAGCGCGCGCGTGTAACAATTTTAATAGCTATAGCGAGCGCATCGCGCGCGCGAGCTCAGTTCTCGTCGTCCTCGTCGTCCTCGTCGCCAGTCGTCGAGCGTTTCTTTTCGTTGACGAATTGAATCGAGTAACTCCCCGTCGTCGCGTCCTTCTCCGCCTTGAAGTTATCCAAACTCAGCCCAAAGTTCCCGAGCAAAGAGTTTCCCAAATCTTTCATCTTATCCAGCATCTCTCTCTTCATCTCTTCCCGCTTCCGCTCCACCACCGGCTTTAACCGCCTCGCCTCGTCCCTCGCCGTCGCGTCCCTCGGCGCCAGCGCGCGCGTCCTCTCCCAATCCTCCAGCGCCCCCTCCGCGTCCCCGAGCGCCTCCCTCGCGCGCGCCCGTCGCGCGTGCGCCTTCGCGTACGTCCCATCGATCGCGATCGCTTCGTCGCAATCCCTCGCCGCGTCCTCGTATCGCTCCAGCTTCAACCAACACGCCGCGCGATTCGCCAGACACGTCGCCGCGCCCCCGTCGCCGCCCCCCTCGCGCCCCTCGCGCGCGTTCGCGTCCTCCACCGCGCCCTTCGCGCGCTCGACCGCGCCGCGCGCCCTCGCGAGCGCGTCGGTGTACGCGCGCGACGCCTCGTCGTAATCACCGCGCGCGAACGCCGCGTTCCCGTCGCGCCGAAGCGCCTCGGCGTCGCGCGCGTCGCCGCGCGCGTCGCGCGCGTCGCCGTCCGCGCCCGCGTCGCGCGTCGGCGCGCCGTCGTCGTCGACGGCGACGAGCTCGACCATGGCGCGCGCCGCACAGTGCGGCGATGGAATCCGATGATTCCGACGCCGCGCGCGCCGATCGGCGCGCGCGCTCGCTCGCGCGGCACGCGGAGAGCGCGTGCGGGGACCTGACGGACGCCGACGCCGTCGACGCCGCGCTGCGCGTCGTCAGGGTGCGAGCGCGAGCGAAACGCGAGCGAGCGAATGAAACGCGACAAAGAAATCGTCGCGACGCGGCGCGAGAACGCGCGAAGCGCGACGACGACCTCGAAGACTGACGACGCGCGACCGACGCGTCGAGGAAACAGACGGGCGCGCTGCACGACGCGCTGCGGTCGACGCGCGAGCTGATGCTGTCGCACGGACGGGGGGCGACGCGAGACGCGCCGGGGTCGACGTACGTCGTGCCGGCGAGCGCGCGACGAAGGCTGGCGGAGGAGGCGAAGCGAGCGATGGAGGAGTACGAGCGCGCGACGGCGGCGCCGCTGCGGGTCGTGGCGCTCGGGCGGTCGGGGGTGGGGAAGAGTCACGTGCTGAACGCGCTGCTGCGGGAGCTGGCGAGTCGAGGCGACGCGCGAGGAAGGATCGGACGGGGGGGACAAAACGGGAAGCTGACGCTGACGAAGATGGTGCATCACGATGAGCGCGCGGAGGAGGCGGAGGAGGATAAAGCGCGAGCGATGGAGGACGATTGGGACGGGGAGGGGGGGGCGGCGTTGGACGCGGACGCGAGCGCGTTCGCGCCGCCGCCGCCGTTGGATCGAGACACGAGCGCGGCGGTGTACATGCCGAGACACATGCGAGGAAGAGAGATTCGGGGGGACGCGTTCAAGGATTCGGAGGCGGACGCGATTCGCAAGGAAAAGCTTAAGGAGGCGGCGAAGAAGGCGCAGAAGAAGGGCCAGAAAGTCAAGCCGAGTTACGTCTTGTACAAGGAGCATCAAGAGGCGCGCGATAGAGAGGCGGCGAAGAAAGCGGCCGAGGAAGAGAAGCGTCGCAAGTACGACGCGGCGATCGCGGCGTATAAGATTCCGGTGCGAAAGAAGGAGTTCCCGTCGCCGCCCACGTCGGTGAAGGATTTTTTGGAGAACGATCCAAGACTCAAAAACCCGAGACCGCCGCCGTTTTTGCTCCCAGAGGGTGATGTCATGGACACAACTTCCGTGGCGTCTTCCGTGAGAACATCCGACGCCTTCAGAGTGAGTTTGGTGTACTTTAGCGCGGACGTCGTCAAGCAACACGTACACGCGCTCCAGTACGCGGTGCGTCAAGCGCGGGCAATCGAATCAGCTCGCAAGAGCTTAGGCTTTTACGCCGAATCTTACGTGAAAAAGGAGCTTAAGGCTCGAGGTTTGGAAGAAACTACGCTTTTAGATTTTAGGACGAAGCCGAAGGAAGGGGAAGTGGATCCAGACGATGGCTACGGATTACCGTCGGTGCTCAGGGTGGCGTGCGCCATGGTCGGGCTTGACCCGAACATATCGACGCTCGCTGACTTGGACGAGAGCGACGTGGCGATTCCAGCCGAGTACATCCAACGGTTAGGCAAGCGCGTTGAGTACGAGTACAAACTCGAGGGAGGAAGGAGCAAAAAAGACGAACCAATAGATTACACCGACGAACCTACGTTTCAGCGCGCTTTGAGAGCGACGAAGCACACCGTGTTCACTCAAACGCACACTCCATCGTCGTGTTGGGGATTATTGCGTGAAGTCCGGATAGATATCCCAGTTCCACCGCAAAAGCGTGGTTTAGTTCTGATCGATGCGCCCGGTGCGGGCGATTCTGATCCCGCTCGAGACAGGCATCTCGTCGCCGCGTTGCGCAACGCCGCCGCCGTTATTTGCCTTGGCGACTCGCGTGAAGTCACGGGCGATATTGTGCGGGCGCTTCATAAAAGTGGATTTTTACAGCAACTCGCGATTCGACCAGCAACTAGACGTTTCATAAACGCCGTTCAAGGTGATCGTATTTGGGGAAGCACTGCGACAACTTTGAAACGTGCGAGCGCATTGTTAAAGCGTGAACTCGGTAGAGACGTCAGCACGGAAGAACTTGCAAAAGATTTCCCACCAGTGGACGAAGAGATTCAATGGGCGATCGATCGAGTCATCAACGAAAACACAGTAGAGATAGCCACGGTCCGCCGCGCCGAGTTGCTGAGGATGTTGATGGATCAAACCGGAAGTGTTCGCGAGCTCAAGCAGACAGCCAACGCCGTAATTGCGGTAGCGTGGAAGTTCCTCGAGTTTCGTTCGTCCTGGGCCAAAGTTTTGGACCCTGCAAAGTTTGATGTGCAGAGTATCACCGGTCATGGTTCTTTGTAAGCCACTCTGGAGGAGCTCAAGCGGGCAAGACAGTTAAAGGCAATGCGCCGCGTGACGCGACGAGTCCACGACGTACTCAAGGCTTTCTGCGTCGCAGCCGAACCGCTTTGTGCGCTTCCAACGTGTTCTGATGATTCTCTTCGTGGATTTTACGATGATATCGAGTTCAGATTAGGCGAAGGTGGCGCTTATGCGGCGAGAAGAGTGTATGAACTAACGCACCAGTATTGCACTCGCGTCATCAGGGTCTCAATGAAAGTAGCCATGAAGCCGCTTGATATTCACGCCATCAAGCACGGTCGCGCGGCAGTCGTGCGCGAGGTCTTGACGAAAAATTTGAGGCCTGAGGAACGCATCCATGACATTCAAACGCTAGCAGACGTGCGTAGATTTATCATCGAGGCGGTGGATTACTTTGCAAAGGTCTTGGAGGCGACTTTCTACTTCAACTTTAACGGGAAAAACACGCCGCAAAAGCCTCGAGGATTACTATTCCAAGTCTGTGAGCATGTCAATTCTGCTTGGCATCACGCTCTCGTCTCTAATAACAGTGATGGCGATTTGATGCTTGGCGTTTTGGTGAAAAATCAGATTGCGAGTCTCGCAGGCGACGAAGATGATCCGAAGCGCGCCATGATGCGAGCGCTCTTCAATTTAGCGGTGACGAAATTCAAGTTGAGCCCGTCGCATAGATATGCGTACATGAATTCAGCGAAATTTGCCGGGGAGAGTACCATGCGTCTTTGGCTCGAATGCACGAAGAAGATTCAAATCGAGATAAATCGGCAGCTCAAGTCAGTCACCGCCGGTTTGATGTGCGCCTTTCATCCGTTGGACGAAATCACTGAAGTGCCGCCACCGGCAGGTGTCAGGGCGATGATGACGGACGTGATTGACGCTATATCCTATACAGCGTGCACGATGAATGATCTCATCATCGAAACGGCGACGAAAGAAATTGAGAACTTTTATACGCCCTACATTCTCATCGCGAGCGAAGACGCCATGCAAGCCTGCTTGACGTGTATGAATCCTTACGTGAAGAAACAAGTCATGCCGGAATTTAGAGCACGCGTCGCGAAACCTTCGATGTTCACTGTGGTCTCGCCAGACCTGAAATTCGCGCATTCACACATGACGGTGACGAGTCTCATTCTTGGCTCAGAGGCTCGCGAGCCGCTCTCCAGGGCGGAAAAGGCAAAGAAGCTGATTACGCTCTCAGAAATCGGTGCGCGTCCGTACCAACTGACGAAACCGCCCGTCTTGAGTCCAGCTATTGCCGATGCGATCAAAGCTGCAGACGATGGTGTCAATGTTAGTTTGGATGAATTCCCTCTACGGATACACATGCTCGAAGAAGCGCCTGCGGCGCGGGAGATGGAGGTGAATGAAGAAGAGTCAATCGAGGTGACGGAGCAAAAACAAATCGTCCCCGTCGAAGAAGAAGCAGATCAAATCGGACTCGTCGAGGCAGAAGAAGAACAAATCGAACCCGTCGAGGAAGACGAACAAACCACAGTCGACGACGAACAAATCACAGACGACGAGGAAGAACAAACCGCAGTCGACGATGAGCGAGAGGAATCGATCCAAGTTACATTGGTGCCGGACGCCGAGACCGACGTCGATACGGACGAAATCGAGGTGCAGAGTCCGGCACCGATTATCAAGTCGACGAAGCGAAACGCAAATGCTCAGACGGAGAAGGCGACTTCGCCGCAATCAAAGTCCTCAACACCGATGAAGGATGTCCAAACACAGACGGAATACGCTGCGGCAGCGAAACATCGAACGGTATCGGCATCGCCGCGGCGCGAAATCGCCGTGCAAACGGATGACTTTAGTGAGTCGCCGCGGCGTGAAATCGCCGTGCAAACGTACGATTTTGACGAGCATGAAACCGCCGCGCAAACGGAAGAAACTGCCGAGCGCACTTCATTGGAAGCTTCTCCCACGACGCACGACGCATCGCCCGTGGAAAACCCACCGCCGCATTCCTCGTCCAAATCGGACCTCACCGCGACGACGACGACGACGACGACGAACGCCGGCGAGCGAACGAAGAAGCGCAAGATGATGTGCGCGAACGAGCTCCACGCCATGCCGAGCGTGGCCGCAAACGAGCCGCTCACTTTGGCGGTGAATCCAGTGCCCGGTCCGCGCATCGCGCTCACGTCCAAGATCCCCACGTCCGACGCCAAGAAGCGCGCCAAAGCCGAGCGCGAGCGCGCCGACTTTTCTCCCCTCAAGCACACCTTTGATTTCGACACCGACGACGACCGCGACGGCGCCAGCGACGGCGACGAACCGGCGCCTCGACCTCCCGTCGCTCGCATCTTGAGGAAGCGCCCTAAGCGCGTCTTCTAATCATTCATCGTGACCATTTCATTTGAGCGTCGCCGTCCCGTCCCGCCCAGGCCCCCGGGCTCGCCGCCCCCCGTCCCGCACATCGACGCGCGCGATGTCCGACCCCGATCCCGCGCCGGTGCGCGAAACGCTCGTAAACAACGTCCTGCACGTCACCATCGATCGCCCGCGCGCGCTCAACGCTCTCAACCGCGACGCCATAGAGCGTTTGCACGAATTGTTCCAGCGCGCCGAGCGCGACGACGCCGCGACGTGCTACCTCCTGCGAGGCCACGGCTCGCGCGCCTTCTGCGCCGGCGGTGACGTTCGCGCCGTTCGTGAAATGTTAATTCGCGGCGACGTCGACGACGCGATCGCGTTCTTCAATCGGGAGTTCGCGCTGAACGCGGCGCTGCACGCGCTGCGCAAGCCGAGCGCGTGCGTGTGGAACGGCGTCGTCATGGGCGGCGGCGCGGGGTTGAGTTGTTACTGTCCCGTGCGCGTCGCGACGGATGCGACGGTGTTCGCGATGCCGGAGTGCGCGATCGGGCTGTACCCGGACGTGGGCGCGGGATGGTTTTTGAACGCGCTGTGCGGGCACGCGTACGCGACGTGCCTGAGCCTCACGGGGACGCGCGTTCGAGGGATCGATTGCAAGCGCGTCGGACTCGCGACGCA
>Ga0222716_10002513_pt1 | contig 14856 bp, 12 predicted proteins | sample C33_13DmetaG_FD_165044 | JGI IMG/M metagenome (GOLD analysis project Ga0222716, IMG submission 165044) | Estuarine water microbial communities from San Francisco Bay, California, United States - C33_13D | ecosystem: Environmental > Aquatic > Marine > Unclassified | place: USA: California... | reverse complement strand
TTAATTGTACTTCAAGGTACTGGTAGGGAAAGTAGAGCTACAATTAATGAGTTTACACGAATTGGTGTTAATGCTGGTGTAGCTGTTGAAGAATTAGCTAAAAACGGAACTGCGGTTGCTCGTGCTGGGTCTAATTTTAATTCATTTATTGTTGAAGGAATCAAAAACGCCAAGAGATTGGGGCTTGAATTTGGTAAAATAGAACAAACCCTAACTGGATTTGCTACAGACTTTGAAGGAACAGTTGAAGGATTTGCAAATTTAAGAGCGGTCATCCCAGGCTTTGCTACTGATTTTAACCAATTGTTTAGTACCGCACTATATGGTTCTACCGATGATTTTATAGAACAAATGAGAGGTGGATTACTGGGTGCTGGTATTACTGATATTAGTCAACTAAATCGTTTACAAGTTGCTCAATTAGAAAAAACAACTGGATTTACTGGAGAACAGTTAAATAGAATACTAAAGGGTCAAGAGGCTGGGCTAACCTTTGCACAAGAGCTAGATACCACAAGAAATAGCTTGTTGAAATATATTTTGGCAGCTATGGGAGCTGTACTGGGAGCTATAGTAGGACTGTCGATTGTCACTGCCACGGGAACTTCTGGTATTTCGTTCGGAGCGTCGCTCCTTGCGCTGGGCGCCACCCTCGGGGGCGCGGCGGTCGGAGGGGGTCTCGGTTATGGGGCTGGGCGTGGTATGGAGACGGTTGATGATGCTATAATCCAAAACGGTAAAATAATTGGCACCAACCCAGCAGATACAATTATTGCAACAAAGACACCAGAACAACTTGGAACACAACAAGTATCGGTCAACATGTCAAATCTAGAAAGTAAGATGGACAAACTAGTTATGTCTATGGAACAACAACTCAATGTATTCAAGAACGGAATGTTCGTTGAAATGAGAGATATGGACAAGGCTATTATTCGTCAACAAGAAGCTACAATTAGGAATTACTAATGCCTAAATTAATAGATTTATTTGAAACCAAAAAAACAAATTTATACATAGAGTGGAATTTGCCAAGTTCTTTTCCACAGTTATTATCTGTTTCAGACAGTTTAGGAAAAGATAAAATAATAGATGACCAACTATTATCACCAGATAGCGTCAGTCGTGATCGTCAACTTGTAGCTATCAAACAGTTTGAAGAAACATTTAGAGGACAGAGATTTACAGATAGACAAATACAATTACAAACTGGTAATACTTGGACACAAACAAGAAACTATAGAAAAGAAAATATAATAGAACATACAAAAGATATAACCTTACATAAACAACGACACGGGTTTGATATTTCACTACAAAGTCTAGAAAACAATTTTCTTGGTGGATATGAAAATAATGGCAAGTTGCAAGGCGAAACATCCGACGAATTAATAAAAACAGGCGGCCCAGTTCATATTAGGCTCCACCAAAAAGGTGGTATGTTAAATGAAAAACTAGGATTGTTATCACTTGGAAAAATTAGTGCTCAAAACTATGTAGCAAACAAAATTGATCAATGGTTATTGGGGGTTAATAATTTCATATCTAATCTTAGAGCTAGGGTTGGTGACGGAACAATAGTAGATAGACCAGAAATTGAATATGGATATTTAGAAAAAATATATACAGATAACAAAGGATTGGTGACAAACTATAATTTGACACACGGTCATGTTTATTTTGGTGCTATAGAAAATACTAAAACCTATCAAGACTATTTCCAAAACAGTCAGGGATTTGCAAATATTAGATCTGTTAGATTAAGTGATTTTAATAAGAATAGATTTGATTTATCAAACTTATTTGATGGTTACATTAGTATTGCTGATACTTTTATTAAAAATCTTTTACAGACTAAGGTACCATTTGGACTTGGATTTATCATAGATGATTTCCTTCCAGATTTAAAAGAATTAAATGCTATTAGAAATGCCAGTAGATTTTTAAATGATATTGATGATGTAATTGAAAATTTAACCGACTTTTATGATTTTCAATCTACCCAATATGACCCAGTTAATCTAAAAGACATATATGAAGGAAAAGGAACAGGTACAAATTTAAAAGCACAAAGAATTTTTGGTAAAAGAATAAGATTAAAAATTGATAACAAATATAAACAAGCTAGAAACAATGTAAACGAATATAGAAATCAAGTTGCAAATTATTTGGGTAGAGGTAAAAAATTATCAATTGGTAGTGGAGTAGATGGTATTATAATTCCAGATGTAAATGGTGTGGTGGTAGATTCAGACACATTTTTGCCACGAGCACAATATTTAACGCCGGGATATAAAGATTTAATCAATATAGGAAACATTTATAGTAAAAATACAGATTTTGTAGACTCTATAGATGTATTATTTAAATCAAAAGATAAAGTTGTTAGATTTAGAGCCCTTATAGAAGATATTTCTGAAAACATAACGCCTAGTTATAATGAAAACAAATATCTTGGTCGTTATGAAACATTTTATACATACAATAAAGTTATTAGAGATTTAAGTTTTAAACTTACTTTACAAGCATTTAGTAAAAAAGAAATTACAGGTGTTGTTCAAAGAATGTCGTATTTAACTACATTAGCATATCCAGAAAATACTGGTAATTATTTAACACCAAATATATTTCAAGTTACAATTGGTAGGACTTACAAAGAACAACCATGTCTAGTACAATCAATAACACATACAATAGAAAATGACGCTTCTTGGGATGTGGACGACCAATATCCTATGAGAATTGTTGCTAATATCAAATTAAGACTTCTTGATAAAAAGATGTATTCGGTCAATGATGAAACCATATATGCTGGAGTGCCTACCCTGAACGAGAGATTTGCTCAAATTACTCCCCCAGTGCTAAATACTTCATTTCTTCCGTAGGGGTTAAACAATGGAACGCTATAAAGAAATAAAAATAAAAAAAAGTAGAGGTCGTGGTGATGTGTATAGAGCACCACTTATAGATTCTTTTAAAGAAAACACAACAATTCTTACCACCTATGTTCCACAAAATGGTGAAAGGTTTGATACAATTGCACAGAAGTTTTATAATGACCCCTCCCTATGGTTTGTAATTGCCCGTGCAAATAAAGATGTGAAGGGAACTCTACATCCAACTCCCAATAAGGTTTTAGTAATTCCAAGGATTGACTAATGGGTATTTTTAATAGTACATTTAGACAACACATTATTGACGAATTAAATTTTAGAAAAAGTCATGAGGGTCGTCAACAAGCATACCACCCGACTGCAAGAGTAACTGCTTTGGTTGAAGGTAATTTAAATGGTCAACTTCTTAGGGGATTTACATTAGGACCACAAGACGTTACTAACATAAATAAATTAGATCAACTGACCAACATTCATGGAAATAGTGTGGTTGTTGGAACCACATATGTGGGTGGTAATCCACAACCAGTACGATTAAAGAGAGGCCCTCTACTGGGAAATGAGAAAAAAAACTTACCAGCGCCCGGTGTTACTAATATATCAATTTCAACCCAATCTAAAGGTGGCTTAGTATTTAAGGCTACGGTCAACCTTAAATTTTATGGTAAGGAACAATACGATTTTATTTATCAAACATTTATGCGACCAGGCAATCCAATTCTTATTGAATATGGTCACACTACAACTGCAGAATTAGTAAAACAATTTAATGACCTAGATTTTTTTCATAATTTAGACGACAAAACTGTTGAGCTAATATCAGATGATATAAATCAAGTATCTAAAATACAAGCAACTAGAAATTCTGGTGCTGTTGCGGGTAGAGTTTCTAATTTCAAGATTTCACTGAATGAAGAAAATGAATATGAAGCATCAATTGATATCATAAATGCCTTAGAATTTTTGTTTACATTATCACCCGAAGATACAGTACTTTCATATAAAGATACTAGTTTAGCGACATCTATAAAAAATAATTTTGGTTATACTGTAGATCCAGCCGAATATAGTGAAGAATATGATTTCGTGTTCCAAAGGGTACTAGAGGATCTTTCGGAAGATTATACTGCTGAAATTATTGCAGCAACTGATTATGAAGTTCGCGAAGATCCGGCCGAAGCGGATGCATATCAAGCGGCCGTTGTTCGAGGCCTCTCCGAGGAAGATGCCCGAGCCAAGGTAGAGAACGTTCGAGATCGACGGGAATACGCTCGCAACCAGAATCCAAATAGATATAAATTTTTAAAAGGTGATGACGTTTTTATTTCTTTAAATTATTTAATTAATCGTTTAGTTGGTGCTATTTTAAAACAAACTGTAGTTATTGAAAATAATGTGGTAAGTACAATAGTAAAAACAAGTATTCAAATTAGAGAAGAAAGTAAATATGCGGAGAACACTGGTAACTTATTAAGATGGTCAACTGCTCGAAGACAAAAGTTAAATCGTTTAAGAAAATATGAACAAGAAATATTTGATATGATACCCGATGATACTGATTTTGTTGTTAACTTTAGTAATATTGCGTATTGGGCAACATTACGATCAAATAATGTTAAAAATGTCATTATAAATAATGACAGCATATATATTCCCTTTGGCGAGTCCGGCCAGAGTATTATTGAAAAAGTTAGAGAGCCGTCGTATCGTAAAAAATTTAGAATGGAAGAGGGAGATCAATTTAAGTATAAGTGGTTTGAACCAGTTAAGAATTGGGATAGAAAATCAAAATATACTAAAGACTCTAGAAATGGTGAAGGAATTTTTATAAACTATCAAAAAGTTAGATATTCTTTTATAAATTCTAATTCGGTCGCAGAAGCTATTGTTAGAATTTTAAATCTTGTAAATCAGTCCACCACTGGTGTTTTAGATTTAAAATTTAAAAATATTTCTTCCGATGTTAAGATAGCTGATGTTTTTAAAGAACAAAATGGTTTAGTAATATATGACCAAAATGCACTACCATCTCGCGAGGAATTTTCGGATAATGAAAACGACTTAACTTATATTTATAATTTTTTTGAAAATAATACTTCTGAGGTAATATCTTATAATTTTGATTTTAGTTTACCTTCATCTGTAGCTAGTACAGTTATGGCTAATTCATTCAATGAAAATAGTGCGAATCTCGACGCAGCCGCGGCGGCTCGAGTTGTAAATGATCCTAGTACATATCAACTATTAATAAATGGATATGTGGTCGATCCAGACGGTAGTTTTGCAATAAAAGATTTAACTAAAAAGATTACACGGGAAAACAGTGAAATAGATATAGATAACGAGATATTTAGATCTAATCCATTGAATGTTGTGGGGGAGGAGCCAGACCGAGAAGATTTCGAAGCCGCGGCAGCGGAGAATTTAGAGTTTTATCTAAAAACTGCTGCATATGTTGAATTGGCTCCACCTTCAATGAAATCTGAAATAATACTAAGTGGACTATTTAATACTCTTCCAACTAGTGCTAAAGTATCAATTAAGTTGGTGGGCCTTGACGGATTTAGATTTGGTGATATGTTTAGTGTAGAAAAAATATTACCCACACCATATGATAAAAATAATATATTTATGTTAACAGGATACAAACACGATATTAGTTCTGATGGATGGTTTACTACAATTGATGGAATTATGATAGCATCAACTCCTAAGAATAAACGACCATTTACTCCCGATGAACGAGCTGCTATGCTAGCTAGCGCGCCGATGGAGTCATAATGTCATTCATAACTACTATTACAAACACAATACCAGTGGTCAATCAAAAAGACATAAACAGAAAATACATGTATCGTTATTTTGCTGCAAAGGCTAGTTTGATAAATACCGAAGTATTTGAAATAACTCGTAGAGATTATGAAGTATTTCAAAATAATACATTTGTTATTTCTGGCCATCTTAAGTGGTTGATTGTTGGAAAACTAGAAGATACAGAAATATTAGTATATACGGGGAATCCAGCATATACTTCTGGAAAAGAACCCATCACAATTCCAGGCCTCTTGACACAGAACCAAGCATCTGTTAAATTCTTATCAAGAAGATTACCTTACTTGAGTAAGCATATAAGAAATTACCAGCAGTTCTATGTCGGGGAGTAATGCAATACATAGATAATTCCATTTTACAAACAATTCTTAGTAGTGACCAGCCAAAGATTGTTTTGTATATTATGTCTGACCACAGGCACCATTCTCTTCAAAATGAACTTTCCTGTATTTATGTAAAAACTTCCGATGGTGAGTTTTATTCTTCGTTTTCACACCCCGATTACCCAAAGCAATCCACGCAAGGGTTGGTCATCAACAACGCATATACAACCAATATTAAAGATTTGATGAATCTTGGTATAGAGGTTAACGATTCTGTTGATGTTCTTTATTTTGAGGATGTGGTTAGCTCTGGTCTGCTAAATAAATTCTATGAGATAAAATTGGATAAGGTTAGGAATATCAATAATATCGTTCCCATTTTTAAACACATAGAAAATTTAAGAAATGTTGCTAATTCACTAAAGTTTATTCCTGTTGATACACGATATAAAACAATGTATCACAACTTAATGCCTTATGTATTTTCACAGATAGAACGACGAGGCGTCCCTGTAAATAACGAACTTTTCTTGGACTACTACGGACAGGATAAGATAGATTTGATACGGGATAATAGAGTATATACCTCGTATAACCTATATACAACAACGGGTCGCCCAAGTAATACTCACAGTGGAATCAACTATGCTGCATTAAATAAAGCAGATGGTTCTCGTCGTATATTTGGTGGTGACAAAGTTATGGTCAACATTGACTTTAATAGCTACCATTTGTTCTTGATTTGTGAAAAGTTGGGAATTGAACTTCCAACAAATGCTCACGAATGGTTGGGTAAGATGTATTTCAATAAAGATGTATTGAGTGAGGTGGAATATGATGAGGCAAAGAAAATAACATTTAGAAATCTGTATGGTTATCAAATGGATGAAAATGTTAAAAACTTGGAGTTGTTTAAAAAGATTGCTGAACTTCAAGAAAATCTTTGGACACAATATCAATCTGCTGGTTATCTGTTGACCGACTATAATAATCGTATCGTGGTGGAAAATGCTAGTAAAAACAAGGTCTTTAACTACTATATTCAGTCACTAGAAACAGAAACAAATGTCAAACAACTCTATAATATTATTGACAAAAATTTGACACCAATTTTATATACCTACGACTCAATGGTATTTGAAATTGAGTATAACGAAGCAGAATACACCAGAAATACATTAAAAGAACAATTAATATTTCCTTATACAACCAAAATTGGACATAATTTAGAGTTTTGATTTTCTAAAAACTATTTATTGATGTTACCTTTTTGGAGTATAGAATGGAAACTCAACTGTTATGCACTTTCTGTAAGCGAGAAGAGCTAGAAGAAACTTGCAAGAAGATAACCGATAAATATAAAGTGGTATTTGACAAAATATTTGTACTACAAAATGTTGAAGACTCAACTCAATTAGTACTGACTTATAATGTGGTCAACGCAGACTTAAATGATATATTAGAATCAACAATTTCTGTTCATAGAAAGAAGCAGAGTAATACTATTTATACTATAAATGCATTGAACAAATTGATAATGGAAAACAATAACGGTATCTTGGATAAGAAATTTAAGATTGATTGGGATACTTTACAAAATGTTATTTTGGTTACAGCTTACGGAAAGCTAAAGAAAATTTCAACTGAACTAGATGAGATTATTCATCTATAAGGATTATTATGATTAGAATGTTGCCTCTTGTATCTAAAAATGTGTTTATCAAAGAAGAAGAAAACAAAGACCATGAAATTGAAATGGCCATGGCCGAATTAGAGCAGGCAATCAAGAATGCTCATACAATCATGAAAAAAGTAAAAGAACATGGACACACTGAATTAGAAGCGTGGGTCCAATCCAAGATTACAAAGAGTGCCGATTACTTGAATGCTGTTGCTGGTTGGTTAGATAGTCACGATGGACTAGATGACAAACTTGGAACAGACGACGATAATCTGTAACAAATAAAAAATAAGACTTGACTTAAATACTAAACGCTGTTATATTACTAAAGTAGTAAAAATTAAACCCTAAACCATAAGGAGAAAATTATGGCACTTGACATTGCTGCACTTCGCGCTAAGCTAAATTCGTTCCAAGGACAGGGAGAGCGGACCTCCGCTTTCTGGAAGCCCACTGAGGGTAAGACGGTCATTCGTATCGTCCCCATGGCTTCACGACCAGAGAATCCTTTCTCTGAGCTTTATTTTCATTATCTTGGTAACAAGACTCATCTAAGCCCAATTACTTATGGCAATCGTGACCCGATTGCTGAGTTTGCTGACAACCTTCGTGGAGATGGTAGTCGTGAGTCCTATCAGCAAGCCCGTGCATTTATGCCGAAACTCCGTACCTTTGTTCCTGTAATCGTTCGTGGTGAGGAAGACCAAGGTGTTCGTTTCTGGTCATTCGGTAAGACCGTTTACCAAGAGCTTCTACAGATTATATCTGATGCTGATTATGGTGATATTACACACATTGAAAAGGGTCGTGATATTACCGTTACACACATTCCACAGGAAAAGAGCGATACTAATTTCGCCAAGACTTCTGTGATGCCAAAGCCTAACCAGACACCTCTGAGTGATGATGCACAATTGATGGAGTCGTGGACAACAACTCAACCTGACCTTCGTTCCTTGTTCAAGGAGCCTTCATATGAAGAGTTGTCTGTGTTCCTCAAGCGTTATCTTGACCCCGATGGTTCGGTTGATGCTCCCGAGACAAGCGTAACTCAGCAGGTTACAACACCTGCTACTCCCCAACAGACAAATTCTCCCGTTAAGAGTGCTGTTGATGAGTTTGAAGCGTTGTTCTCAGAGTAATTTATGCCCGTAAAAAAGGAAGTTAATACTCCAAACCGTGATGAATTAGCGCAAACTATTGCTGACAGTCTAAACACAATGATGAAAAATGACGGTCAGGTTGCATATTTTCTTGACGGTAATGAGGACACACCAATTGATTTAGATGATTGGGTTTCTACTGGAGCCACCATGTTGGACCTTGCTATCAGCAATCGTCCACATGGTGGTTTCCCAGTGGGAAGGATTGTAGAGCTAACGGGTCTTGAACAATCTGGTAAGAGTCTACTAGCTGCACACGCTATTGCTAATACCCAAAAGGCTGGTGGTGTTGGTGTATTGATAGATACCGAATCTTCAGCAAATGAAGAGTTCTGGCGTTCTATTGGTCTTGATATGAGTAAGATGGTTTATGTTCAGGCAGATGCCCTTGAGGATGTGTTTGACATGATTACCAACATCATTGAAAAGGTCAGGAAGGCCGACAAGGACAAGTTGGTTACAATCGTGGTTGATTCGGTTGCTGCTGCTTCAACCAAAAAAGAGATTGAAGCCGACTTTGGTAAGGATGGTTATGCAACAGATAAGGCAATTATTCTCAGTAAGGCTATGAGAAAGATTACCAATATGTTAGCAAAACAACGAGTACTATTAATCTTCACCAATCAGTTGAGACAGAAGATGAACGCTATGCCATTCGGTGACCAATATACAACGAGTGGTGGTAAGGCAATTCAGTTTCACGCCTCTGTTCGTCTCCGTCTTGCTACAACTGGTAAGATTAAGAATGGTAATGGTGATGTAGTTGGAGTAACCGTAAAGGCTTCGGTTATGAAGAACCGTTGTGGACCACCACATAGAGTTGCTGAGTTTGACATTTATTTTGACCGTGGTATTGATGACTACGCTTCGTGGTTGAAGATTATGAAGGAAAATAAACTGGTCAAACAAAGTGGTGCTTGGTACTCATTCATAGACGAAACTGGTGAGGAACACAAATTCCAATCCAAAGATTTCCCAGAGTTTTTAGAAGCTGATAAGGGAAGAAAAGAAAAGTTTTATAATCAAATCTGTGAGAATATTATTATGTCTTATCGTTCCACAGATACAGAACCCATCTTTGAAATATCTAGTGAGGAATAAAATTGTCAAATGATTTGTTGAAGGCCTTTGAAAACATGTTGGGTGATAGAGAAGAACAAAAAAATCTTTCTTTAAACTCCCGTGTTTTAATTATTGACGGCATGAATACCTTTATCCGTAGTTTTGCAGCAATCCCAACTATGGATGATAATGGTAACCACATTGGTGGAGTAACTGGATTTTTGAAATCCGTTGGCTTCGCTATCAGAACTATTAAACCAACAAGAGTATATGTTGTGTTTGATGGTAAGGGTGGAAGTAAACGCCGTCGTGATTTCTTTCCCGAATATAAGTCTGGTAGAAAACCTGTTACAAGGTTGAACCGTGCTTATGATATGACAACGGAGCAAGACGAAAAGGACTTGATGAAGTATGAGTTGGTCATTGTTGCTAAATCATTAATGAACCTACCCATTACTACCATTACTCTTGACCATGTAGAAGCTGACGATATTATATCTTATATCGCACAATACACAAAAGAACAAAACGGCGAGAGTATCATCTATTCAACAGACAAAGATTTCTTACAATTGGTCGATGAAAAAACAACTGTTTGGCATCCAATGAAAAAGAAAACTTATGATGACAAACTTGTATTAGAAGAACACAAAATCCATCCTAATAATTTTCTTTTGTATAGGTCATTAACTGGAGACAATAGTGATAACATTCCCGGCATAAAAGGTTTGGGAACAAAAACATTATTGAAGTTTATTCCACAGTTTGCCGGAGAACAAAAGATTACTTTGGATGAATTGATGGATGTAGCACAAGCAAATAAATCAAAAGTTATGCAAAAGATTGTAGATAACAAAGACATCATTGAACGTAATCTCTACTTGATGTCATTGGAATCTGCCAATATGAGTGATATAAATAAGATGAAGGTGTTGAATAGAATTGAAGAAACTGAACAGGTTCTTGATAAACCCGCCTTGACAGGATTGCTCAAGGAATACAATGTATTGCCTGCTATACAAAACTATGACTTTTGGTTGCAACAAACCTTTATGCCTTTGACTAGGTTTGGTTCGTGACTTGACTATTTATATAGGTAAGTGAGAGGAGTTGCGACCGACCACTAACCAGACATTGAGAACCCCGCTTAGTCCCATCGCAAACCTCGCAAGAGGGTGGACTGAGTGGGGTTTTTCATTGGAGTTTTATTATGGCATATGCATATGTTTATTTACACAGGAACCGCAAGACTGGCGAAGTTTTTTATGTGGGGAAGGGAACTGGTGGTAGAGCTAAAGAAAGTAATGGGAGAAGTCAAGCGTGGAGAGAATACGCGTTCAGTATCGGATACCTCTACGATATAGAATATGTAGCGGAGGATTTAACCGAAGGCGAAGCTTATATGTTAGAGGAAAAAGTTATTGAAGAATATGGACTAGAAAATTTAGTAAATGTATACCCCGGCGGACGAGCTTGGAAAAAATGTTCATCAATAATTTGTGACAAGTGTGGATTTGAATGTTTAGATGCATCTAACTTATCAACACATCAACGCGGTCAAAAATGTAGACCCGAATGGCGTGGTCTTTCTAAGAAAGAACGAGAAAAACTATACAAACGAGAGTGGGCGGATAACAAAAGAAAATCAAATCCCAAAATAGATAAATCTAAATTCTTTAAAGAACTTTGGAAAAACAGACCAGAATTAAAAGAACAAGCTAGTATTCGTATGAAAAAACAATGGTCTGATGAAACATTCCGTAATGAAATGTCTCAAATAAGAAAAGATATGTGGTCTGATGAAACATTTAGAGAAAAAATGAAAGATATTCATACAGGTAGAAGTTTATCAGAAGAACATAAATTAAACATTAGTAAAAGCATAACAGAGTGGTGGCGAGATATTGACAAATAGAACAGGCGCTGTTATCTTAAAAGACAATTCAAAACTAAAGGTTATTAATGACACCGACCATAGATTATAATTCCAATGTAGATAAATTAACCGAATTTGGGAGTTCGTTTCAAAGCAAGGTAATCGCATCACTCATTCGTAACGGGTCGTTCCTAGCACAATCAATGGATGTGGTCAATCCAAACTTTTTTGATAGTAGTGCTTCTCGTTGGATTGTGTCTAAAATAGTTGAATACTATATTCAGTATCGTAAAAATCCTACAATGGAATTTTTCCGTGCAGAGTTTGGTGAAATAGAAAAAAATGAAAGTCTCAAAATAGAAGTTCTAGACCAACTCAAGAATAGTAAATTGCATTTTACTGATACTGACCTTGAATATGTTCAGGATAAATTTCTTGAGTTTTGTAAAAACCAAACATTAAAAAATGCTATCCTTCGTTCTGCTGATTTACTCCAGCGTGGTCAATATGGGGAAATCAAGTTGATGATTGATAGTGCAATGAAAGCTGGAACACAGAAAGATATTGGTCTTCATTGGGAAGAAGACTTTGAAAAGAGACATATAGAAGCATCAAGAAATACCCTACCAACTGGTTGGAAAGTTATTGATAAGTATCTTGATGGTGGATTGGGGCCGGGAGAATTGGGTGTTATTGCGGCTCCTTCTGGAATCGGTAAGAGTTGGGCACTTACCCATTTAGGTAAGGCTGCACTTCAACAAGGAAAACAGGTAATTCACTATACTTATGAGCTGAATGAGAACTATCAAGGTATCAGATATGACACTTCTTTCACTGGAATTGAGCCATCTGCTCTAAAACACCACCTAAATTCGGTAAAATCAGCGATAGAAAATGTAACTGGTAGACTACTTATTAAATACTTCCCAACAAGAACAGCATCATATCATACATTATTATCACACATTGATTATCTATCAATGCATGATTTCAAACCAGACCTAATAATCATTGATTATGCTGACTTGATGAAAACTCCCACTCGTTCTAATGCTAGACATGAGGAATTGGGGTATATTTATGAGGAACTTCGTTCCATGGCAGGAGAACTACAGGTTCCAATCTGGACGGCAAGTCAGACACAGCGTTCAAGTATTAATGATGAAGTAATTGAAGCCGATAAAATCGGTGAGAGCTACAACAAGGTTAAAACAGCCGATGTTCTACTCTCCATTAGCCGCAAGACTGAAGACAAAATTAATAATACTGCTCGGTTGCACATAGTCAAGAATAGATTTGGTGCAGACGGAGTTACTTTACCCGTAAAAATGGATACATCAAAGGGTCTGGTCGATGTTCATGACCCCACATCTCCAGAGGGTGGTGAGTTGCAGGAAACTATGGCTAAAGGTGAAGAGAGCATGAAGAAGTTCCTTGCTAATAAGCTCAAAAGTTTTCAGTCAGATGAAGAGTAATTATTAACTCACACACCAACCTTTAACCCTCTGGAGCAACACAAAATGGAATTAGCGTCTAAGATTTTGTCAGATGTAACCGTACACATGAAGTACGCCAAATTTATTCCCGAATTCAATCGTAGAGAAAATTGGGACGAGATAGTAACTAGAAATAAAATGATGCACATAAAGAAGTTTCCACATCTTACAGATGAAATCAATGACGCATATCAATTGGTTCATGAAAGAAAGATTCTACCAAGCATGAGGTCAATGCAATTTGGTGGAAAGCCAGTTATCATTAATAATGCTAGATTGTATAATTGTTGCTATCTTCCAATGGATAGTTACGAGAGTTTTAGTGAGGTAATGTTCCTACTGCTTTCAGGAACAGGTGTGGGCTATTCTGTTCAACAACACCATGTTGACAAGCTACCAGAAATTCGTAAACCAACCAAGACCAGACGCTACTTGGTAGGTGATAGTATTGAGGGTTGGTCAGATGCCGTTAAGGTCTTAATGAAGGCATATTTCGCTGGTCGTTCTTTACCACTATTTGACTTCAGTGATGTCCGTCCAAAGGGTGCTCGTCTAATTACCAGTGGTGGTAAGGCTCCCGGCCCAGAACCCCTACACGATTGTTTACATAATGTTCGTAAGGTTCTTGACCGTAAAGATGACGGAGATAGATTAACACCATTTGAAGTCCATGAAATCAATTGTTATATTGCTGATGCAGTATTGTCGGGTGGTATCCGTAGGTCAGCAATGATTAGCTTGTTTGACCTTGATGACAATGAAATGTTGACTTGTAAGTTTGGTAGTTGGTGGGACACAAAACCACACCTTGCTCGTGCTAACAACAGTGCAGTTATCGTTAGACACAAGATTGACAAGGAAACATTCATAGAGTTGTGGAAGAAGATTGAGGCATCCAAGTCTGGTGAACCCGGCTTCTTCTTTACCAACGATAAAGATTGGGGAATGAACCCTTGTGCTGAGATTAGTCTACGACCATATCAGTTTTGTAACTTGGTCACAATTAACGCATCAGATGTGGTTGACCAAGATGACTATAACGCAAGAGCAAAAGCAGCTGCCTTTATTGCTACGCTACAAGCAAGTTACACCGACTTCCATTATCTTCGTGACATCTGGAAGAAGACAACCGAACGAGAGGCATTAATCGGTGTGTCAATGACAGGTATTGCTTCTGGTCGTGTTCTTGATTTGAATATGAAAGAAGCCGCTACAGTGGTAAAAGATGAGAACAAGAGAGTAGCTAATATACTAGGTATCAAACCAGCCGCTAGAACAACCACGGTCAAACCCGAAGGAACATCATCATTGGTTTTGGGTTCCAGTAGTGGTATTCACGCCTGGCATAATGACTATTACATCCGTAGAGTAAGAGTGGGTAAGAACGAAGCAATCTATACCTATCTTGCTATAAATCATCCAGATATGATTGAGGATGAGTTCTTTAAACCAACACAACAAGCTGTTATTCAGGTTCCACAAAAGGCACCAGACGGAGCAATTACAAGACAAGAGAGTGCTATGGATTT
>Ga0222716_10002507_pt1 | contig 14872 bp, 21 predicted proteins | sample C33_13DmetaG_FD_165044 | JGI IMG/M metagenome (GOLD analysis project Ga0222716, IMG submission 165044) | Estuarine water microbial communities from San Francisco Bay, California, United States - C33_13D | ecosystem: Environmental > Aquatic > Marine > Unclassified | place: USA: California... | reverse complement strand
GAATTTAGCAATGAGAGCGGCGATCAGTATCATAATGCTGCCGCCTAGACAGCAGGCCAGCACCACACAGGCGGAGTAAAAGACCTTCTCGCCGCCTTTGACGAGATGATCGAGGTTAGTATTTTCTTTACGGTTTTTCATTTTTATTGCGTTGTTATCGGTGTTTAGGTATATCAAGGCTTGACATACTTTTTGATGTGATGTGTACCTTAAGACAGTCAGCCCTTGGTAGTCAATCATTAATTAATATAAAAAAGGTAGTCAGTGACTGACAGTCATAAGACTGACGGCCATAAGGTAGGCTATATGTACCTTAGAGTCTCTTCGTAGATGGTAGCCCGATCATCGTGAGTAAGTACGATGGTAGGCAAGTCCACCGGCGTGTCTTCATTAGGCCAGTAGACCAATGAGACGATCTCGAACCCGTCAATGTCGCGTTCCTCCCAGGCTTCTGTAACTTGGGACTCACCGGCTGCGCTACTGCTCTCGCAATGAGTTGTCACGGCCTCCGCTTCGACTGTTATGTCAAAGTATTTGTTAGGCCGTAGCTCGATGCCCTCTAGTTGTATAGTTTGCATATTAATCAGCGTTTAATTGTTCGAGTGTCCGGCATCCTGTCCGCACGAACAGAATATCTAGGTAAGTGTCCTCGCTGCTGCCATTGATTGACGTAACAAGAGAAATTTCCTCTTCGGTTGCTATGTTCATTTCTATTAGTGTCTCGTATGTGTCCATTGTTTTCCTTTCTTATGTGTTATTTTAGTGACTCGTAACCTGTTAAGGCGTAGAGTAAAAGATCATCTAGGCGAGCGTTGCACTCATCCCTTGAACCGGTGCGAAACGTCGTGCCGCTTGTGGACTTCAAGGCGTATTCGTCCTGATATCCAAAGGGCGCAATGTAAAGATCGTGCTGCGGGCCTTCGCTTATGAATAGCTCATTGGCCGCGTGTATTGTATTGTTATACGATTTGATTAATGCGTTCATTTTTTCCTTTATTTATGTGTTATGCACTAGGCTTTTCCCGTGCTTCAATTACTGTTAAAGTGCTTTGTTTACTGTGTGTCAAGTATATTTTTAAATATTTTAATTTATTTTTCCCCGCTTTCCCTTGCCTCACTTGCTTGCATTCACAAAAAAGCCGGCCTTTTACGGCCGGCCTTTGATTTGATCTTATTTACCCTCAGCGGCCTTTAGCCTAGCATTTAAGGCCTTTACCCTTTCCGGCGTGTATCGTGCCTTTATGGCAGCGCGCACAGCCTTTACTTGTTTAGGCGATAGGTTTATATTATCTATAATGACATTCATTTTTTACCCTTGTTTATTGTTATAAAAAAGCCGGCCTTTGACGGCCGGCCTTCTCTTTTCCTAGTGAATACCGATACCGATCGCAACACCGGCAAAGTCTTTCGAGCCGCAAGCGTGCCGGCCTTGCGGTAGACAGTTGCCACAATTGCCGGGACAGGCGAAAGCCTTTGTTTGTATTTGTCTAAGCTTAGCTAGCACATCGCGCCTGTATTCTTTTGAACCGGCCTTTGTCTTGTCTTGATATGCTCTTTTGTTTATGTGCGCCTTGTCTACTTTGACGGCTAAGAAGTCACCGCGAACCACCGGCAAACTAAGAAAAGCATTTGCAAGGCCAGTCCTTTCGTGACGGCTGCCGGAGCTCGCATTAGTTAAGTAGTTCGAAGGCCATTGATAGCCGGTTGCGTCAAGCTTTACGAATTCAAGCCAACTCTTCGAATAGCCATAGACTTTAAGATCCGGCCGTGCTTTACATAGCTCCATAAACATTTTAAGCGTTGCAACATCTTTGAAGTCACCATCCACAAATAGCCGGACAGTCCGGCCAGTCTTTTGACTCAAAAAAGCCTTTTCAATTACTTCAGGATTCAAGCGCATTAGTAAACTGTTTTGCAACTGTCTAAAGAAGGCTGCCGGATAACGCCAAGCGCGTAAAGAATAACAAAAGTTAACGCAATCACCCTTGCCTGGACAGTCCGCCAAGGCTAAAGAAGAGAAGGCCGCAAAGGGCAGTTTCTTGTTGCCCTTCTCAGCGAAGATCGAAAAAGGTGGAATCCCGGACAAGTCACTTTCTAGATAGGAAAGCATCTTTTCCGCGTAATATTGCCAAGTGCCGCGCTTCTCTAAAGATTCCGGCGATTCATTGATGCAATCAGTCAAAAGGCCTTTAATGGCCGCTGTATCATTTATCGCGTTAACGATGTTTAAGCATTGGTTTCTATTCATTTATTAAAAGGCGGTTTTACAGATCCGCAAACTGTTTTGGGTGTATGTGTTTAGTTTAACGCTCCCAAGCCAATCGGAGCGAATCGGCTTCCAAGCGCAAGGCAAATGCCTTCTCACTTTCGCCGGCTTTTACCAATTTAGTTATTTCAGAGTAAATGAGTTCTATCTTTTCTAACCTTTCAGTATTTGCTTTTTTGTTTTTCATAATTAAAAGCGGTTTTACAGATCCGCAAACTGTTTTGTGTGTGTGTGTTTATGTGTTTAACCTATTGCTTCTTCTTTAGTCCAAAGAGCGCACTCAAATCCGTCTGTGGGACGACCCGCACGATGCCATAAAGAAAGCGCGAGGTCATATTTACTTATGGAAAGGTAACGCGTGGCTTCAAATACTTCGGTTGCTTGTTCAAACAGCCAGTCATTTAAGTCCGTGTAATCAGGGTGTGGCCAAGGCACTTGCTCGGCCGGTATTAGTTCTTTAGTTTCAAGGTTCTCAAATGTTATTTTCATATGTGTTTATTAGTTATTGTGTGTGTGTGTTTGTGTGTGTTTATCCGCATAGAATAGCCGGCATAAGAATTAATTCAGGGTTCTTTTGCCCATAATCTTTGCCATCAATCAAGTCTTTGTACGCCGGAAATTGAACATAAGTTTTTCCATCAATAACTACTGTTTTCGCGTTTGCCTTGGCTTCGTTGTATGTTTCGTATGTTTTCATATGTTTATTGTTTATTAGTTATGGTTAATAGTGAAACCCTATAAATGCGGCCAAATCAAAGGCAGTCAAGTATATATTTAAAAAAGATTCAATGCCTTATTTAGAATGATTACAATTAAGATGCGTACCAGGTACGCGCTTTTACCCGTCAAAGCCCACCACTATATGCAACTCAATAGCCGGGTGAATAGTAGCCGGGTGAATAACAGTAGGATGAATAACAGTAGGGTGAATACATCCCTTCTTCACAAAACAAATTAATACCTCACGCAACCGGCAACCGGTATCACGCATCCGGCAGCTGGCAGTAGTGAACGTTTGAACAGGGGAGGAGGGGGTCGAGTCGAGTCGCGTCGTCAGTATATATATACATATACAGCCCCTTAAAAAAATTACCCACTCAAGGGGCTTCTACCCCACCAGTACCAATCCCAGGACCGTGTACCATACCCGATCTAGATCGGTTACTGGGTACACTTATAGAAACCCTAGTAATCTCGTGTACCATAAGATGTCAGTTTATGACTTCTCTTTTATGATTCCCTTTATTTTATATTCATTAAAGGAATAACCTTTAGGATTGCAAGTTGAACTGTCTTATGAAGTTGCTGCCTTATGGTACGCAGAGTATAACACGAAATCCGGGATTGTATACATATATAATGTACTTTTTTTTATGTATTAGCATTACTAATAGTATATTAACTTGACAAGTAGTAAATCTAATGATGAGGTACGGGTATGGAAGATAGAGAAATGAATGCTACTGAGAAGGAGAAGGAGGCTTTGCTGAGCGAGATCCAGCAGAGTATCCACGAGGTGGCTAATGAGAAGCGGGGTCTAAAGCTCAAGTGCTTGAGCGTCTATGATCCCGCGAAGGTGGCTAAGTTGCTTTATCTGTACAGTACAGGGAGCAGCCAGACTAGGCTGGTACGTCACTATGGTTTCGAGCGGGATACTGTGATTAGTGTACTGACGGACTACGCTGACCATATGGGTACGTTCAAGGAGTTAAGTGGTCGGATCGCGGCCAAGAACTATTTGAACCTCAGTAGCCTAGAGGAGGATTTAATTGATAAGGTACGCGACCGCTTGGAGAATGATCCGGAGATGGAGGTCGGGTTCAAGGACATCAAGGAGTTATCCATAGCTAAGTCCAATGCTTCCAGGGAGGCTATGACAGCTAGAGGAGAGGCTACGCAGATTACTGAGGACCGGAAGGTGTACACACAGGATGACTACGAGGCGACTATAGCTGCTGCTAGGAAGCGGATACAAGAAGCTAAGGTAGCTGATATAATAGAGATACAAGATGAAGATAACAATTAATAGTCACGACGAGGAAGTATCAATTGATACTAAGCACGATGACCTTACTGCTAATCAAGTAGCTGAGCTTATGTTTCGTATTAGCTTAGCTAATGGTTACCATCAACAAAACGTAGCTGACGCATTCTATGAAGTCGGTAAAGCACAGATAGAAATGGAGGAATACTTTGAGTACTAAAGGAAGCGGACCCCGCAAGGGGCATAATGCTGAGAAGCAGCGTAAGAACTACGACGATATTGACTGGTCCAAGAAACCCTTGGCTCCTAAAACCGAACAACCAAAGGGCAGCAAATGAAGAATAAGAAACCTGACATTGATCCGGACATTGCTTTTAACCACGTTCGACGAATGCTTGGGGATATTTCTCCTAACTTTGCTTTTATCATAATGGATGAGGACGGGGATCTATTCTATGATTACACGAACTATCGTATTGGCAGAATGCTTATGACTGAGGCTTTGGATGATATGGACTCAGATTTCGGTGACTTTGACTGGGATGATCTAGTTGAGGATGTCGAGGACGACGATGAAGATATCATCTTTTAAGTATGCTTGATTTCACAGAGCACCCGATCCTCAAGCCGCCCACGGACGAGGAGATTGTCCTTCTAGGAGAAGCTGACCCAAAGCTACTAGAGGAACTACATAGGGCGCACGAGGGCAGAATCCGGGCAGCTACGGATGATCCTATTCGCTATGGGTTCGACCTACCGGGCTGGGAACGTATGTCGGACTCCTTCAGGGAATACAATGAGGTTCTAGCACTTGGTGGGAATCGCAGTGGCAAGACGACGGGCTGTGCTAAGCGGATAATGGAGGCCGTGAGTTCTAACTTCGATGGACACATAGTATGCTTTTCTCAGAATGCGGATACCTCTATTAAGGTACAGCAGCCAGCTATCTGGGAGATGATGCCCAAGGAGTTCCGGAAGAAGACTAAGAGTATTGACGGGTACATTAACTATTCAATGCAGAATGGCTTTACTGGCAGTTCGTTCGTGTTCCCGGATACTAGGACACGTGTGGACTTCAAGACTTATACACAGTTCAGTAATAACTCCACTATCCTTGAGGGTTTCGAGTTCGGGTTCAAGAAGGGTAGTGTCAAGGCTGGGAATGAATCCAATATCGGAGCCTGGCTGGACGAGTACTTAGGTGACGCTGCTTTGGTTAATACCCTGCGGTTCCGCCTAGCTACACGGGATTCAAAGATGGTGATTGGGTTCACACCTATTGACGGTTATACACCTTTCATCGCTGACTATTTAAAGGGAGCAGAGACCCTTGAGACTAGACCTGCCGCCCTCCTGAGGGGAAAGGAGGTTCCTACTAAGCAGTACAGTCCAAGCCGTGATGCGGCTGTGATCTACCTGCATTCGGACGAGAACCCATTCGGGGGTTACGAGCGAATCGCAAAGGATCTAGCCGGGCGACCAGAGGATGAGATAAAGGTCCGTGCGTACGGATTACCCGTGAAGTCAGCCAATGCTCTGCTCCCTTACTTTAATACGGAGGTAAATGTGCTCAATGAGGAGCCAAACAAATACAAGATGACGTTCCCCGACATTTCCGATAAGTCGCAGTTCACCTGCTACCAGGTGGTTGACCCCGCTGGTGCAAGGAACTATACCTGCATCTGGGCTGGGGTAAACAAGGACGGCGAGGTATACATCCGCAAGGAGTGGCCGGATCGTAACACTTACGGCGAGTGGGCTATGTTCGGGGACCCGAAGTGGAAGTACGGCCCAGCAGCCAAGAAGATTGGCCTAAATGTTGAGGGGTACTGCGAATTATTTGAGGAGATTGAGGACGATCTAGGTATTGAAGTAACTGAGAGAATAGGGGATTCGCGTTTCTTTGCTAGAGAGAATGAGAACAATGACGATCTATTTACATCATTCTATGACTTCGGTCTAAGCTTTCTACCATCTGATGGTAAAATGGAGGAACAAGGCATCACAGCTCTGGATGACTGGTTTAACTACAATCCCAATGTGGACATTGACCAAGCCAATAGACCAAGATGCTATATTCACGAGGACTGCGGTAATCTCATCGACAGCCTTATTAACTACAATGCAGGCGGAAAGCCTGAGGAAGCCCTAAAGGACTTCTTTGATGTCATTCGCTATTTGCGGATGTCGAATGGTGGAGAAGGTCCTGACTTTCTTTCATCAAACGATATGATGACAACTAAACCAAACAAGGGAGGATACTAATGCCAAAGACAAGATTAAGTAAAATTGCAGAAGAACAAGAAGTTGAGTTCGATGAAGCTCTTAGAATCGCAACCGAAAAACTACCGGAGGGTTCGGTGACTGGGAAGGGACGAAATACTTGGGTAACTGAAGAGGGTGCAAAAATCCTTGAGGATTCCTTTATGATTGAGGAGATTATCCCTAAGCACTTCACTGGCACAGTAATAGCAGAATGCCCTAACCCGAAGTACAATGTTGTCTTCAGCAAAGAAATCGGGAAGAGAGCCAATGTGTTACTTCCTCGTAAGTGGCAGGGTAAGCTTCTTAAAAAGATAATTACCTTTGAGGCTATTGAGGATTCAAAGGGAGTAAGCTATCGCTATGTCGGAAAATAACGACATCACCCTGGACAGGGCTTGGTGCAGGGAGCAGTCCGACCGACTGGCTAGTTGGGAAATACTTCGCAGGTATGTTCTGCACGAAAGTGGCGTATCAATGACAAATGGTGACCTATGTGATACAATAGGCGTATCATCGACTTACACTATCCGTTTGCTTAAATCTATACAAAAACGCCTCGCAGAAGAAAATGCTAAATGAATCAATCTCCGAGTCCTTGACCTACGTCCAGGATGAACCCGATATTAAAACTCTACGCTATGCTTACGAGCAGACCGTATCAGAGTTGGACTCCTACTTTGATCTATGCCGTACTAGCTACGATGATCGTCGTAACTGGTGGCCTGGCAAAAGCCGGGATCATCGCAAGCACGGGGCTGACGCTTTCCCCTGGGAAGGTGCATCCGATATGGAGTGCCACTTGATTGATGAGCGAATTACTCGTCTAGTATCTTTGTTTATGGCATCGTTGAATCGAGCCAATGTCCGAGCATTTCCTGTTGAGAGTGGTGATATTGGTCGAAGCCAAATTGTTTCGGGTTTCTTGAAGTGGATGGTAACGTCGGGATATATCCCACGTTTTTACCGCGAGATGGAACTCGGTGCTAACTATTTGCTTGAGCGGGGTATACTGATCACGTATGTCGGATGGCATCGTGAGGATCGACGGTTCCTCCAGGAACTTGACATTAATCAGATTGCGCAAGTCAGCCCGGATGTAGCAGTTGCTATTCAAGAAGGGAATGACGACGATGAGTTGATTGCCCTGCTACAAGCTACCTTTGAAGGAACAACCACAAAACGTGCAAGAAAGGCACTCAAGGCTTTACGCAAAGACGGCGTAGCTGAGCTGCCCGTTGTACGTAGGCAGGTGAATGCACCCGAAGTCAAGACCCTTGCACCGGATGGGGACTTCTTCTTTCCTCCGTACGTAACTGATCCACAGCGTTCACCTTACTGCTTCTGGAGAACTTTTTATACAGCACAAGAACTTGAAAACAAGGTTACAACAGATGGATGGGACCAGGACTTCGTTGACCACGTCATTGAGAAATATCGAGGCGTTAATATTGATTCCGTTGAGCGCGAGCAAGAAGGCCGTCGCAGTATCAGCCTTACTGATAGTGCTTATGAAGCCAATGAGCTTATTGAGATCTGCTATGGATACCAAAGACTTATTGACCAAGAGGACGGTGCTGAAGGTATTTACTGCACAGTATTCCATCGTGAGTTCAGTGGTGATGAAGTGACACCTGGCTATGCTAAGTATGAGCTGCTTAATGGCTACGAAGATTATCCTGTAGTCGTCACAAAGCTATCAGAAGATAGCAAGCGACTTTATGACACAGCAACTGTTCCTTCTTTGCTACGTGGTCTACAGAACCAAGTAAAGATTGAGCGGGATTCGCGCACTGACCGTAACAGCCTATCTACTCTGCCTCCTATCCTGCACCCAGTTGGTCAAGCACCTACTGATTGGGGTCCAGGTCGTATGATTCCTTATCGTCGTAAAGGTGATTTGGACTTTGCGCCTACACCTCCACCTCCTACTGGCTCAATCGAAATGGAGTCAACATTGCTTGACCTCGCTGACCGCCTAGTAGGACTTGACGACGATGGAGCAATCAGCCAGATTCGTCAGCAGTTCCTTGTTGATAAGTTCCTTAGCCACACAGCAGAGGTTCTGCGTATGGCATTCAAGTGCTTCCAACGCTTTGGACCTGATGAAATCTTCTTTAGAGTTACCGGTATCCCCGATCCTCAGAACTTCGATAAGGGTAGTGCTGAAGAGAACTTTGACATTATGATTAACTTCGATGTGCAGAATACTGACCCGAAGACTGTCGAGGCAAAGACCCAGCAATTCGTAGCACTCAATCAATTGAACTCCAACAATCGTCTCAACGTAGATGCCTTACTTGATGTCATTGCAACTAGCATTGACCCAGTGATGGCTGATGCCATCCTACAGCCAGTAGAGACAGCGCAGGAGGAAGTGGTCAAACAGGTCACTGATGACTTAGCTAAGATCTTTGCGGGTATCGAGATGCCAGCACGTCCAGCGGGAGCACAGATTGCACTACAGGTAATCCAGCAGTACACTCAGCAGCCAGATGTAGCACAACGTGCTCAGACGGACCAAGCGTTTGCCGCTCGACTACAGAAGTACGTAGGTCAGTACACCTTCCAGATGCAGCAAGCACAGAACGCTCAGATTGGTCGCGTGGGTACAGCCCCCGCACAAATGGGTGAAATCGATACACAAAACTTATAAACTGAGACTTGCCGGGCTATTACTGCTTATAGGGCAGATGGCTTTGGCGGCAACCCACTTACATATGACACCTGATCAATACGCAAACAAACGAGCAAAGGATCTACGAGCACAGGAATACTACAATATGATTGCCCTTAATGAGGGTGTCAAACCAAAGGTATACAAGGACAGTAAGGGTCACCGAACCATTGGTGTTGGCTTCAATTTAGAAGATGCCGGTAATCGAAAGATTCTGAAGAAGGAGGGTATCAATATCAATGAACTCTTTAAGGGTAAAGAACTGAGTGACAAGGAAATCAAAACCCTGTACAATCATAGTCTAACCCAAGCCTTCAATGATGCTCAAAAGTTTGACAAGGGATTTGCTAAGCGACCTGAGCCAGTAAAGAAGGCAATTGTCGATATGTCATTTAACCTTGGCCTTACTAAACTCAATAAGTTCAAAAAAATGCGTGAAGGTCTAGAAGCGAATGACTACAGCGTAGCAGCAGATGAAATGGTTGACAGTGAGTGGTTCAAGCAAATCAAGTCCCGTGGTCCACGGACAGTCGGTTTAATGCGTTCAGCAGCTAACTAATATGAATATACAAGACGACATCAATAGCTTGCATAGCTATGAATCCTTTGCTCGGTTTATCAAGATGGTTCACGAACTCCGGGAGGAAACCATCAGCGAAATGCACGAATCATCCAGTGAGACTATCCAGCAGATTTCTGGTCGAATCATTACCTATGATCAAATACTTCAAATGTCAGGATGGGATAAGCTACGGTTAAAGCATTCGGATCGAATGTAACCCATATGTTATAATGCCCACATCGCCCTCGCTCGGCGTTAATGAGTGGTAATAATATGACAGATGAAATCGAAACTGCTAACGCTGAGGCAGACCAAAGTTCAGTGGCAAATAATAACTTATCCGTTGAGGATTTCGCAATGCGGAGAATTGGGCAACTGAACCCTGAGGCTGAAGAGCCACAGGAGGAAGAGGCCGAAGGAAACGAGGAGCAGGAAACTGAAGAAGTAACTGAGGAGGAAGCTGAAGAATCAGTTGAGTCCGAAGAAGCTACTGAGGAGACCAAGGAATCCGACAATGTTCTTTCACAGTTGGACTTGGACGATATGTCCGAGGAGGATTTGCGGGAACTAGCTGACAAGCTAGGTAGCCGTGCTGTAGCTCGATTCGGTGAATTGACTGCTAAGCGCAAAGCTGCCGAAGAACGTCTTTCTAGTTTAGAAGCTCAACTCAAGGAAAAACCAAACCCATTAGAAACAAAGAAGGTTGAAAATAACCCCTACAGTAACCTCGATTCTGTCGAGAAGTTACAGGCCAAAGCAGGGGAAGTCGATCAAGTTGTTGAGTGGGCTGAGGATATTCTGTTTGAGAGTGATGGCTATTCCGCTGATGACATCGTAACCGAAATCGAAGGTAAGGAGTGGACAAAGAAGGACGTGCGACAGGCTTTATTGAAAGCCCGTAAAGCACAGAAAACTTTTCTCCCGGATCAACTCAACAAGGTTCAGGCACAGATCGAAGGAGAGCAGCTTGCTGATTCTTTCTCAGAACGTGCCAGAAAAGAACTGACTTGGTTGGAAGGTGAGGACAATGACTTACGAAAACAATTTGAAGCCACCGTAGGTGATGCACGTTTTAAGCAACTCAAAAAGGTTGTTAAGCGGGAAGCACCGGAAGTAGCTGCACAATTGGATTATTGGTTCGCTCACGCTACTAACAGTATTTACGGACGTAAGCCCGTTACTGAGCGTAAGACATCAGCAGTATTAAATCCTCCCAAATCAGCCAGTCCATCTGCATCCAAACCCGAAAAGGGAATTGGAAGAACAGCCAAGGCACTAAAAGAATTAGAAGCCAGGTTCAAGGAAACGGGTAGCGCAAACGATTTCGCTAATCTCAGAAAACACAAAATGGCATCACGCCACTAATCTATTCATTAACAACTATACAAATACATAACTAATTATGGCATTCTCAAATACATTCGATACTACAAATACCGGTTCCGGTGTTTCCAATCGTGAAGACCTCACTGATGTCTTGACAATTCTCGCACCAGAAGAAACACCTATTCTTTCTTCTGCTAACAAAAAGGGCGCATCCGCAACTAAGGTTGAGTGGACTGTTGACTCTCTCTCGGCTCCCAGCACTGCTGGTATCGCTGAAGGTGCTGACGTTACAGCATTCACTGACCAATTCGCTGGCCGCGCTCGCCTTGGCAATCGCGTTCAAAAGTTCCGCCGGGACTATATGGTTTCCGATCTGCAAGAAGCAGTCGATTCCGTTGGACCAGCTAAGATTGCTCAAGCAGAAGCTAAAGCACTTCGTGAACTCAAGCGCGACATCGAAGCAAGTCTTGCTTCAGCTAACACTCAGACAACCGAAGACGGTGCTGGTGTAGTTAATCGCCTAGGTGGTCTTGGTGACTGGATTCAAAATGCTGCTGGTTCGGGTAACGTTCCTGCTACATTCCAAACTCCAGCTGCAAGCATCGCTGACGTAACTGATGGCAATTTCGCAGAAAGCGAATTGAACTCTCTTATCTCTTCGATCTTCAAGGTTACTGGTACATCCAACAACCTTATGCTTGTTGCTGATACAGCACTCCGTCAAGACATCAGCGACTTTGCTCGCATCGGTGGCGTATCGGGTGACTCAGTTCGTGCAGTTAATTACAACGGCGAAAGCGGCACTATCAAGCTTTCCGTTGATCTGTATCAAAGCGATCACGGTATCGTCTCTGTTGTCAATGCTAACCCTGACTGTATGCCAGCACAAGCTGGTACTGCTGGAATGGCTGGCTACTTGGTGAATCCTGAATACTACGGTGTTCACGAACTCATCCCTATGGGCAGCACTCGTCTTCCAAATCTTGGTGGCGGCGACCGTGGCTTCGTTGATTGCGCTTTGACCCTCGGTGTTTACCACCCTGGTGCTCACGGCAAGATTGTCAGCACAAGCTAAATAATTCTGGTTGGGGGGCGAAAGCCCCCCTGCCTTTTTTTTACTTATGGATATTATTACTCCTAATTCAAAGACTTACTCCGATGAGGAGATTGATCGCGCCCTAATGCAGGAGATCCAAGAGGGTCTCCATTTGGAACGAGCGACCGAGAAGGACCGCTACCAACAAGCAGCCAAGGAGGCGCATCAACTGAAAGGCACTATTCATCCCACCTTGGGACGGCCAGTTGCCACAATGCCAGCACGAGAATTTTTTCGACTGGTAAAGAAGTACGGTCAAGAGACTGTGCATTCTAAAGAATTTTTAAAGTACTACAATAAGAAGTTTCCAGAACTTAGCCCGAACAAAATATAATGCAGACCAGAACCTACGGAGAATTATTCAAACTTGCATCTGCACTTATTGGAACTGGTGGAGAACTATCCACTGGTGAGCAGGATCAACTGAGTCATTTTATTAATCGACGATTCTCCGAGATCTTTAATGCAAGCCCAAGCTGGCCTCGGTACATTACTGTAGGTGAGCCACGGCCCATTGGACTTAATCAGATAGTCTCAACAGTTGGTGGTGGCTATTATGTATACAGTGCCGGAACAACTGAAGTAAACGGTCTTTATGTTGCCAATGGAACTAGCATAGACGGCAATACAGCCTACACAATGTATGATTCTGATGGAACTACAGCATTGTATAATATGTGGAGTGACAGCTTGGACCTTTGGCACATTAGTTCAAGCGCAATTGATGATCCATCGGTTATTTTTTACATAGCCCCTGCACCACAAGTCCTAGGCGATCCACCATCATCTGGGTGGTATGTATGCCCAACTTGCATTGGTAAGGAACCAGCACCATCCCCAAAATACTTATCCAACATTGGAGAGTTTGTACGCATTCACAACACTCAACCACTACTGAACCGATCAGCACGTGAGTACGAGTTCTATGTGACATTTGAGGGTGCTCACATCCTAAACATAGAATCAACAACGGATAGCACCGCTTGGGTTACCTACAAGAAGGAGTTCACTCCTTACACAATTACTGCGGACTACTATACGTCCACCCTAGAAGTACCAGCGGAGTTCTTCAATTTTATTAGTCACGCTGTTTACGCTGACTTCCTCCGGGTGCAGAACAAGCAAGAGGAAGCACTAGCAGAAGAGCAAGCGGCTCAAACATTCTTAGCCCTTGAGCTAGAGAAGATCGACCTACGTTCTAACAACAATACAATCAACCACAAGTTTTCAACTTACGTAAATCGTCAATCACGATAACAACCCCTGTGATATAATAAAATTATGGCTAACTCAAAAAACAACGCACTAGAATTTTCGTCGGCTGGATCGGAGATCCTTGAAGCTGCGGATGCAGTAACCGGTAAACGCTATGGAGCGTTGCAAATCTTAAATGACACTGTGTTCAGTGCTTTGACTGCATCCAGCATTGACGGTACAGCTAAGCTAGTTGGACCAACCTTTGCTGCTGGAACAATCCTTTATGGATCATTCAGCGAAGTAACAGTAACTTCTGGTATTGTAGCAGCGCACAAGTACTAGTATGCACCTGAGCCTAAATAATAGCTTAGGCAAATGGATATTGCCTACAACAGCACCGTTCTCACCAGAGGCAACAAACTACTTTAGCCGCCTGGACGCAGCAGGTGACACCACCTACGTTGACTACAAGCAGCCACTAGCTAACTACATTGATGGTCTAGTATCGCTGGGTGGAGCTTATTGGGATACAATGCTGTCTGCTACATCCTTTGTCGGTGTTGGAATTCAAGGTATTACTGTTCCTCTACGTGACGGGATGACTGTTCCTACCAACAACAACTTTGTTGCGGGTGACTTAGACCAACTGACTGGTTTAAGTTCCGACGGTGCTACTAAGTCGTTAGATTTAAACAAAAATGCAACCGATTTATCTCTTGATGACCACGCTTTAAGCTTCCATTTAACCAATGGGCGCACTACTACGGCTGGTAGATATATGGGCGGAGCTCTCTCAAACCTTGAGGTTCTTGGTAATTCGACTGGATTTAGAGCAAGATCATTCACTAGCACAATTGGTGTTCACGGAACATCTGTAAGTGAAACGGGACTAATTGGAATTAGTCGTAATAATTCGGCGGATTATGACTGGATGTATGAGACGACTGGAACGGCAGTGATTCCATCGTCGGTAATTACTGCGTCGCCACTTTATATGTTTAGGGCTGCCACTACCAGCTTTCCAGCATTTAGGGCGGCTACCTATACCGTAGGCCCTGCTCTAGACTTAGCTACCCTTGAAGGCTTACAAGCAACATTACTATCCGAGATCCGTACAGCGCACACATTTGTAGCTGCTGCATCTTATTTCTCACGTCTTGCAGCCGCAGGTGACACTACGCACGTAGCCTATAAAGCACCCTTGACGAACTACATTACGTCACTTGTTGCACTCGGTGGTGCTTACTGGGACGATATGAAGTCCTCAACATCCTTCGTGGGTGTTGGAATACAAGGTATCACTGTTCCGCTACGTGACGGTATGACCGTGCCAACACAGAGCAACTTTGTTGCGGACGACTTGAATCAATTGACTGGTCTAAAGAGTAATGGTTCGACGAAGTATATTGCGACAGGCATTACGACTTACGATGCGGGAACAATTAATGACGTTTCGATTAGCGCATATCTAACGGAACAGAGCGCAACTCCATCAAACAAAG
>Ga0222716_10002504_pt1 | contig 14874 bp, 19 predicted proteins | sample C33_13DmetaG_FD_165044 | JGI IMG/M metagenome (GOLD analysis project Ga0222716, IMG submission 165044) | Estuarine water microbial communities from San Francisco Bay, California, United States - C33_13D | ecosystem: Environmental > Aquatic > Marine > Unclassified | place: USA: California... | reverse complement strand
TAAATATCGTTGAATTTGAAGTGATCTGAACCCTGTACTATAAATATCAGTTAATGGTTTATCGTGTGGTTTATAATCATCATGACATAATGAATGTAGATAATTCTCGTAATCAGAACCTAACGGGTATAATTTTTCAAATAATTCGTTTTTATAGTCTACTGCTTGGGCTCTTTTATCACCGATAAGTTGCATTTCGGTGGTCTGTTTCCTGTGATCATCTGTCCGGAATGTGTATTCAGTATGGTCAAAGTATGTACATAAATCCATACACCAATCAGAACAGAATACATGATCATATACTTTGATACATTCTGATAAGTGGGTACTGTTTGATTTCTGTAATTCAAAGTGTAAGTCCATTATAACGCGAATCTAGCTTTAAACTTTTCTTTACCTCGTCTTCTCATTTTTTGAATTTTTTTAGCTTTCTCAAAAGCTCTTTGTCTAGCGAATGGTCCGATTCTATCTATAAAAAGAATACCATCTAAATGATCTAGTTCATGTTGAAATACTCTAGCTGTTAGACCATCTAAATTTTGTTTTTCTTCTTCACCTAATTCATTCTGATACGATACTACAATTTCAGCTGGTCTAACTACTCTAGCGAATACATCTGGTATTGATAAACAACCTTCTTCCATAGTATTCATGTTATCTGAGATATCTACAATTTTTGGATTGACACATACTAGTGAGTCTTCTTTCTTTTCACCTCTCATAGCGAACATTCTAACATCATGTCCTAACTGATTAGCTGATATACCAAGACCTGATTCTAACCACATAGCATTGATTAGCTCTTCTTTGAGTTTGAAAATTTCATCTTTCTTAAAATCAAACTCTCTTGTCTTAGCTCTTAGTTGTTTTTCAGTTTTTACTATCATTTTATCACCATGGTAACATTGTCATACCAAGTTGGTTCAAACCCAACTCTAATAATATGAATATCAGTAGACATGGACCTAACTGCCAAGCCCACCATTTCCAACCTTCTAAACTGTCTACCCATTGTCTGAGTTTACTGTTTCTAGCTTTATCATAGGCACCAGACTTCTCACCAATTTGTTCTGCCCAATGGTTTGGGTCTACCCAATCTTTTAGTTTTTTTAAAAATTTAATTATCATTTTATCCTACTAAAGTTATTTGTTTTCTCAAATTCAATAATGTTATTGAACTTCTCATTCATTGACTCACCTTTGTGAGATATAATAAATGTATTTGTGTTATCATCTAATGTATGTAGTATTTTTAAAAATTCGTCTGTACCACCTTCATCAAGTGAACTATCAAATACTTCGTCAAGAATTAGTAAGTTAGTGTTAACTGAGTTCTTTAACTTAGCTATCGCTCTCCAAGTGAATAGTAATGATAAATCTATTCTCATCTTTTCACCTTCACTAAATGAAGAATACGAAAAGTTGTCTCTATATCTTGACTTAATCTGTTCATTAAATTCTTCATCAAGTTCGAACTGAACAAAAAACTCCATACTCGCGAGATACTTGTTGATCAACTTATTCATAATCGGTAAATACTGTCTTATGATCTTAGTTTTGATACCACTATCTCTGAGTAAGATATCAGCTAGTTCGTGATAATGTTTTTGTTCTGAAGCGTTCTGTTCCATACCTTGTAAAACTTCTAAAGCTTTTCTGTACTTATCTAATTGTTCTTTATCGTCTTCTGTATGTTCTTGTTCTTTTAATTCATCAATCTGTAATTGTAATTTGTTGATATACTTTTCATTTGTATCTATAAGATTCTGTTCTTGTTGAATCATTTTCTGAGATTCAGCTATCTCTTTATGTACTTCATTAATTTCTTCAAGTCTCTTATTAATTCTTTGTATAGTCTCACTATAAGTTGAAAGTCTTTGATCAATTTCTTTAATGTTGATTGATCTTTCTGTACATATATGATCTTTGTGTTCTGACTCAATATCTTGTTTACAAGTCGGACATTCGTCATTATCTTCATAGAATTTTAATTCTTTAATAAATTTTCTTCTCTCATTCTCAAAATCTTTTTCACTTTGTAGAGTAACTTCTAATGATTTACGAACTGGATCTTCATCTTCTATTAGATTCATACAAGTTTGTACATTTGACATATCGGCTCGAATATTTGTTTTGTATTCTATTATTTGAGTTTCGTGTTCATTAATGTCAGCTGTTAGTTTAGTAATCATTTCATCACGATTTTCTTCTAATCGTTTCATTGATTCTTCTTGACTCTGAATTTTGTTCTCACCGATTCTAATATTTGTCTTTATATCATTGAACTCATTTCTTAATGTAGCTGATCTCTGTCTGAGACATTCTTTCATTACTGAGAATATTTGAATATCAAGTATATCTTCTATAATCGCTCGTCTTTCAGGTGTGTTTAACTGCATGAAAGGTGTAAATGTTGATGAACCTAATACAACAACTTGAGTAAATGATTTATAGTTTAGTTTTAGAATCTGTTGTTCTAAGATAGCTTGATAGTCTCTAACAGAAGCGTCTTGATGTAACATTTTACCGTCACGATATATCTCAAACTTATTTGGTTTGATACTTCTCATTACACGATATCTGTTTCTACCGATTTGAAATTCTACTTCTACAACTAATTGTTTTTGATTAATAGAATTAACTAAAGCCGTTTTTGGTATCTTTCTAAAAGCTCTTCCGAACAAAGCGAATGTCAAAGCGTCAAGTAATGTTGATTTACCTGAACCATTTGAACCGATTATTAATGATGTTTTCTTTCTTGATAAATCTATCTCTGTAAATTCATTACCCGTTGATAGAAAATTTTTATATTTTACTTTATGAAATTTTATCATATCCTAATTTAATATATCTTTCTTGGTATGTTATAGCATTATCTATACTTACTGTCATATGTGAAGTCATTTCTTGTTGAGAAGCTTCGTAAGACTCGTATATTCTACAAGTATCATTATCATTGATTGTGAACTCAATACTATGACCTTCCATCGTCCATGTACCAGCGTACAGTAATTTATCTTCCATTATGATATGACCTTCGGACCTGGGGGAGTTATTATGGAACTGAACGCGTCTTGATATTGATTTTTCAATTTTTGTTCAGGATCAACTGTCCATACGATATTATTTGGATTAAGTGTAATATTACCGTCTCCAAGAATATTGTAAGGATACAAGTTGACTTTAGGGCCTTGACCTTCTTGTGCTTGTTGATGAATGAAAAGAGGATTCTCTACTTCATGTGTTTCTTCATTATAATCAGCGATTATCATTTCTGCTGTTATTAATTGTATTATTTTTATCATACTAAAATATCAAGACTTTCTGTATACAATGATCTCATCAATGTATCTAGTTTAGTCTTATCTCCGTCTATATTTAAACTGTCAATATGTTTTGTAAGTATTGTTAATGTATCTTCTGCTTCTCCGACCAATTCATCTTCATTTAAAACATCAAGATTACTATGATCTTCTACAACTTTAAGATCAGCGGGACACACTTTTGTCAATTCTTCCATAAACACATCAAACCAGTAAGGTTCATTTTTATCCGTAACAATAACTTTTACGAATGTGTCTTTTAAATAACTAAAATCTTTTTTCTTAATAGTCATTAGTGTTTCATCTGTATCGTTGTAAAATACTTTATGAAACATTTTAAGAGGATTTTTAATCGCCTCTATCTCTCTTGTCTCTGTATCAAAGACATGAAAATGTTTATCATCACCAAAGTCATTCCAAGTGAATTCCATTTGTGAACCGAAATATCTAATATTACCTAATGTAGATTTATGATGAAAGTGACCAGAGAAAACTCCTTCGAATCTTTCAAACCATGACGCTGGAGTACCACCACCATGAAAATGACCAGGACTCATCATACCACCATTTACTTCTAAATGAGACATAACAAAAGGTGCTGTTGTTAATTGTAAAAATTCTTCGACTTCTTCTTCATTCTCTGAATTAATCCAAGGTAATAAAGCAATATCTAATCCGTCATAATCTTTTGTTATCGGATCTTTGTATACATTTACATTGTCAAAATTGAGAAGATAGTCTGGACTATTCAATTCATTTGTTGATTTAAAATAGATATCATGATTACCAACAATTAAGTCCATAGTAATACCTCTATCTTTCATAGGTTCTATGAAATGTTCATAGTTCTTATGTAAAGAATAGAAATTGACATCTCGTCTTCTGTCGAAGTAATCTCCAAGATGTATGATGTTTTTGATATTGTGTTTATCTAAGTACGGAAAGAAGACTTCTCTATAAAATCTCCCTTGGTACTCTGCAAACATTTGATTGTTATTACGAACTCCACAATGAGTATCGTTTAGCAAAGCTATTTTCATAATTTACTTGTCTTCTTTTTTCTTAGACCCGCGAGGTTTGTAGTTTATCGGATTCATATTCTCTTGTAAGAAGTCAACATAAGAGTTGTTCATACCTGTCGTATTTCCATCCATCGTGTCAAAAGTATCGAACAAAACCCCAGCTTGTTCTATACTTCTTTGTTTAATCGCTGCTTGTTTCTTTTCTTTATGAATTCGTCTGAGAAACGCGAAATATATGATCTGAGTAACATAAGCAAAAGCATTCTGAGATTTTTCTTCATTGAAGTTTTCGATATACTGTAAACAGTTCTCAATACCATCACATATCATTTCATCTCTGTAAGAATAATTGATAAAGTTAGGTTTAGTAGAAAGTCTAGTAGCGATCTTGTAAATACATTCTCCAATATATTCTGTCACTCTTGGTTTTTCTACACCTTTCTTATCAGCTTTTCTACACGCGTGATTATGTTTAATGATCGCGGCAGTAAACTCTTTATTGTTTACATAGTGAACTGAAGCTTTTGTTTGTCTTTTTTCTCTAGTCATACTAATATTATACTTGCGTTTGCTGTATTGTCAAGGTGTAATTTCTATGTCAGCTTCAGTTTCTATAACGACTCTAGCACCACATGGTAATATCGGTTTTTCATTACCACCATATCGCACTGTACTCTCACCTAGAATTTTAACTTCATGACAATAAGTATTACTGCTACCTTGTTTGATTGTTATTACGGGTTCATTCGTACCATGCTTCTTATTAGCCCGAATCTTATGTTGATTTACATGGATAAATTTTTTTTTACTTTTTTTCATAATATCACTTGACAGATTTGCATTCTCATGAGAAAATAAGATGTAGTCGGAGAAAAGGATAATATACTATATAAAGAGATCAATGAATAATGTCATCTTTACTTGGTAATTCTAATTCTTCGTCAATATCCCATGGATCATAATCATCAAAAACACTCTCAAAATCTCTAGCTATTCTCTTTTCTATCAACTCTTTTAATGTTTCTTTCTGTTCTTTTATTTCTTGTGCTTGTGTTTTTATTTCTATTTTATTGTTATCTCTCATGTCTAACCAAGCTGTACAAGCGTCGTCATAAAAAGAGATATACTGATCTGAAATAGATGTTCTAGTCAAAACATCATTTGTATCTACTTCTATTGTATTGTCTGTTGTGAAAGGGATCATTGGCCCTAGATGCATCACAACACCAGTACCTCTAAGATTATTCTTTGTCATAATACTCATAGGTAAATGTAACATTAGTTTGTTATCTACTTCACTTACCATCGCGAATATTTCTTTTCCATCATTAAATCTTATGTATTGATATTTAGTGTTATTTTCGTTGATCATTTTCTGGTATCCTTACTGAATGTATTTCATAATCAAATTTTTCGGTACTATAGATATTTATTCGTTCTGAAAAGTGATTTAGTGTATAATTCATGTTTTTCTTCCAAGAAAGATCGTCAGCTATATCATACAATTCAACACTATCTTTATCGTCTGATTTTCTCAATCCTCTACCAATAGACTGTAAATTTCTAATTCGTGATTTACTTGGTGAAGCGAAAATGATATTATGTAATCGTTTGATATTGATACCTGTACTAAATGTACCAAACGAAGCTACAATGATCGCGTTATTTTCTTTTTCTACTATTTCACGAACTTTCTCTCTATCTACAGCATCTGTACCACCGAATACAAAGAATGTTTTTCTTTTTAATTTCTCTATCTGATCATACAAAGGTCTACCATGTTTTTCAACAAATTGAAATAACACTAGTGTATTACCTTTCATATCTTTCACTAGATTGTTTATAAAATTGTTTCTTGTCTCATTTCTAACTATCCAATCCATTTCTTCTTGATAGTTCATTTTACTTACTAACTTTCTCTCATTATCTGAATAAGCTAATACTAGACACTTGATTTTCAGATTAGCTAATGTACCTTCAGCCATGAGTTCTGCTGATGTTGTAACAAAATAAGCTGGTCCGAACATACCTTCTAATTGTAGTTTATGTGTCTTTGTCTCTTGTAATGTACCCGTTGTACCTATCTTGTACTTCACTTCTGTAAGTGATTCCATTATCTTTGATAAAGACTTAGCAGCGAATAGATGAGCTTCATCTCCGATAACCATACCAAATTCATTACCAAAGTCTTTTGACATTCTCATCATTGACTGCCAAGTAGTGACAACAATCGGTGCATCGGCACCTTTGTCACCACCATAGATTTTAGCTATATCACCTTTGAATCCATAGTCTTGAAAGTCTTTAGTCATTTGTTCTACTAAAGATGTCGTTGGTACTATCACTAGAGCTTTTTTGTTTTTCTTTAAAAAGTTATAACGAATGAGACTGTATATCATCAATGACTTACCTGAAGCTGTCGGAGATACTAATATACATTTTTGATTATGAGCAGCAAACGCTACAGCGTCTTTCTGATAATCTCTAAGTTCTAATGGTATATCTTTTACGATTTCTTCGAATCTTTCTATTGTAAATATATCAGTATCTTTCTCATATCCTTCAATAGAATAGTTTCTTTCTTCACAAAATTCTTTCAGGTAGTCATACAAACCTAGATAGATTTGATTCGTATTAAGATTGAAAAGACGAATATATCCGTCCCAAAATCTCTTTCTTACAGCTGGTATAAACTCAGCACCAGGTACTTTGAACTTAAAAAACTCTGAGAGTTCTTTTCGAATTGAGTCTTCTGCTGATACTTTTAGATATACTTCGTCTGATTTGGCTACTATGAGCCTGCCATGAACTTCCGCCATTCTATAATATTCTTTATTGTTTGATGTCTCCAAGTAATTTGTGAGACAATATCTGTTAACACTTCAACTGTTATTCTGAGATACTCAAGTTTATCATTTAAATCTTGTATATCTTTATCAGCTCCAGTAAATTTATCGTAATCAGATTTTAGAACTGTCAATCCGTCAAACGGATCATAATCCCAACTCTTTTCTTCAATTTTATCTCTGGACATTTTACCACCATACCATAACCATTTATCTTTATTGAGTTCTTTCATTTGTCTTTCATAACGAATGACAGCGAGTTTCTTCTCTGATAATAGTTCAGCGTATTTGGCGTGTAGTTTTGGTACTTCTAGTGAAGAAGCGTCAAGTTCGATATCATCTATCTTACAATCACTTTTCCACATCTCTTGGATTTCTTTTAAATTCATAATGTATATATTATATAGTGTACTTTTTAAGTACTAGTTTTTACTGTAAATAAAGTAAATTTCAATGTTAGATCACATACGGCGTATTCAACACCTTGAGCATCAGTCTGAAAATCAATACTTCCAAGACTCACAGGAAAACAATCACTAAACATAAATTCTATATTAGCGTTGTTGGCTGATGTATTAACAATAACAGTAGCATCAGAATACATATTTTCAAACTTAGCATTACTAAATTTACCTGTTGTTGTTTTCTGAGCTTCTACTAAATTAATAAAATCTTGAGTATCGTGACCAGGACCTAAAGCCATAATCCAATTAAAGATTTCTTGATAGTTTGTCATATCTTCATCAACAACAAACTTGACTGTCAATGGATCAAATGTAATTTTACCACCTGGTAAAGCTGATTGAATGGCTAGTGTAGTTTCTTGAATAGCTTCACTCATTGTCACACTAGGTAATGTCACACCTGTACAAAAATATCTAGTCTTAGGTAACTTATTGATCGCTAGATCAAAGTTTACTGGACTTAGATAGTTTAAATTTGTTGGTTGATTACTTGTCCAATTAGCTTGAGCCATATTAGTTCTTTATTCCGAATACATAGTTTTCAGCAGCATTCTCAGCGTAGAGTTCATTGTGTTCTGGGATTAATTCGTCTTTCTGCCAGACCATATTTTCCCACATTCTGATACCCCATACGCCGTCTAATTTTCCGACTTCTGCTTTTCTATTTTCATGTCTGAATTCGTGATACATCTCATCAAATTCAATCATTCCACCTTCATTCATTTTATACTCCTTAATGTATTCTTCTTCGATACCATACCAGTTCCATCTACCGTCAGGTGTTGAAGTTTTATTGTTCATGTATATATTTATAACACTTAAAAGATGTATAAGCAAAAAAAGACCCTCGAATGAGGGTCTTTGAAATCGATTATGATTTAGATACTACGACTTACAGAAGGTTTAATACTTCGAATGATCTGTAGTAAGAGTTGGTAGATGTTGCTGCCAATCCAGAAGACGGAGTAGAACCTACGAATGGGTTTGAAACCATACCGTATCTAGTTTTGAATCCGATTTTTGGTTGGAAAGTATCTTCACCAACTGCACGAACCATTTGTAATGGTACATAAGGACAATAGAATACACCAGCGTCAAAAGGATTAGATCCTCTATAACCGACTGTACAATATCCTTCACCAGCACTAACGCCTGTAGGTCTTTGAGACACACTTGCGTAATATGGATCGATATACACTTTTAGGCTTCCGTTAAGAACACCAGCGAAAGTGTTACCAGTATCATCAACATTTAAGTTTGTTGATAAAGCTGGAGTGTAATCTAATACACCAGCCATTGCTAGAGCAGAAGCTACATCAGACGAACAAAGAATAAAGTTACCTTTACCTCTTCGTGTTTGTCTTGCAATAACATTTGCGTTTCTTTCAATGTGGTACATTAGACCTTTGAATTTCTCAACTGACCATCTTCCAGAAGAATCTGTATCTAAGTTGAATTGACCGTCAACAGCTGTTCCTGTTAGGTTTGCTTCTGAAGCAACACCTTCAATCTTAGCTTGATCATTAACAGTTCTAACAACTTCTCTGTTGATTTCCGCGAGGATTTCACCAGAAAGAATGTTTGCTAATTCTGTTTCTGCATCTAAGCCATGAATAGCTTTAAGGTCTTGTGCGAGTTCGATTGTGTACTCAGCTTTTAGCGCTCTGCTTTTAGCTGTAACTGTAGCTTTTTCAATCGTGAACGACATCTCTGGGATTGTAGAATCAATCTCAGCAGTTGCTGTTGCAACTCCTGTACCAGTTGTGTAACCAGTTTGGATAGCTGTGTTAGCTGAACCAGATGCAAAAGGATCTGTTCCTGCGTGTGTACCTGTTCCAGCGAAGTCTGTATCAGCTTCGTTGAACATGGCTTCAGTTCTATCTACAGCAGTAGTACTGTCAACATATCTTGCTTTCATAGCAAAGATAAGGCCAGTAGGTCCTGTCATAGGTTGAACACCACAGATATCATAGGCTACCAAGTTTGGCATTGCTCTACGAACTAGAGATATAAGAATTGGATCCCAGTTAGCTGCAGTTGCAGTAACACCACCAGGTGCTCCAGCTACTGTACCAGTACCAGCTCCAAGGGCCTCATTCATGGCTCCTCTTTCTTCTTGTATCGCTCTTTCTTGGTTTTCAAGAATAACGGATGTTACAGCTCTCTTGTAGTTGTCTTCAATTTTCGGAAGATCAGCATGCTCGAGGACTGGTGCCCATTTTTCTTGTAAGTTTTCTGACATAAACATTGTTTATAGTCTCCTTATTTAAGTTAGCTCTTCTTATTATCTAAGTTAGCGAACTTGGTTAAAGCTGCAGTGTATTGAGCCATACCTTCATTAACTGGTTGAGCTACATCGCCCGCTCCAGAAAAATCAGCATCGTCGCTAACTACTGCGCTATCGTCTGAGATGGCTTCAACTTTACCAGCTCCGAAGTATGATTCTTTAAGAGTAGAAACTTTCTCTACGAATGTTTCTTGATCTTCGAAATCTACATCTTCTGCTAGTTGTTTTAGCTTCTCAATTTGTGTATCAGCGAGGTCTTTAGACGCTTCGTTGATAATTTTTTCTCTTTGAAGTTCTTCGATATCTTGTTGAGCTGTGATGTTGCTAGCAACTTCTTCATTCAACTTATCTTCCATCTCATCAAGTCTGTTTGCTAGTTCTTCAACTACATCAAACTTGTCTTCTGGAACTTCAACATAATGTTCTTCGAACAGTTGTTTTAATCCACTAATGAAGTCTTCTGTCAATTCGGATTTTAATCCTCTCTCGATAGCTAACTCATTATCTGATACCCAGCTTTCAGAAACATAGTTCAAGTAAGAATCAACTTTCTCTGTTAAATCATCTTTGATTTCTTCGATTTTTTGTGTTGTTTCTTCTTCTAACTTAGCTTCAGCTTCAGTCATTTGTTCTTTGACTTTAGCAGCTACGGCAGCTTCAAAAATAGTCTTAGCTTTCGCTTTGAAATTTTCACTCAAGTCTTCATCAGCAACTAGTGCATTGATGTCGTCTGTCATGTCGATTTCAATTTCTTCTTTTTTGACTTCTTCGTCTTCTTCTTCATCATCCATATCGTCCATTTCTTTCTGATTTTTAGATGATTTAGCTTCTTCAACTGAATCGTCAGCATCTTCTTCTACTTCTTCTTTTTTAGTAAAGAGTTTAGTAATTTCAGATACTTCTAAATCTTTTAATGCTTCTACTACTTTTCTAATAGTAGCGTTACGCGTAAGTGACTCGGCTTTGCCATCATCGCCATCTTCTTCTGACCATTTCTCTGCTACTTTTGTATACATAGCCTGTAGTTCTTCACCTGACATTTTCTTCATGTGATCTACAGCTGCTTTCATAGTTTCAGCTTTGGTCATGTCGCCACCCATTTCTAAAACAGCTTCGTCTTCTGATTCTGTTTCTTCTTGGTTGACAGCTTTTCCTTTTTCTACCTTTGTTTCACCATCTGAAACGACTTCCATAGAATCACCAGATGCTGAAGCGTTTGTTTTAGGAGCTTCTTTAGTAGAATCTCCAGCAGCTTTAGCTAATTCTGATGCTTTCTTTTCAGCGTCTTTGTCTGATCCAACATCGGCAGGACTAACATCAGCACCACCCTTAGGTAACTTTGCAGCTTCCTCGGACATTACTTCTGTTATTGTGTTTTCTAAACTTGACATTAGAATACTCCCTATTAAATATAAATTTAAACTGTTTAACTAGTATTTATATATTATAAATTTTTCAGAAAGTCATTAAATACATTTAATTTGACTTCTTGAAGTTTTTGTGTTCGTGCTCTTGCTATTGAATGTTTATATTCTTCAATTTTCTGTGCCTTAATAACACCATTATCCCAAATCCATTCAACTCCTTCCATGACACCATCTACGAAAGCGTCTGGAGCTGACGGATCAGCGACTATATCAGCAGCGGTTGCTAACTGAAAATCTGATTGAACCATTTGAACTCCACCCTTAGCGTTTGAAGCTTTCAATGATCCCATACCTCTACTAGATACACCTAGTCTAGCACCATCATCAAGAAGGTTTTTGACTATGTTACCCATAGGAGTACTTAAAATCTTTGCTTTTCCGATGAAATTATTTCCATCTTCTCTTAAATTTGTAATTAAATGAGATGTTCTCTCTAAATTAATTGTTGGTCCTTCCGGGTGACCTAATTCACCGTATGCTCTGTTATTGTCGATATATTCTTTTGTATATCTCTTAACTTCTTTCTGCATTACCTCTTTTGGGTATATACGACCATTTTTGTTTTTTACTTCTGTCTGAAGCATCACACCTTCGATATAGGCATGTTTTTTACCTGTTTTAGGGTCTTCTTCGACTAGATAATTTACATCATCGGACCATTGTTCTGATATTAATTTCATTTTTACCTCTTAAACTGTTGTGAGATCACCATAACGGGATCTACCTACAAATATCATACCGAAATCATTCAATTTTTTCATCCCACCTTTGACTTCAACTTCTTTTTTACTTATTTTATTAAATTTTAACTTAAAATCTCTAGCCATTCTATTCATAGCTTTCATAGTCTGAGAATCTATATCTTTTCCATCTCGTCTATGATATATTTCAGCGGCTTCATCTAAATTTACAGGACCATCAACTTTCTCTACAGCTTCTTTCCAGAAACTTATACCCTCGTCAATGTCTTCACCCATAAGTTTAACAAACTGTTCAGCTGACTTCTTAGCTGTAGCCATGTCTTTAAAGATACCAAGTTCTTCAAACTCTCTAGCTGACTTAGGTTTGACAAACACACGAACTTTCTTAGAACCTTTCTTTTCAGCGTGATACGCGACTTCTGTTTTCTTAATTTTAGTAGAAGAAATATGATTCTTCTTATCTTGTTTATAAGTAACTTCGTCTAGTTCTGATCTAAGTTCTACAAATGTTTTCATTAGTCTTCTTCTGTTTTAGGTTCGTTATTCATCCAATCAAGTTGCATCTCAACTCGTTTTAAATCAATAGCATCTAGTTGTTTGTCTTGCATGATCGTCTTAAAAGACTCACCAGCTTCAATGTTGTCATCATTAACAACTTGATCTACAAAATTTCTAGTTTTACTTTCCATTATATTCTCCTATTAAAATCCTGTGTCGTCTTCACCATCTTCTGAACCACCTTCACCTTCAATTTCTTTATCGATATCTTTGATTTCGGTTTCTGATTGTCTAAGAACATTTTTTCTTACCCAAGCTTCAGAATAATACTTACCAACGAACGCGTCTAAATCGTTTAGCGTCGATACTCTTTCTCTTAGTATCTCAGCTTCTTTGAGTTCTACAAAATGACCATCTTTCTGAAAGTCATAACTTATATACTCTTTTGACTTCTTCCAATCATCTTCTGATACTATTTTTTTAAGTAACAGTTGAGTTCTTAGAATGTCGTCAAATACCTTAGAGAATTTAACTCTAAGTCTATCAACGAATCGTGAAAACTTCACTTCATCTCTTGATATTTCAGTCGCTCTACCAATCGCGAATGAATTCTCTTGTTCTAATCTTGAAACAGGTACATTAAGAGACTTGTACAGTTTCTTTTGAAAATATAAAATATCTTCAATCTCACCTAGATTCTGACCACCTGGTAGTGTCGTAATCTCTGTGCCTCGACCACCTTCTCTACGAGGTAACCAAAAATCTTCAAGCATATTCATATGCTTTCTATCGTCTTTAACTTCACCCGTGTCAGCGTTATACACTAACTTATTACGATACGCTGTTTGTACTTCTTTCAAATACTGTTCAGCTCTCGCTTTAGGTAAGTTACCTACATCAATGTAGAAGATTCTTCTCTCTGGTGCTCTTGATATTCTGTAAATAACTAGAGCGTCTTCTAACATTCTTAGTTGGTTTACTGACTTCATAGCCTTATGTAAATAACCAACTACAACTTTTTGATTGTAATCAAGTAAACCTGAGGTTACATGAGTTACAGCATCAGAAGAAATTCTGACTGTTTGACCTGTGTTATTACCCGACTTATCGAATCCTTCATTATTGAAAAGAAAATATTCACTTTCTTTCTGAATGACTTCAACACCTGTCTTCTCGTCTTTCTTCTTTTTGATCTCTCTAATCTTTCTGATTTTATGAGGATCAATGGGTCTTAAACCATGAATTCCTGTTTTTTCATTGTTAGAATCTACCATCTTATGAAAGTAGAGTCTACCGTCAACATACCATTTTCTAAATATGTCGTGTCCTAACTCACGGAATCCTAGTAAGTCAAGAACTACATTAAACTCGTCACGAATCTTTTCTTTGATACTATCTGAAAAGTGATTAACTCTATCTAAGTTAATCGCTACAGGAGCATCTAAATCGTTTGAAGATATCGATTCGTTTATAATATCTTCTATCGCACTGTCACATTCAGGAACTAGAGACATTGTTCTGTATCGTGAAACTAGGTCGGCTTCGGTTTTTATACCACCTTCCATGTCAACGAACTGACCAATGACTCCACCTGTGGCCGCGAAACCACCCATTCCTTGGTCCTGACCTATTTCTATGGCCGTACCATCGTTTTGAGGTGGGACGAAGCTCTTTACATTAGGAGCCTCGTCGCTCTTTTTCCTCTTTATTTCTAATCCAAATAATTCCATACTAATATTTATAACACACTAAAAGTGTTCTTTACAGAACTCTTTCGAAGTGTGAATATTTGAATGTTACTTCAGTTGTTGTGATTTCTTCACCACCCGCTGCATCCATTTCGATTGCACCGATAGTAGTAGGCCACATATTATAAAATTCATATGTTGCTACTACTGAATCATCTCTACCTAACTGAGAAATAGTCGCTTTGTCTACCATATAATCGTATCCAAGCTCTTCAACTGTAGAATTGTCCATAGGTACGATAGTACCCATCCACTGTTCTAAAGCTGTTCTAGCAGAGAATTCTGAATCATTATAGATACCAACAGTCCAATCTTCGAATGATCTGTTACCAGCTAAGTTGAATGTTAACCCTCTGTGAATTATTTCTACTGGCTCAATAGTTTGTCCTGGTAATGCTGCAGTTTTACATAAAAACTGAATTTTATTACCTGATCTTGGTATGAATACCTCGAATCTATTAGCCCTTAGACCAGCACCTACGAGGTTCGCTTTAAATTGGTTAATTGTTGCCATTTTTTACCTCCCTTATAGATTTGTTGCTGATTCTTGTACGCCAC
>Ga0222716_10002499_pt1 | contig 14890 bp, 23 predicted proteins | sample C33_13DmetaG_FD_165044 | JGI IMG/M metagenome (GOLD analysis project Ga0222716, IMG submission 165044) | Estuarine water microbial communities from San Francisco Bay, California, United States - C33_13D | ecosystem: Environmental > Aquatic > Marine > Unclassified | place: USA: California... | reverse complement strand
GGTATCAATTTGTCCACCAAATTGCAGACATAAAAAAATGACCACCCCCGAAGGGATGGCCGATAGATTATTGAACGAACGGTGAAATCCGAATTTTTTCTTCCGCATCTGCGAGGGCTCTTCTCAGGGCTGAAATCGTTTCTTTTAGTATCTGTACTTTTTCTTGTTCTAAAGCCAGAGCCTGCTTATAGCAAATTGTGTATTTGATACCTTGTGACATTTGTTTTCCCTTCATAAAAAATGACCACCCCCGAAGGGATGGCCGATGGTGATGGTGGACTATGCTTGCAGAAGCTTGAAAGCTTCCTCAACCGCTGCAAGTACTGGGCTGACTGCCCAATCAGTCGCGACCTCTTGTTCGTCGGCCTCGGCCTTGTCACCAACACCTGCCTTCAAGGTGTTGATCAAACCTTGGAACTGGCTTGCAACCGTGGCAGTGTATGCCACTGGGTCAGTCGCAGTCGGTGTCACTGGGCCTGTCTCGGCCTCTTTAGCGTCGGCCTCGGCTTTTGCCTCAGTTTGGATGCGTTTGCTAAACGACCCATCCTCGTTCTTGACGATAAGGGATAAGACACCCCCTGTTGCCTTGAAGAGTTCATTATCTTGAACTCTAAGGCATGCATCTTTGGCATCTGCCATTAACGAGCCTGCCTTGCGCGCAATCGCGCTTTTGGTCATGGTCGCTTTTTCCCAGTCACTAAGACCGGCAACAAAGATGCCTTTGACCTGTTCGTAGGTCTCTTGCGAGACACTAGACAACAAGAAATTGTCGTTCTTGCTTGTCTTTTTAGGACTAACAAATTGCGTCCACGACAGAACGAACTGGTCGGTCTCTTTGCCATCGGCATCAAGAACCTTAGCAGATGCCAAGGTCGACCAAGCAAGCTTGATCTCTTTGCCGTAGGTTTCGCGCGCCTTGCCAACTGTTGTGGCCGCGTCGGTCAGGATGCCTGTGGCGATATCGCCTAGGCCGTGGTTAGATGTAGACATGTTCATTCCTTCCGAGAATGATATCGGACTATCATTATTGCGTTTCCGATAATTATGTATGACATGTTATATCTTGCTTGTGTGACATTGTTGTGCATCTGATAACATTCTATGGCATCATAACCAACGAATAGATAGTTAGGGAGTTCCCTAACATGGCATGACATTGTCAGACGCATTGCCCCAAAACTGGTATCCGCCGACCATACCCCCGCCCCACCCCCGCCGCGTACAGCTTAGGATTCCAGATACAGATATAGATACTAATACACTCAAATAATCCCTCTATTTTTCGTTCGGGGTAAACTCGCCCATGCTAATTCTCAGAACCCCCCACCCCTTTTTCAAACCCCTTGCCAAAAAATTTTTTGTGACCTATTATTACGTTATCGGTTAACAACCTGCGGTACATTATGACTTTGAACGTCACTCCAGAACTAGGCGTGTCCTTAGAGGACGATCTTGGCAAGTTAGATTTGTCTGAGCGCACCGCTGCCCTAGCTGAAACAGTTACAAAACTAGAAGATAACGGGTTAGATGTTACTCCTGATGAGGATGATAAGGACGTTGCGACTGCACTTGCCACGTCATATGCACAAAACCCGATTAAAACGTCCCAACAAGTTACCAACCCGAGAGCCGCAGCCCTAACACCACCGTCCATACGGTTAACAAACGACATACTTACCGAGTTTAATCACTCTGTGGTTGAATCTTCTAAGCAACTACGCAACTTAGTCACGAATAAGTTAATTATTGAGTCAGAAAATCCTGATCCGCGTGTTCGTATGCGCGCTTTGGAGCTTATGGGTAAGATTTCAGACGTAGGACTGTTCGCAGAGAAGTCTGAAGTAACCATAACGCACCAGACCACGGACGATATTAAGGAAAGACTACGTGGTAAGTTGACAAAACTGGTAAATCCCGAACTTGAAGTAGAGGATGCAGTCGTACTTAGCGCGGCAGATATAGATATTGACGTTGAACTTGGCGATTTTGACGATGACTGAGGGTTTAGACTTCACAGCAGAAGACATTGAGTTGATGCTGGCTAATTTAGACGCGTTTAGCCCCGAAGAAGCCTTAGAAATTGACCGTATGGTCGATGAGCTTAACACTAGAACTGCAAATGCCAGTGCGTACGACGATTTAATTGAGTTTTGTAAGTTGATGCAACCTGATTACATTGTGGGCAAGCACCATCGCATCCTAGCAGACATGCTTATGGCTATTGAGCGTGGCGAAAAGGATCGTATCTGCGTAAACATCCCTCCACGTCACGGTAAATCGCAACTTGTTTCTATATTCTACCCTGCTTGGTTCTTAGGCCGCAACCCAGATAAAAAAGTTATGATGGTGTCTCACACGACTGATCTTGCGGTAGATTTTGGTCGTAAAGTACGTAACTTAATAGCCTTAGACGACTACAGGTCTATATTTCCTACAGTAAAACTAGCGCAAGATAGTAAGTCGGCAGGACGGTGGAACACAAATGTTGGAGGTGAGTATTATGCTTGCGGTATTGGTTCTGCTCTTGCTGGTCGGGGTGCTGATCTCCTGCTTGTTGATGATCCCCATTCTGAGCAGGATGTCATCAATGGAAACTTTGAAGTCTTCGATAAAGCATACGAATGGTTCACGTTTGGAGCGCGAACACGACTAATGCCCGGAGGTCGGGTAGCTATTATCCAGACACGTTGGCATTTAGATGACCTGACAGGACGTGTTACACGGGACATGGCACAGAATGACCGCTCCGATCAGTATGACGTGATTGAATTTCCTGCCATAATTGAAGTCAAAAACAAAAAATCTAAGAAAATCACCGAAAAACCGCTGTGGCCTGAGTTTTTTGATCTTGAAGCCCTACTACGTACCAAGGCTTCTATGCCTACGTTCCAATGGAACTCGCAGTATCAGCAACAACCTACTGCGGAAGAAGCAGCGATTGTTAAGCGTGAATGGTGGAACGAGTGGACCTTAGAAGAACCGCCCAGCTGTGAATATGTTATCATGTCGTTAGATGCCGCAGCCGAAAAACATAACCGTGCAGACTATACAGCCCTTACTACGTGGGGCGTGTTTATGAACGAAGAGACCACCGCGTACAATATTATATTGTTAAATAGCATAAAACAGCGTATGGAGTTTCCAGAACTTAAAACGCTTGCTATGGAAGAGTACAATGATTGGGAACCCGACTCGTTCATTGTGGAAAAGAAAAGTTCAGGCACCGCGTTGTATCAAGAAATGCGGCGTATGGGTTTGCCAGTGTCAGAGTATACGCCACACAGAGGGTCGGGGGATAAGACAGCGCGCCTAAATGCTGTGGCTGACATAATATCGTCAGGTCTATGTTGGGTGCCGCAGACACGGTGGGCAGAAGAAGTTGTGGAAGAGGTTGCAGGATTTCCGTTTATGAGCAATGATGACCTTGTGGATTCTATGGTTATGGCCCTTATGCGCTTCAGGCAGGGAGGGTTTATACGTCTACCTTCTGACGAACCTGAAGATGTGCGATACTGGAAACAACGCCGAGGCGGGTTTTATTAGAGGTGATACATGGCTATTGAAAAAGGGCTATACGCTGCTCCACTAGGTTTAGACAGTGGTTTAGACGGCGTGGAAGAAATGGACATTCCTGATCTGGAGATTGAAGTTATTGATCCAGAAGAAATTACGCTGGCTGACGGTAGTATGGAGATTACTCTAATACCCGGAAATGATCTCAGTAGTGCTAATTTTGATTCTAACCTAGCCGAGTTTATGGACGAGGACGATATAAAAAAGTTGTCTAAAGACCTTATGGAGTCCGTAGAGTCTGACATTTCTAGTCGCAAGGATTGGACTGAAACATACGTCAAAGGGCTGGACATTATTGGGTTTAAATACGAGGAGCGTTCCCAACCGTGGGAAGGTGCCTGTGGCGTTAACTCTACAGTCCTAGCGGAAGCAGCTATTCGGTTTCAAGCTGAAACTATGTCGGAAACGTTTCCCGCTGCAGGGCCAGTAAAAACTAAAATTCTTGGTAGTGAGACTAAGGAAAAAGAAGAAGCGGCGGCTCGTGTCAAGGCTGACATGAATTACGAACTTACCGAGAACATGGTAGAGTATCGGCCCGAACACGAACGTATGTTATATAGCCTTGGTCTAGCAGGATCATCGTTTAAGAAAGTCTACTACGACCCAAATTTAGGTCGGCAGGTAGCCCTATATATTTCGGCAGAAGATGTCATTGTACCGTACGGTGCGTCTACTATTGAACATGCAGAACGTGTCACGCACATAATGCGTAAGACACAAAACGAGGTTACAAAACTGCAAGTGTCAGGGTTCTACAGGGCTATAGACCTTGAGGAACCGGAGCCGTATCACTCTGATATTGAAGAGAAAAAAGCAGAAGAAGGCGGTTATTCGTTAAATGACGATGACCGTTATACTCTGTATGAAATCCACGCTGACCTTGTGGTTGAGGGATTGGATGACGAAGACGGTATTGCTCGCCCGTATGTTGTCACCATAGAGCGTGGCAGTGACGAAGTGTTGGCGATCCGTAGAAACTACGAGGAGGATGACCCCCTCACCCTCAAACGCCAACACTTCGTACACTATGTTTATGTGCCGGGATTTGGCTTCTATGGCCTTGGATTGATTCACATTATTGGTGGGTACGCCCGTGCTGGAACTTCCTTGATACGGCAACTGGTTGACGCGGGAACACTGTCGAACCTCCCCGGCGGTTTGAAATCGCGTGGGCTTCGTATCAAGGGAGACGATTCACCAATCGAACCCGGAGAGTTCAAAGACGTTGACGTACCATCAGGTAGCATCCGTGACAATATTATGCCGCTACCGTACAAAGAACCTAGTCAAACACTTCTCGCCCTCCTGAATCAGATTACGACTGAAGGACGTAGACTAGGTGCCATTAGTGATATGGACATCTCGGATATGTCAGCTAATGCTCCTGTAGGCACCACCTTGGCCCTACTAGAGCGTACGCTAAAGCCTATGGCTGCGGTTCAATCTAGGGTCCACTACTCTATGAAGCAGGAGTTTAAGCTACTCAAGGCTATAATGGCCGAGTATGCCCCTGTAGAGTACGCCTACGAGCCTGTACGAGGTGAAGTGACTGCCAAGCGCGCAGACTATACGATGGTTGATGTCATCCCTGTGAGCGACCCCAACAGCTCTACAATGGCGCAACGTGTAGTGCAGTACCAAACAGTCCTGCAAATGTCAGAAAAAGCACCGCAGATTTATGACCTACCACAGCTGCATCGCCAGATGATCGAAGTGTTAGGCGTCAAGAACGCTGACAAACTTGTGCCAACTAAAGATGACGCCAAACCTACAGACCCCATAAGCGAAAACATGGACGCATTAGTAGGCAAACCCATGAAGTCGTTTATTTATCAAGATCACCAAGCGCATATCACAACGCATACTTCGTTTATGCAAGACCCTATGGTAGCACAAATGATAGGGCAGAATCCGCAGGCAAAACAGATTATGGCCTCACTGCAAGCACATATTGCCGAACATCTTGGGTTTGCCTACCGTACACAAATTGAAGAAAAGTTAGGTGTGCCGTTACCTGCACCTAATGAAGAGTTACCGGAAGAAGTTGAAGTACAACTTTCTAGGTTGGTAGCTCAAGCAGGACAACAACTTACACAGGCTAATCAAAAGCAGGCAGCACAACAAAAAGCACAACAACAACAGCAAGACCCGATCATCCAGATGAAACAGGCTGAACTGCAGATTAAACAAGCTGAAGAACAACGCAAAGCGGCAAACGACCAAGCAGACCAACAGGTCAAACAAGCTGAGTTGCAGATGAAGAAACAGAAAATAATGATTGATGCTAAAATTGCTTCTGAACAGATTAACGTCGAGAAAGCCGAACTGGCGATTGACGCTAAACGCCAAGGGGTAAAGGATGCTGCGGCCAAACGCGTAGAAGATAACAAGGTAGACCTTGAAGTCGCACGTATGATGCAGCAACAGCGGCAGTCAAAAGGAGATAATAGCTAAACATGGCAAAAACCGTCTTTGACGTGCTGAAAGATAAAATCGAGGGTGACATATCCTCTGCACAGAGTTTCCTAACCGCAGGTTCATCTAAGGACTATGCGCATTATAGGGAAGTTGTTGGTTTAATTCGGGGTCTCGAAGCCAGCAAATCGTATGTTGAAGACCTCTCGCGTAACTATATGGAAGATGACGATGGGAATTACTAAAACAATGCAGCTTGAAGAGATGGAACGGGAGCACGAAGCACAACGCCTCGCTGATGCTGAACTAGAACTACAGCTACCAAGACCTGCAGGATATCGTGTGTTAGTAGCACTACCACAGCCTGAAGATAAGTTTGAGGGTACAAACATCCTTAAAACTGAAAAAGCCAAGCAGCAGGACCATATTATGTCTATTATCGGCCTAGTAGTCGATATGGGGTCTGGCGCGTACGCGGACAAAGAACGTTTTCCCGATGGACCTTGGTGCAAAGAAGGTGATTTCGTCATGTTCCGCATGAACTCGGGTACTAGATTTACTATCGCGGGTATTGAGTATCGACTTATGAACGACGATTCAATAGAGGCCGTTGTGGATGATCCCACAGGTATTCAGAGGGCATAATCATGGCTTTTCAAAAAGTAGAGTTTGAGTTTCCAGACGAGGAATCGACAGTTGTTGACATCGAAGATACGGACGCAGTTGAAATCGACGTTTCTGGCAAGAAAACTAAAGAAGATTTTGTGGAAGATGCACGTAGCAAGGATAAGTCTAAACGTAAGGTGGACCCTGTTGAAGACGAACTTGAAATTGAGGTGGTTGACGATACTCCGAAGAAAGACCGGAATCGCAAAGCGTCAGAACCCCCCGACGATGTTACTGACGAGGAACTGGAAGACTATTCAGAAAAAGTCCGCAAACGAATCCAGCACTTTAGCAAGGGTTATCACGATGAACGCCGCGCTAAAGAAGAGGCTTTTAGGCAAAGTCAAGAGCTTGAGCGAGTTACGCAACAGCTTATGGACGAAAACAAAAAACTAAAAGGTAACGTCAACAAGAACCAAAGTGCGTTGCTAGATCAAGCCAGACGAAACTCAACTGCTGAAACTGAAGCTGCAAAACGCGAGTATAAAGAAGCCTATGAATCCGGTGATTCCGACGCCGTAGTAGAAGCACAAGAAAAGTTAACCGCTGCTAAGTTAAAGGCTGATAAGTTAGCAAACTTTAAAGTACCTACTTTACAGGAAGAAGAAACTCCTGTACAGACTCAACCAGAATCCGCCCCGACACCACAAGTCGATATCCGGGCTGCTGATTGGCAAAAGGCTAATTCGTGGTTTAATGTTGACGATGAGATGACAAGTTTAGCGTTGGGGTTGCATAATAAACTTGTCAAACAGGGCGTGAGTCCGCAAAGCGATGAATACTACGAGACGATAGATGCTCGTATGCGTCAAGTATTCCCCGATAATTTCGAGGATGCTGAACCGAAGCGAAAAACATCAGTGGTTGCTCCCGCAACGCGGAGTACAGCACCGAAAAAAGTGACTTTGACGAGAACTCAAGTCCAACTCGCTAAACGGTTAGGGTTAACCCCACAACAGTACGCCAAACAGGTTGCATTAGATATGAGGAATAACAATGGCTGAAAATCGCCTAGACCGTGAGCTTGATGCTCGTGATAAAAAAGTACGTAGAAAAGCGTGGACGCGCCCAGAGACTTTACCGTCTCCAAATCCCGAGGCTGGCTATGACTTTCATTGGGTCCGTGTAAGTACACAAGGGCAGATTGATGCCACCAATGTTTCCTCAAAACTAAGAGAAGGTTGGGAGCCATGTCTGGCTAAAGACCACCCTGAAATTACTATGGTTTCTATTGAACAAGAACGGTTCAAGGAGAACGTAGTTATAGGTGGTCTTTTGTTATGTAAAGCTCCAACTGAAATGGTCGAAGAGCGTAATGCTTACTATTCTGAGCATACAAACGCGCAGATGCGATCCGTGGATAACAACCTTATGAGAGAAAGTGACCCACGTATGCCGTTATTTAATGACCGCAAATCGAAGGTTACTTTCGGCAAAGGAACTTAATTTAGGAGCTTATAATGGCTTATCCTACAGTTGACGCCCCCTACGGGCTGAAGCCGGTAAATTTGATTGGAGGTCTTCCCTTTGCAGGGGCGACACGACAATTACCTATCGCCAGCAATTACGGCACCAGCATCTTTAACGGTGATGTTGTCGAACTAAACGCTAACGGCACCGTTATCGTTACTACTACAGCAGGCCAAGCAGCAAACGCTGTTGTTCCCGGTCTTGTTGGGGTATTTCTTGGTTGTCGGTACACAGACCCAACCTTGGGTTATGAATTGTACAGCCAACATTATCCTGCAAATACAGTAGCAAATGATATTGTTGCGTACATCAGCGATGACCCCCACGCACTTTACAAAGTTGTAAGTGTAACATCTGCGGTTGCAGACAACGCTGCTGGCGGGTTGCTTCCAGCGTTTAAAACACGCGCAGTTGCAGGTCCACCCAAGAACGCAGTGCTCGTACTAAATACGGGTGTACTTGCTACGGGTAATAGCCGCATGGGTTGTTTCGCAAACAGCGTCACTACCTCGCTTCCGCTAACTGTCGTAGATGTAGTTCCTGACACTGCAAATGCTGCGGGTACGGGCTTCATTGAACTTATCGTTAAGTTCAACGTTGGGTATCATCGCTATAACGGCCAAGTCGGCGTATAAGGGAGAATAACCAATGGCTATTTCACGCGCACAGTTACTTAAAGAACTGCTTCCCGGCCTAAACGCCTTGTTTGGTCTGGAATACGCAAAGTACGGTGAAGAACACACCGAAATCTTTGAAACCGAAACTTCAGATCGTTCCTTCGAGGAAGAACTGAAATTGAGCGGATTTTCTGCTGCACCTGTTAAAGACGAAGGCTCTGCCATCGAATATGACAATGCACAGGAAGCATGGACTGCTCGCTATACACACGAAACAGTGGCAATGGGTTTCTCAATCACTGAGGAAGCTATTGAGGATAACTTGTATGACTCCTTGTCATCGCGTTATACTAAAGCACTGGCTCGCGCTATGGCGTACACCAAACAGGTTAAAGCTGCCAACATCCTCAATACTGGATTTGCTGGCCCAACCTACGGTGATGGTCAGACGCTCCTGTCTACTGCGCACCCACTAATTTCTGGTGGCGTAAACTCAAACCGTCCTGCAATTGCTGCTGATCTTAATGAAACTTCCTTGGAAGCGGCTATTATTCAGATTGCAGCTTGGACTGATGAGCGCGGACTGTTGATTGCTGCACAACCTAAGAAACTCGTAATCCCACCAGCACTGCAATTTGTTGCAACTCGTCTGATGGAAACTGAGGGTCGTGTAGGCACTGCAGACAACGACATCAACGCGCTACGCGCTAACGGCTCAATTCCGGGCGGTTACACTGTCAACCACTACCTGACAGACGTAAACGCATGGTTCTTGATGACTGATGTACCTAACGGTCTGAAGCACTTTACACGGGCAGCTATGGCTACCTCTATGGATGGTGACTTCGACACAGGTAACAGTCGTTATAAGGCCCGTGAGCGGTATTCGTTCGGTGTGTCTGATCCGCTGGGTATCTACGGTTCACCCGGAGCGTAAAACACGTTACTATTACGTTAAAGTAGGGGCAGCTTCGGTTGCCCCTTTCTTTTTGTTTAGTATAGTGTATTGTACGCGCATCCCTGACAAACACACAATGTGTTTGACACTAGCCACGACAGGAGAATCATATGGCTAATACAACCTTTTCAGGCCCAATTCGGGCAGGTAATATTAGAAACACTACAGGTACAACTATAGGCACTGACATTGCTAACGTAGGTTACGTTGTAATGTGTCAAGATACAGTACAAAGTCTAGCAGGCGGCGCTCTTGCAGCGGCTGTAACAGACATTGTTATTCCTGCTAACTCTAAGATCGTTAACTGCATTATTGATCTTGTAGCTGCGGCTAACACCACTACCAACATCAGTGTTGGCGAAGTGGGTGGTAACGCTAATACAATTATTAATGCAGTTGCATCAGGCACTACTGTCGGCATCAAGGCTCTGGGCATTGGCGGCGGTGGAACCTTGGAGTGGGGCAACATTGGAACTTCAGACAAGCGTCTAACCGTAACATCTTCTGCTGCTACTAACGCAGGTTCTGTCCGCATTACAGTAATGTACGCACAGGCTTACAACACCGTCATTCGTCCATAAGGAGTGAGTAAATGGCTGGTAATTCAGTACGAGCATTTAACTTTGCTGTAGGCGATACTGCTGCCATTGTTGGCCCTAGTCGTACGCGTATCTTGGGAGTGTTAGTTAACGCTGCTGCTGCCTGTGCGTTTACACTACGTAACGGTAGCAGCACAGGTGAGGTGCTTTTGGACCTTACACTGCCTACAGGTTGGAACGATGTATATATTCCTGCAGATGGCATACTAGCAACTAATGGTTGTTTTGTGGCAGCACTTACTGGGGCAGGAAATAAAATAACCCTAATACTGGAGTAATTCAGTGCGGTCATATTTTAAAAAAGGTGGGGGAGTAAAATCCCCCGCTTGGACACGTAAGGCAGGCAAGAGTGAGTCCGGTGGACTCAATGCAAAAGGCGTTGCCAGTTACCGAAAGGCCAATCCCGGCAGTAAGTTAAAAACTGCGGTTACTACCAAACCCAGCAAACTTAAAAAGGGGTCTAAGGCTGCAAATCGACGTAAGTCGTTCTGCGCCCGTATGAAAGGTATGAAAAAACGCAATACAAGTTCTAAGACGGCTAACGATCCTGATAGTCGTATTAATAAGAGTTTGAGAAAATGGAATTGTTAGGAGCTACTGCATGAACAAGATGAAAAAATACAAGTCCGGTATGGATGTACAAGGAGGTATTGACTCTGCTGCTAGAGCCGAGGCTGGGAGTGTTATGGAAGGTCAACGTATCTCTCCAGAAATGCCCGGAGTAGCAACGTCGTTGCGTCCGAAGATGCGGCCTAAGTCAGTAGAACAAAAGGCAAAGATGCGTAAAGTAAGACCAAAAATGCGCCCTGAAGGTACGAAAGCTGGTGGCGGCGTTAAAAAAATGATGGGCGGTGGTAAAGTGCGCGGTTACGGCAAAGCCCGTGGCGGCAAAGCCTGCAAGATGCGCTAATGCGGAAATACTACAAATCCATTGGGTGTGGTTGTTCTTCTTGTAGCGGCAAAGGCTACAAAAAAGGCGGTACAGTTAAGGATGCGTGTTACAAAAAGGTAAAGGCTTCGTACAAAGTTTTTCCTAGCGCGTATGCAAGTGGCGCTATTGCGAAGTGTAGAAAACGGGGCGGCAAGTAATGGCTGTTCGTAAAACAGCAAAGGGCGCTGCCCTAAAACGCTGGTTCAAAGAGGATTGGAAAGATGTCCGCACAGGCAAAGAGTGTGGTCGGCAGGAGGGCGAAAAACGCGGTACACCGTACTGTAGACCGTCTAAACGCGTATCTAGCAAGACTCCTAAAACTAGCAGCGAAATGACTAAGGCTGAGAAAAGTAAACGTATAGCGCAGAAAAAACGTTTAGGACAACCTGCGGGAAAACCTAAACGTGTAGCTCCTGCAAAAAGGCGTAAGAAATGACAACATCAGGCACCGCAACGTTCAATATGGACTTCACGGAAATTGCTGAAGAGGCATGGGAACGTGCGGGGCGTGAGCTTCGCAGTGGCTATGATTTACGTACAGCGCGACGATCCATGAATCTTATGACGATTGAGTGGCAGAACCGTGGCATAAATATGTGGACTATTGATAATCCAACATCCATTAATCTAGTACAGGGTCAGTCGGAGTACACGTTACCAGCAGATACCATTGATTTGCTTGAACAACAAATACGTACTAACGCTGCTAATACCAGCACACAATCGGACCTTACCATAAACCGCATAAGTGTATCCACGTACTCGGCTATCCCTAACAAGTTAACACAAGGCCGACCTATACAGATATATGTGCAACGGTTGCAGCCTGCTCCCAAAGTAATTGTGTGGCCTGTTCCTGACAATAACAACTATCAACTTAATTACTGGCGTATGCGTCGAATTGAAGACGCAGGTAGCGGCATACAAACAGCAGACATAAGTTTTAGATTTTTACCGTGCCTCGTCTCGGGACTAGCCTATCATATTGCAATGAAAGTCCCCGAATTTGTAGACCGCGTACAGATGTTAAAAGCTGTGTACGACGAACAGTTCGAGATGGCTGCTAGTGAAGATAGAGAAAAAACACCTGCACGGTTCGTACCTAGAATAGCAGGTATACACTAATGGGTAATAGGTTTGCAGCTGGAAAACGTGCCATCGGAATGTGCGATGTGTGTGGATTTCAGTATAACTTGCACAAACTAAAAGACCTGTTTGTAAAAGGTACAAACTCGCATGTCAAAGCCTGCCCAACTTGTTGGAACCCTAGTCATCCACAATTACGATTAGGAGAGTTGCCAATAAACGATCCGCAGGCGTTACGTAACCCCCGCCCAGATCAAGGTTCAACATCAAGCAGAAACTTTCAAGGTGGTTGGAACCCTGTAGGATTAGCCGATCCTTTTAATCTAACGCCAAATAGGTTAGTTGGTAGTGGATCAATAGGAACAGTAACAGTAGTAACAAACTAGGAGGGCATGTAATGCCTAAAGTTGGAAATAAAGAATTTAGCTACAGTCCTAAAGGTAAAGCTATGGCTGCAAAAGAAGCGGCCAAAACAGGGAAACCCATGCAGACTTACAAGTCTGGGGGTAAAGTAAAAGTTCGCGGTACTGGTGCAGCAACGCAAGGTATCTACGCAAGAGGGCCGATGGGGTAAATTATGGATTATACTGCGTTAACAACTAATATACAGGATATCTGCGAAACTACTTTCACTGCGGATGTGTTAGCTATGTTTACGCAACAATCCGAACAGAAAATATATAACTCGGTGCAGATTCCTGCACTGCGTAAAAACGTTGTAGGCACTATATCTGGCAGTAATAAATACCTTACTGCACCTTCAGATTTTATATGGGCTTATTCTTTAGCGGTTATAAGCGCAGGAGATGTATATACGTATCTAATTAACAAAGATGTTAACTTTATGCGTGAAGCGTATCCTAACCCTAGTGACAAAGGTGTTCCGAAACATTATGCGTATTTTGATGACGATACGTTTATTCTCGGACCAACCCCGGAAACGAGTTACAGTACAGAACTGCATTACGGGTACTATCCAGAATCTATAGTTACCGCTGGGACTACGTGGTTAGGCGAAAACTTTGATTCTGCGCTGTTAAACGGTGCTTTAATAGAAGCAATACGTTTTATGAAGGGGGAACCCGATGTAGTTGCAATGTATGAAAAACTGTACCTACAGTCGATAACCTTGTTAAAAAACCTTGGAGATGGTAAGCTGCGTGAAGACGCGTATCGTTCTGGGCAAGTTCGTACCACAGTAAGCTAGGAGATAAATATGGCTTTCACAGGAAACTTTATGTGTACTTCGTTTAAGAGGGCACTACTCGACGGTGAGATGGACTTTAGTGCCAACACTACCGATACATTTAACATTGCGTTGTACACTAATTCTGCATCCTTAACAGCGGCTACCAGTGATTATGTAAATAATCTTACCGGAGAAGTGGCTAACGGAAATGGTTATGGTACAGGCGGTAAATTGCTAACAATTAGTCAAGCGCCTACAGATGGCGGGTCTGGTACAACTGTGTTCCTTAGCTTCGGAACTATAAACTGGACTTCCTCAACCATTACTTCGCGAGGCGCGCTAATCTATCGTTCTAATGGTGCAAATACCAACACTGCAGTTGCAGTATTAGATTTCTTGTCTGATAAGTCTTCCTCAAATGGTACGTTTGAAGTTCAGTTCCCAACTAACAACGCGACAAGTGCTATCATACGTATTGAAACACCTTCGTAAACTTTTAGGAGGCATCTGTAATGGCTTTTAAACTAGCAAATAGAGCTAACGTGCTAACGTCTACTACAGGTACGGGTTCGATAGCTTTAGGTTCTGCGGTAGCAGGGTTTCAAACGTTTTCGGCAGCGGGTGTAACTGATGGTGATACAGTACGATACACTGTAGAAGATGGTGTTAATTTTGAAATAGGTGTTGGAACACTTAGCAACTCTGTGGGCACAATGGCGCGCAGTGTTAGTGAAAGTTCTAATAGCGATAACGCAATAAGCCTATCTGGCAATGCTACAGTGTTTTTAACTGCTACGTCTACAGACATACAGACAGGGGTTAACATCACTGGTGGGTCTATTACGGGGATGGGTAATCCCGCAGCTAATACTGATGTAGCTAACAAAAGTTACGTAGACACCACATTTGCCACAGCACCTACGATTGGTGATGTTTTGGCATTAAGCATAGCGTTAGGATAAACGATGGCTAATACATTTAAAAGTTACTTGGCAAGTGCAACAGGTACTAGCCCTGTTATTGTCCGTACAGTAGCTTCAGGTACTCAAACTGTTGCAGTGGGTATTAACCTTGCAAACATTCTAACCACACAGATTACGGCGAGTGCTTACATAAGCAGAGGCGGTACGGATTTTTACATAGTTAAAGACGCCCCTATTCCTGCACAGGGCGCATTGTCTGTTTTAGACGGTAAAATAATATTAGAGGCCGCAGATGTGGTCAAGGTCGTAGCTAATACAGCAAGTGGCTTAGACACTATGCTGTCGGTACTGGAGATTACCTAATGGCTGGATATATTGGCTCTAAATCTTCAGGAATAATATCAGGCATTGATGCGTCTATCGCTGAGTTAAACCTTAATGATAAGGCTTCAGCCAACGGCAC
>Ga0222716_10002495_pt1 | contig 14905 bp, 36 predicted proteins | sample C33_13DmetaG_FD_165044 | JGI IMG/M metagenome (GOLD analysis project Ga0222716, IMG submission 165044) | Estuarine water microbial communities from San Francisco Bay, California, United States - C33_13D | ecosystem: Environmental > Aquatic > Marine > Unclassified | place: USA: California... | reverse complement strand
CATTACTTGTACCACTATTATCAGTTTTCACTGATATTACGAAACGTTCTTCTATCGCTGCTCCAAGTGATTTAGCTAATGCCCTTCTCATTAGTTAGCGTTTGAAATTGATAAATCATAAACAATACCACTATCTGTGTTGTTGCTTACACTTAAGGCTAGTTGGTTGCGTGTACCATCATTAGCGTATGTACCACCGTACTGTGTCCATCCTCCTGGAATTGTAAGAGATTCATCTACTGTAGAGGTTATATATAAAGTTACAACAACCGTTTCACCAACAGATGGATTGTTTGCTACTGATAGTGTAGTTGCACCTGTTAATGTTAGTTCGTGATTATCTTTATTGAGGTCTATACTGTACGTTCCTGATACAGATGTATTTTCCACACTTACACCAATCTTAGAATTTTGTGATATTTCTTCAATCGTGTAAGCTTTTCTTTTAGAGTTTGAAAATTCAGAGCCTCTGTTTACTGTTTCTACAGGCTCGTGTACTCCATGAAATCTTGTTCCTTTTTCTATTGACATTACTTAGTGTATTTTTTAGTTACTTTTGCTTTTTTTGTGTTTGAAACAAACTGCTTCTTTCCACCAGAGGCTTTCTTTTTTCTAGCCGTTTTAGCTCGCTGCCTTTTACTTAATGCTCTAGCTTTTGCTAAAGGAAGGCATCTATCTGGATTTTTTTTGTTCTTGCTAGTACCACATTCACCTTTGATTTCCCCATCAGTTCCAATGCGTACCCACTTTTCTTTTCTCCATTTAGCTAACTCTCCCATTACTTATTTTTAATTCTCTTTTTCTTTCTATAAGCTTTCATAGCTTTTCTTTTTTCTTTACCTTTTTTCCAAGAACCTGCTGCAAATCTATCAGCTTTTTTCTTTGACCTAAACTCATAAACCTCTCCTGCCGCTAAAGCTTCATTAAAACTTTGAGGTTTTGCTTTTTCTTTACCTTTGAAAGTAATTGAAGGAGCAGCATAATGTCTTTTCTTTTTTTCATTTACCTTCCCTCCCTTTTCTCTTTTAGGCTCATCAGGATAAAACTCCATTTTTACAGTAGCATTTCTACCTGACTTGTTTCGTTCAAGGTTTCTTAAATGTTTTTTTCTTCCTTTTTTTATAGTAGGCATTACTTTTTCTTTTTTCCTTTAGCGTAGTTAGGGTCTTTACAGTACTTACTAGCAGCCATGTTAGCATACGCAGATGGGTACTTGTCAAATGTCCTCTTTGCCCAGGCAATACCTGCAGGACAAATCTTATTTCCTTTAGTTCTACCCTTCTTTGCCATTACTTTTTTATTTTAGTATTTTGTCCTTCCCATCTACCCATTTTTTCAAACTCGGTCTCACCATAAGGATGGCTTTTTGCCGTAGGCTTTGATCTTTTTAGACCCATTTGATATCCTCTTTTGTATTGAGCACTATCTCTTTTTTTTGCAGGTCTGTTTGTGTTAGCACCTTCTGATCTATTTCTAGCGGCATTAGCCATTCTAAAATTTTTCCAAGTTGGATTATTTTTTTTACAATCCGCTAAAGCTTTACCTTTTAACCCTTTACAATCTGCCATAATTTTATTTTTTATTTTTCCCTGTATTTCCTTTATTTTTTACCACACTTAGCGTAAACACTATTTGCTATCTGCTTGTTCGATGGTAGTCCAAACTTCTCTGGTTTACCCTTCATGCTTTTGTTTGCTTGAGTGAAATACGGATTTAACTTTTTCATGCTTATTTAGTTTTAGGTGATAGACCCTGAAGACCTTGTAGTCCTTGCAGTCCTGCTATTTTAGTATACTTGTCAGACACATACTTTCTTTTTGCATCTTTTTTCTTTTTCCTGTTAGCTGCTTTGGTTTTATTTTTGTTAGCCATTGCATCTGCAGTAAGCTTTTTATTCTTTGACTTTAGTTCAGCTATTGCTTTAGATGTACTAGCTCTAAAGGTTGAGGTGTCGTTCTCTTTCTTTTTAGCAGCAGCAGCCTTTTTTTCTTCGTCAGTCATAATTTGTATCTTTACAACACAAAGTTACTAAATTAAATTTTATGAAATCAGACTACTTAAAATACTGGAGGGTAGTACGTCAGTTTATCAAAGTAAAACATAAACTAAGCCAGTCAGACTTAGACATACTATTATTCCTAAAGTCCGAAGAATACTTTTCAAAAGATAAATTTCAAGAGTTTGATGATCTAATAAGTTGGGAGAAACATCGATTTGAAAGACTAAGACAGGAAGGATGGATTGAGGTTTTTAGAAAAAGAATGGGAAAAAGAAAGGCTCTATATCAACTCTCTCAGAAAGCAAAAAGGGTTACCACATCAATATACAAATATCTCAATGGGAAAGAAATTCCTACAAGTAATGATGGCAACCCTATGTTTCTTAGAAACGTATCATACACCGACAAGGTGTATCGAAATTTTATAATTAAGATGAACGCTTTTATAAAACAACAACGACATCAGATTCAGAAATAACTGTGTGCTGAGTTCCATTTATCACCATCTTGTAGCCTGCTCTTGAGTCGTAGTATATTTGGTCACCAGTGTTTACCACATCTACATCCGTACCAGATACAACAACCAAACCCTTCTTATACCTCAAGTCCTTGGTGTCCTCGCTTGTTAGAAGTATACCAGACTCTGTGCTAATCTCTTCCTTGATTTCATCAATAACTATATATTTTCCTATTGGCTTCATGCTAAAAATTGTATGTTAAATCGTCTACCCATATTGGTGTTTGTTCGCCTACGTGTGCATTGAAAGTGTTGTACTCTGCGTGTTCAATGGCATCATCCTCTTCCATAAACTCCTCTTCCATAAACACCTCAATTACCTTAGTCCTTGAGTAAACAACCCTAAGTGTGTTTGGACATATTCCTATAATAGCATTGTCTAATCCATCGGCAAAAAGTAAACCCTCCTCTGTATGATTTCCGTATAACTCTATTAGTTTATCTCTCATTCCGTTTCGTATGATCTAGCCATTGTGATAATAGCGTTGGTTGATAAAATAGTTACTGCAACAGACACTGCGTTCTGGAGTGCTGACCTGGTTACCTTGGTAGGATCAATGACACCCATCTCTATCAGGTCACCATACTCCTTGGTTTTTAGATTGTACCCATACTCCAATCCACTAAGGTAGTGGTCTTTTAAAATATCATCAGGCTCTAGACCTGCGTTTATAAGTATCTGTCTCCATGGAGCTTGCAAAGCAATGTATAAAATATCCTTGGCAATATTAAGCTCTATTGGGTCGTTAATGTTTTGTTTTTTATACGAAAGTTTAGCTAGTGCCATTCCTGCTCCTGGAAGTATCCCCTCCTCTAATGCTGACCGTACTGCACACACTGCATCGTCTACCCTGTCATACAACTCCTTCTGCTCAAGGTCTGTGTTTCCTCCGACATGGATAACACCTATCCCTCCAGTGAGGGATGCGATTCGCTGAAGAATAAAATCCTTGTCGTGCTTTTGCTTGGTTACTTTATGTGCGTCCCACAACTCAGCAACCCTCTGGTCCACATCCTTGTTTTCCTCAGCCTCACTTAAAATTACAGAAGAGTCCCTCCCAACTATCACCCTGGAAGCAAAACCTAAGTCTGTAAATTCAATGAGGCTTAAATCGTCACCTGTCTTCTCCGAAAAGTATGTAGCTCCAACCGACAACGCAATGTCCTGCATCAGCTCATGCTGACGATAGCCAAAGTTTGGTGGTGGCACTGTACACAAATGTAGTCCCCTCTTCTGAACATTGGCAGCCAAGGTCGCTATCACATTGGTCGTACATGGTGATATAATTAATAACTTCTTCTTGTCCTGTATAATTGGCTTCAAAATGTTCTCTATCTGCAGGATGTTACTGATCTCTGCATCACACACAAGTATGTGCACATCATCCAACACACACTCATCCTTCTTCTGGTGGTTTATAAACATCGGTGACGAGTATCCCTTGTCTATCTTAATACCCTTCGTGGTTTCATAAAAAGTCTCTGGTGTCGGTGAGTTCTCTACGGTGACTATGCCATTCTGACCAACCTCATTGTAGCAGTCAGATATTATCTTACCAATGACCTTGTCGTTATTGGCTGATATGGTTGCCACATCAACTAGCCTCTTCTTGGTAACCTTCTTGCTTTTCTTTTTTAAAGACTTAACTAAGTCCTCGGTCTCACTTGTCAGGTATCTAAGAACATCTGTCTTATTTAAATCACTAGTAATCCTACCCAAACCTTGATGAACCAGTGCTTCTGTTAATACTATTGCGGTGGTTGTACCATCGCCTGCTGAGGTAGCAGTCCTGGCTGATGCTTCCTTCATCATCTTTACTGCGAGATTGCCGACAGGGTCTGCCATGTCATAACTCTTAGCAACAGTGACACCATCCTTGGTGACTGTCATTCCATGCGTGTGATGTGGCGATTCAATTATTACTGTCTGACCCATAGGTCCTAGTGTGCTCTTGACTGCACTCGATATCATCTCGATACCATGAAGTAGTTTCTCTTGTGAGTCTTCACCTATTGTAAGTTCCTTCGGTGAATACCCTCCCATTGGATTATTCATTTGATTTGATTTAAATGTTATGCAAACAAATATACAATAATTATTCCATTACAGAAGTCTGTGACAATGTGACAAATTTTTTTCCCTATACTCTTATATATTTTTACCTCCTTTATTATAAACTACTCCCTATACAATCCTTTAAAACTGTCACAAACTGTCACAACTCTAATAATCAAATAGTTAACTATTTAAATTCGTCACAAAGTTGACATTTAATTGTCACAAAACTATTATAAACTACTATAAACTGTCACAATAAAACAAAAAAAAGAGGCAACATAAAGTTAACCTCCCAAAATAAACATAGAAAATTATTTTAAAAACTTGCGAATAGCCTCTTTTGCAGATTTTCTGTCATCAGCTAATTCAATACCCAGGGCTATGTCCTGAGTTAAACTTCTTTGCTTGTTCTGTTTCCTTAACATAGCAGCCTGTGCTATGCCAGTTACTCCAACAGGGCGATCATTAATCAGCCTGCCGTCTTTCATTGTTAATCCATCCATGGTATTATGTTTTTTAATTATACGTATATCTCAAAGGTACAAAATTTTGTTAGATACATAGGGGGAGTGGGTTATATTACATTATACGCAAGCCTGCGAGTTTAGGAAACTGATTTTTTTTGCTCGACATTTTCTGATTTTTTTCTGGCTTTTCTGATTTTTTTGGCTTTTTCTCTAGAGTCCTGCTTCGAGTCCTGCTTCGCTCATTTATCTAGCTTTTCCATCATGCTACACATCTAGTAATCCTTTGCTATTACTAGCATAAGACAGATGCTCTGGTGATTCTGGTAATAACCAGAAGACAATCTGGTAATTGATATCTGGACAAAAGCATTTAGTCAAAGCATAACCAGATCACTGGATGCTCAAAGCAAATGCCTAAATGCATTTTAATACTGGATGCACCCAGTAACAAGATAAAACTTGTTAAGATGCAAAGAGACATCTTATAACCTATTCCAGTAGTGAAATCCTTAGTAACATTGCGATGTAAGAAGAATATCGAATTATCATACAGAAAACAATGTCCAGATGTATCTGGGACATAAGACATCCAGAATGCTCTAAATAGCATAAATATTGTACAGATATTAGACATATATTGTGTATATTGCAATATGTTAGTGTAAGACTAGCATGATAAACGGAATTTTAAACCATAAATTAGAAATTATGAAGAACATTAAAGTGAAAGCCATTAACCAGATTCACCAGTCTAAAGTGAACAGAGCAGTATACTGGCTTGAGAAGTACAATTTTGCTAACGACAGAAGGAATGATGCTGATGGTGATGGTGATGAAAAGATGTACAGAAAGTACGATAGAGAATGTGAAAATACATTTGAAAAGTACGAAGAATACACCAGTGAATTACCATCCAGAGAAGTAAACAACATTGAAAAATCAGAATTATATTAACCAATTAAACCAATTAGAATTATGAGAAAATTATCATTTTATTTAGTCATGTCTTACACCATGATTGTTATGCTACATTTATGTGAGATAATGTACAAAGGATTTGAATCCTTTTCAACTGGACATGTTCAATTCATGTCGATTACCTTAGCATTAAATGTATTACTGTTAGCGATAATAGTGTACAGAGACAGAATCAATAACTTCTTTAAATAAACAGATATTATGGAACTACAATTTAACTTACCACAAGAACTAATCGAAAAAGCAAAAATTAACTACTTGAATAGACGCTATGGAGATAAAAATATGTATGCTGAGACAGGTTTAGCCTTAGAGATTGGTAGTCATATCCTAAACCAATTAAATATAAAATCCAGATAAAATAAACAGAAATCATGAAGAAAAGTAAAAAACCATCAGTAAGAATTAAAAGAGCAGTGAAGGCATTACATGAAGCAAATCCCAGAAATGAGATTGGCAATGTATTGTTTGAAGAAATAATTCGATTAGGAGTAGATGAAGCAAAAGAGCAATTGAGCAGAATGGACAGAAGTAAGAATCAATTTATTCCTCCATCTATGTGGGAACATTGCATAGAGATATTAGAAAAGCATTTAGATATTAACAATAACGATAACCAGTAAAATTATGAACGAAACAGTAACACAAACAAAGGAAAGATTAGAACTATTAGCTGACAAATATAAAGCTATCAAGACTGCATTATTTAATCCATTGGATGACAAATGTGTATTAACGGAATCAAAGAAGAGATTATTTTTATCTGGCTTTGCATTAGCCAGTTTTAATGATGACATCATCTTCCAGATGTCATGGTCATTTGGCAGATGCATTCTGGATGAATTAGAATTGTTTTTAGATAACAACTTAGAACAGATTAGAGAGTATAACATTAACTATAAAAACCAGTAAGATTATGAATAAAGTAAGAAATTTAATTACAGAGGAAGTACAAGTATTCGAAAACGGATATGCTTTAGAAATAAATTTGATATCAGCTATAATATTTACATCTGGTGATGTTAGTAAGATATTAGATTTAAGCTATAGAGATATTATAACTAAAAAAGCAAAGGTAGAATATATTACCAGTGTAACTGGTAAAGTAAAAGTTTATTCTCCAGTTTATGATATGGTATCATATATCTGGTAAGGTTAACTGACGAAGGATTCAATATCCGAAACATTACTGTCGTGAGACATGGATGTCTTAACCAGATGACATAGATCATCGCAAAACAATTAGACATGAGTAAACACAATTTTAATGCGTTATGGGATGCCATAATCGATGATGGTATTGCTACCAGAGAAGAATGCATGCTGGTATGCAATATCAACGGAAGCAGAGATACATCTCTAGAGAGCATCATATATGCTAGAACTGGATATAGAGATTTGAGTCAGTATAACGAATTTAAACAATAACTACTGGGTGATGTGATTGCACAATGTGTAATTGCATCACCTTTTTTTAAAAATCAGAATTTATGAAACACATGAGAATGCAAGACAATGCAAGCCAATCGGAACAGAATGCAAGCCAATCGGAACAGAATGCAAGGTACATTAAAATGCAAGCCAATCATCAAAGATTCATCCAATGGATGATGTCAGACAATGTGGTAAAGCAGTGCGTTGATGGAGAGTCCTTCTGGACATCACAAGATGCTCAGTACAAGAACAAGATGCACACCATGAGTGATGCATGGAACTACTTTGAGAGAGAATTTATTAATCAATTAAACCAATAGAAAACATGAACAAAAGTAAAACAAGAATTCCATCAAAAATGGAAAACTATTATGCAAAGAATGGATTCCACATCCAGATGAATGAAAACTACACTGCTACGGTGAGAAATTTAGTAGACTTTAAAAACTACATAAACAGACCAGATACTGATATTGCACCAGAGTTTTTTGGGAATATTTTAAGTTATGATGAGTCTGTTCCAGATGACTTTAAATACGTGTTAAATACAATTATTGCAGAGGTAAAAGGATTTGCAGTATTTAATGCACAGTTTAATCACACATACATTGAGTGTAAGGAAGACAATGAGACCATTAGTATAAGAACCAGTAATGGTAAGCTAATTACCTTCAGCATCATGTATAACACTTGCGTAGATGTAAAATATCACAATGGCATGGATGACTTCAAAATCATAGGTTTTCATGAAGGACAAACACCAGTGCCAACTACACAAGTTACATTACAAACAATATTATTAAACCAATAGAAATTATGAGTACAAAAATCAAATTAAGAAGTGGATTTTCACAAGGATATCTACCAAAAGGAATCACCTACAAGAACTACACAATGCTTGTAGCAATCGCTAACTATTCTGACAACGGATCTTGTTGTGGAACTGCTCACACTCTCATCGAGGAGGTTGCATCCTTAGAACGCAAGAAGCAAATTGTAGATGGGCTTGGAGGCTTTATGACTGCAATTTGCTTTAGCACGTTTGCAGATGCTTGGAAAAGAGCAGACCACTCTAATCGCAAAGCACTAATCGAGGGACTAACTAATAACGAGATAGAGCTATGAAGTATCAAGTAAAATGTATGACAACAGACGATGTTCTGTTTGAATCACACGACAGACAAGAGTGTGGCGAATGGATAGACTATGAAGGTCTAGGATTAGGTGACGTTTACCTGCAACAAATTATTAGTTGCAGGGGATGTGGAGGTGACGAATCACAAGAGCAGTCAGATGCTCATGGAATAAGCACTGGTTACTGGTGTCATGAATGTTATGAGAGTGACAAATATCCATACAGAAAAGATAGATACCCTACCATTGAAACACATGGCTACGGAGAGAGACTAGAAGACGATTATTAATTAATTAAATAGATAGATATGTTTACAGAAAAAACAAAAGCAGATAGGCTTAAAATTAAAGAGATGCAAGTTAAGATGTGGGACATCTTTGATGACAAAGGTGGCTACGAGTACAATGATGATATGTTGTACCAGTTACAAGGCATGGGAATGTCTATGGATGAGTGTGAGGATGATGATGACATACCACATATGTTGAAGGAAGCCACAGAGACGATGAAATTCTTTAACTGGGTGGTAGAGTACAAAGAACTGATGGAACGAGAGCCACCTCAACTTTATGCGTAACTAGAGTCTTATCCTAACCTCACCAAATGCCTTGCACAGAAATGTGCGAGGTTTTGGTGGTACAAGGCGATACTGCCTTGCATTTAAAACAATTAGAACTGTGAACAGAATACTAAAACACATTGTATTGCCGAGTGGATTACACGCAATACAGACGAGGCAAGATGGCAGTAACGTCATCAGAACAGAAATCTTCACTGAAGAGGAATACCAACACTTTACGTGGTGGAACAGAGTAAAATTTAAATTTAACCTTTTAACATTAAACAATTAGAATTATGAAGACATTTAAGAAAAGCGACATACGTGCTAAATTAGTTGAAGCACTAGAGAGATTAGATAACAATGATATTCCATCGGAGTTCTCATTGTTGAGCAACCTAGACAGAGGTAGAGTTGAGTACAGAAACAATAGAATTTGGGACTTCGATTTCACCATAACTTACCATAAAGGTGAGAACATAGTATTCTTCAATTACAAGGGTGATGAAGAAGCAGGATTTGATTGGCAAGAACAATTACAATTATTAACTAAAAACAATTAGAATCATGGAACAGACAATTATTAAGTACGCAAGAAAGTGTGACATCACTGGCGAAGGCATGAACGAAGGTTACTGCATACTAGATGGATTAATGTACATCAAGTACGGTAAGGATATGGTACAACATATTTTAGATGAAACAGATTACGATTCGACTGAAGATGCTTATGAGGATGACTACTATTATTTTACTAATTGGTTTGATACGATTGAGGAAGAAGATGAGTGGTACACAGAGGATGGAAGTCTGATGAAAAGCGATTGTTGTTAATTATGAAAGCGACAATTAAATTCAGAACAGACAGAGCAACTGATTGGTATGTTACCAAAGAGTTTGCTGACGAGAAACATCTAGACAATTACATTGGATACATATGCAGGACAAAGCAAGGCTACCTATGTGACGAAGTCTTTTACGATGAAGTAAAGGATGAGGAGGAACGATTTTGGGATGATGTAGCTACCTACAATGAGAGATTCAGTGGAGACGATTATTAACTTAAACAAAAACAATTATGTCAAAATATAGCAATTGTTGTGGAGCAAGACCATTATGGTCAGATACCACATTGTGTGGTGACTGCAATGAACACGCAGAGTTCTACACAGAAACCGAAAATCAAGATTAGGGTTACACCTATCTAAACAAAAGTGGGATGCGTAGACACACTTGTATGGAGCAAAACCATATCCCACATCTAACTAGGATGAAGTCCCTTCCGACAAAAATGGGCGATTTAAATTATGAGTACATTTAAAGTAGAGTATTGGAACTCACCCTATAGAGGTGCTAAAAGTGAACTAGTAAAGACAGAAGATTGGATTGACTCAGATGAATCTTTTGTAAAGTATTACAACTTAAACAATGAGTTGAAATATTGTAATGGAAGTCATTACACTTTTGTAAGTGATGAAGTACGCAGAAGATATAATGAAGAATTCTTTCCTAAATACCACACAATAGAAAATTACTACAGAGGTGGTATAGTGGATTAATATTAATCAGTTAAACAATTAGAATTATGAGTAATAAAATATTAGTCAGCGATAGTGCATTTTTAGAGTGTGTAGATGAGATTGCTACACAAATCACTGAGATGAATTTTGGTGAAGAAACTTACAGAGAAGTAAATACAGAAGGGACAAGAATGTTCGAGTTTTGCTTTACTGAAGAAGCACAAGATTTTTATAATGAAAAATTTGATGAGTACGAAACATTAATCAACAACACATTAAATGTGTGGAATAAACAGAGAGAACTATGAGAACAGAGAACAAATTAATCGCAGAATTTATGGGGGTAGTATTCCATGATGACGAGAATCAATACTACAACGCAGATGGACTGCACATAGGATTAGACTTAAAATACCACACCTCATGGGATTGGTTGATGCCTGTGCTTATAAAGTGTATGCAAACAGGAGATGACACCGATAAGTGGGATCACTTGTACAACGTATTATCAGAGCTTAATGTAGACAAACTATACAAAGCAGTAGTAGAATTCATCAAATATATTAACCAATTAAACAATTAGAATTATGAAAGTAAAAATTCAAACAAGACAAGTGTACCACAAGTTCGCAGAAGTAGAAATAGAAATTCCAAGTGATTGGAAGGACAGTGATGGTTTAGAACTACAAGACTATTTAATAGCTAGGGATGACCTATACACAGATAAGATTGATAAAGCCATATCCCAAGCAAAGTATGAATATGGCTTTGGAACAGACTCTGATGCCAACTCTCATTACAATTCAGCCATGAATGAGCCAGAATCAGAATCTGAGTGGCGATACGAGTGTGATGAACTACACGATGGGGGACATCTGTAGCTAATCAAAAGAACCTCTTAAAAATTAAGCCTATGCGATAACTTGCATAGGCTTTTTTTATTGCCCATTATGGGCTAATAATGCCCATTTAGGGACTCCCTAAAAAATCCCTAACGTATGATAATGCAAGGCTTCATTTAAGTGCAAGGTTTCTATATTATGTGCAATAAAATTCTTATATTTGTCTAAATCAAATTCAATAAAATTATGAAGAAAATGAAGCTCACTGTACACCTATATTACGGAGGAAATCATCCTGCTGAAACAAAGTACACACAAGACATAGAGCAAGCACGTAGGTGGGTTGCTGATGCCGAACATGGAGAGATTATTAACGAACAAAATATATTAGTAGAATGAAATTTGAACTATTTAATCAATTTGCATCAGAGGTATGCAAGGTTTTCGGTATTAGTGAAGACGATGTATTTACCAAGAATAAGGAGGCATCTGTAGTGGATGCAAGGTATTTATTGTACTATATGTGTTCTGCTAGAAAAATTAAGATAACGTACATCCAGAAGTACATGAGAGAGCGAGGTTACGACATACCCCACTCAACAATACACTACGGCATAAACCAAGTGAAAAAGAAGGTACACGAGGATCAAGACTATCAAATTGTGATCGATAGAATCAACAATATATGTTCACGCTTTTAGAAATATTCAACCAAGCAAAAAGTGACCATTACTCTAAGCTTTTAAAAGGCAAAGGTGTTGAGTCATTTTTATGTTATGGATTTAAAATTCTCAGAGTAAATGATTCAGATGAAATAAAAATAATTGACATGACAAAGGGTGGAGACTTTTACAGAGAGGTATCAAAACACGAGTACCATACTTTTCAATCATTAGGTTGGAAGACTGCAATTTATGTACTATATTTGTCTAATTGTCGTACAAAGTTATCTAGGCTAGAGGCTAGAATAAAGGATGCTCTGGTCAACAATGAAAGTGTCAAGCTTATCCGTAAACTTAAAGCGAGCAGAGAGCAGATACTTAAAAATTTTAATCGAGTAAAAATCAAGTTAAATTAAATTAAATTATGAGCAAAACAGAAAAATCAGTTTTTGAAACTCTGTCGGCTATCAATGTCAATGACAAGGTCGAGCAGAAAAATGGATTAACTTATCTCTCTTGGGCATGGGCATGGGCAGAGGTAAAGAAGAACTACCCTAGTGCAACGTACAAGGTAGTGAAAGACGAGGCATCCAATATGCCATTCGTATGGGACTCACACATGGGTTATATGTGTAGCACAGAGGTGACTATCAAAGGTGAAACTTTGGAAATGTGGCTACCAGTTATGGATGGAGCAAACAAGGCTATGAAGTTGGAGGCATATGAGTATACCACAAGGTATGGTACAAAGACTTGTCAAGGTGCTACGATGTTTGACATCAACAAGACAATCATGAGATGCCTTGTAAAGAACTTAGCTATGTTTGGATTAGGTCACTACATCTATGCAGGTGAAGACATCCCACAAGATGACAAGAGTGTAGCAGAGAAGTTAGCTACTCCTAAGAAGACTACTCCTAAGAAGACTACTCCCAAGAAGACTACTCCTAAGAAGGAGGTCACTACTATAAAGTTAGACATCGGTGATGATAATTGGGACAAGGTGATGAGGTATGTGGTAGCCAACAAAGAGTTAGGCTTGAAGAAGATTGGTGAGAACTTACTTACCAAGTATAGTATGACTGCAAAGGTTAAGAAAGAAATAGCTAAATCCTTATAAGCCATGTCAGACAAAATAATCAAACAACTTAAAGACGATAAGGAATATTACGGAGGGATAGGTAAAAACTATCTCTCCAATAGTGATATTGGAGCATTACTTTCTAATCCAAAGGAATATGGGGTACAGAAAGAAGACAACGTAAATTTTGCAAAAGGAAGACTATTCCACCACCTGATCTTAGAGCCTGAAAAAGTACAAGATTGGAACGCAGTGGATGTGTCAAGCAGAAACACAAAGAAGTACAAGGAAATATTAGCCGATTCTGAAGAGCCATTCCTTTTGCTACAGAAGGAGTATGATGACATCCAAGAGTTAGCTAAGGTAATGACTGCTAACTTAGATTTCTACGACATGATATATGCTAAAGGTAATCAGTTTGAAGTACCTGCTATTGGTGAGATAGGAGGAGTGATGTGGAAAGGGAAGGCAGACATAGTTTGTGATGACTGCTTGATTGATATTAAAACCACAAGTGACATAAATAAATTTATTTATAGTGCTAGAATGTACAACTACGATAGCCAAGCATACGTTTACCATACACTGTTTGGTAAGCCTCTAAAGTTTCTAGTGATTGACAAGACTAATGGTCAGCTAGGAGTCTTTGAAACAACGGCAGACTTTATTGAGAAGGGTGCAGAAAAGGTTGAGAAGGCAATCGAGGTATACAACAAATTTTTTGGAAAGGATGCTACAGATGACGTAAACCAATACTATCGTCATGTGGAGCTTTTTTGAAAAAATTAAAAAATCATCTGCTATTATATACTTACAAGTTCCAAAGGTATGTAATACTAGAAAGGATAAGAATCTACTTATCGAGGAAACAATTAAACATTTGGAACGAACTATTAAAATTAAACAATAATGGAATTATCAGTTATCGGTAGAATTACCAAAGTATTACCACCACAGAGTGGAACATCAAAGTCTGGAAATGCATGGACTAAGCAACTTTTTTTAGTTGACAACGGAGAAACATACAACAACTTGTTTTGCTTTGAGTTGTTTAAAGATGAAAAGGTACAACAGTTTAATCAGTACAACAATGTAGGAGACTTTGTTAAAGTTGAGTTTAATGTAAACTGCAACGAGTATAACGGAAGGTATTACACTAGCCTACAAGCATGGAAGGTTTCTAAAGCAGATGCAGTTAACATGAATGTAAACGAACCAGAAATCGTTCAAGCAGGAGAAGAAGATGATGTTCCATTCTAAAAATGTATTTAGTAACTCAAGGGAGATTAACGTCTCCCTTTTTTTACCAATAATGCGTGACGATTATGACAAAAAACTAATCCCTATTTATATATATAGTTTTTATATATTTATTTTTTTTATTCCCTATACGATAGTAAAAATTTGTCACAAAATAACACAGAGCTAGAAACCAGATAGTTATATAATTTAAATTGACATAAAAACGACACAGAAATGACAAAAAACATCACAATATTCAGAAATATTAAAGAAACTGATACTCCGTTCTATGTGAGTATCGAAAATATACTCACCAGAATTAAGGATGGTAAGACAAAAGAGTTAGTTAAAAGCATTAGGCAAGAGACAGACAAAAAGAAACGAAATGAATTAAAAAAAGATTTACCTGC
>Ga0222716_10002491_pt1 | contig 14923 bp, 16 predicted proteins | sample C33_13DmetaG_FD_165044 | JGI IMG/M metagenome (GOLD analysis project Ga0222716, IMG submission 165044) | Estuarine water microbial communities from San Francisco Bay, California, United States - C33_13D | ecosystem: Environmental > Aquatic > Marine > Unclassified | place: USA: California... | reverse complement strand
AGTAATATTTCATTTTTAACATCTGAAATAAATTCTATTTTCCGATCCTTTTTGACTACAAAAACTTCGTTTAGTTTATTTATTAAATCAATCTCATTAATATTAATATTTTTAATAACTCTATTAAAACTAAATACATTTAATTGTTCCTCATCAATGAGCATACTCATAAAATAATTTGAATTTTTAGAAGTATTTAGTCGAGCTGATGATGCGCTACGGTGATGTCCATCGGCAATGTAAAGGGATTTGATAGATTCAAATTTTTTAGAAATATTTTGAATTTCTTCTTTACTTGAAATTACCCAAAGTTTATGGGATATTTTATCTGATGTTGTAAATTCATATTCTGCTCTCTCTTTCTGTGCAATGCTGATAATTTTTTGTATTTCTTTATTTGATTTATATGTTAATAATACCGGATCTGCATTAAAGCCTGTCGAGCTCAAATATTTTGAAAATAATTTTTCTCTTTTGCTTATTGTTTTTTCATGTTTTTTTATAGTCCCATCTAAATATTCTTGAGAAGATGTTGCACCTATAATTCCTGTATAATTAACATTTTTTTCGGTTAATTGATAAATATAAAATGATGATTTTTTATCTTTTGATATAATTTTATCATTTAAAAATTCAAGATATTTTTCTTTAATTAAATTATAATTTTTGTTTGTTTGAATTTTCTTGTTTTTTTCAAATTCAGGATTTATTATTTGTAAGAATGTATAAGGATTGTTTTCAAGTTTATCTTTTAAAACTTTTTTGGAATAGCTAAGGTATGTTCTAGTTGCAAATAAGCCAACTTTGTCTCTTGATGCTCTAACAGCTTTAAAAGGCTTAAAGATTGCCATTTATTTTTTAAAAAATGAAATTATTTGGTCAGCAAGTTCTATTCCTATTCTGTCTTGAGCTTCATTTGTTGCTGCACCAATATGTGGTGTCATAGAAATAGCATTATGCATTAATAAATGTATACTAGGTTTTGGTTCATTTTCAAAAACATCTAAGCCAGCGTATGCTAGTTTTTCTTTGTCTAATGCAAACATTAAAGCAGTTTCATCAACCAATCCTCCTCTAGATGTGTTAATTAGACCACTTCCATTTTTCATTAATCCAATTTTTTCAGCACTTATAAGAGGCTCGTCGCCAGTTTTTGGAACATGTAATGTTACAAAATCAGAGTTTTTTAGTAACTCATCTATTTCAATAGTTTCAATTGTAAATGTTTTTTTATCTCCATTAAAGAAATTTAAGCTAATGTTTGCCTCATTTATGAATTTGTCATGAGCTAGCACTCTCATGCCCAAACCAATAGCTCTTTTAGCTACTTCTTGACCAATTCTTCCAAACCCAATAATTCCAAGTGTTCTTTTCTGAAGTTCTTTACCTGCTGAATATGACTTTTTTAGACTTTTAAAATTTGTATCACCTTCCATAGGCATTCTTCTATTAGCACTATATAAAAATCTAACCATACTAAATAGATGTGCAAATACAAGTTCTGCAACTGAAGATGAGGATGCAGCTGGGGTGTTGATTACACTTTTACCATTTTCCTTAGCATAATCAACATCAATATTATCCATTCCAACACCACCACGTCCAATAATCTTTAAGCTTGGACATTGGTCAATGATATCTTTCCTAATTTTAGTTGCGCTTCTTACTAAAACAACATCATATTCTTTTTTATTAATTTCACTAATTAATTTTTCTTGAGGAATATTTGTTGTGCTTAAATAAAATCCGTTAGCTTCTAACTTTTCTATTCCAGCTTTTGAAATTCCATCATTTGCAAGTATCTTAATCATTATTTTTTTCTTCAAATTTTTTCATCAGTTCTATTAGAAATTCAACGCTTTTTGTAGGTAATGCATTATATAACGATGCCCTGTATCCACCTACTGATCTATGACCTTTCAGACCATTAATTCCATTATCATTACAGAGTATGTCAAATTCCTTTGATAAATTATTGTTATGTAAATTAAATGTAACATTCATATTTGACCTATCCTCCTTTTTAACAATACCATAGAATAGAGGATTTCTATCTATTTCCTCGTATAATATTTTAGATTTATCATCATTAATATTTTCAATATATTCAACTCCACCTTTATCTTTTAGCCATCTTAGGGTCAACATTGAAACATATATTGGGAATACAGGAGGAGTATTAAACATGCTGTCTTTATCGATATGAGTTTTGTAATCTAACATTGTTGGGATATTTCTACCAGTTTTACCTAAAATATCATTCTTAACAATTACTAAAGTAGTTCCAGCTGGACCCATATTTTTTTGTGCTCCTGCATAAATTAATCCGAATTTACTAATATCAATTTTTCTACTAAAAATATCAGATGACATATCACAAACTAAAACAGAATCAGTATTAGGAAAAGATTTAAATTGAGTTCCAAAAATAGTGTTATTTGATGTTAAATGTACATAGTCAAAGTCTTCAGTTATTGTAATATTCTCTGGAATATAAGAATAGTTTTTGTCAGAAGAATCTGCAATTACTTTTGTTTCTCCTAAATTTTCGGCTTCTGTTATTGCTTTTTTTGACCATGTGCCAGTATTTATATAAGCACATTTACCATCTGTTGATAATAGATTAAATGGGACCATTAAAAACTCAAGACTTGCTCCACCTTGAAGAAATAAAATAGAATAATTATCAGGAACAGCTAATAGTTCTTTGACTAATTGCTTTGCTTCATCCATAACTTGTACAAATGGCGTGCTTCTATGAGAAATTTCTATTAGTGATAGGCTATCATTATTAAAATTTATAATTGCTTTTGAAGCTTCTTCTAAAACTTCATTTGGTAAAATACATGGCCCAGCACTAAAGTTATGTTTTTTCATTATTTAATATTATTCCTTTACTCTTTCAATATATGCTCCTTTTTCTGTATCAATTTTTATTTTATCTCCTTCGTTAATAAATAATGGAACTTGAATTGAAGCACCAGTTTCTGTTGTTGCTGGTTTAAATGTATTTGTTGCTGTATTGCCTTTTACCCCTGGCTCTGTGTGTTCAATTATAAGCGTAATATGTGATGGGAGAAAGGCAGACAGAGGTAAACCTTGGTCTGCATGAAATAAAACTTCTACATTATCACCTTCTTTTAAAAATTTACAATTTTCAATAAACTCTTTCTGAAGGGTGATTTGTTCATAATTATCTAAATTCATTAAATGATAATCATTTCCTTCAGAATATAAATATTGATATTTTCGGTTTTCTACTCTAATAATGTCAATTTTTACTCCAGAAGTAAAAGTGTTTTCTAATAATCGCCCTGTGTTAAGATTTCTTATTTTAGTCCTAACAAAAGCTGGTCCTTTACCTGGCTTGACATGTTGGAATTTTTCAATTTTCCAAGGATCACCATTAAATTGAATGCATAAACCATTTCTAAAATCTGCAGTTGTTGCCATATTTACTATTTTTGATTGTATCCTCTCATTATTCCTCTTCCTGAGTTTCTAACAAAAGATATTATTTCATCTCTAATTTCTGATATCTTAAAATCTATTTCAATTTTATTTATTGCTTGAGTATTGTTATTTCCTTTTTGATATAAAATTCTATATATATTTTGAATTTCAGTAATTTCTTCTTCTGAAAAGTTTTTTCTTCTTAAACCTATCGAGTTTATTCCTATAAAAGATAATGGTTCTCTTCCTGCTTTTACATATGGCGGGATATCTTTTCTAACCAATGACCCTCCAGAAACCATGCAATGTTTTCCAATTTTTATAAACTGATGTACTGCTGTCATTCCACCAATAATAGCATGATCTCCAATTTCAACATGGCCGCCCAAAGCAACATTATTAACTATTATTGCATTATTTCCAATTATACAATCGTGCGCAATATGAGCATAAGCCATAATTAGACAGTTGCTACCAACTATTGTTTTTCCCGTTGCTTTAGTTGCTCTATTTATTGTTGCGCATTCTCTTACAATAGTATTATCTCCAATTATTGCTAAAGAGTCTTCTCCATCAAACTTTAAATCTTGTGGAATTGCGGAAATTACAGCGCCAGGAAAAATTTCACAATTTTCTCCAATTCTTGCTCCCTCCATAATTGTTACGTTTGACCCTATCCACGTTCCACTACCTATTTCAACATTTTTTTCGATAGTAACAAAAGGTTCAACAACAACATTTTTAGCTATTTTAGCTTGAGAGTCAATATATGAAAGAGATCTGTGCATTAATTATTTTTTTGCAATTTGAGCTAGTAGGTCAGCTTCAACTACAATTTCACCATTTACAAAGCCCTTTCCATGCATGTGACAAAGTCCTCTTCTGATTGGGGAAATAAGATTTAACCTAAACACTATTACATCTCCAGGAGTTACTTTTTTCTTAAATTTAGCGTTGTCAATTTTCATAAAGAATGTTAAGTAGTCTTCAGGATTTTCTACTGTACTTAAAATTAAAACTCCTCCAGTTTGTGCCATTGTTTCTAACTGTAAAACACCAGGCATTACTGGTTCTCCAGGGAAATGACCTTTAAAATATTCTTCTTCCTTTTTTACATATTTTACTCCAATAATATGTTCTTCACCTAATTCTCTTATTTCATCTATAAAAATGAAAGGTTCTCTATGAGGGAGAATTTTTTTTATTTGATTTAAATCATAATGCGGCTTCTCATCAAAATTAATTTCTGGAGCTGTTTTTCTATTGTCTTCAATCATAACTTTACATAATTTTTTAACAAATTCTAAATTACTTTTGTGCCCTGGTTTGAAACAAGTGATCTTAGCTTGAAGATCAAAACCTAAAAGGAATGTGTCTCCAATAAAATCAAGTAATTTGTGTCGTGCAGGTTCATTATTAAATCTTAATTTTTTTTTATTTAATAACTTACCTATCTCAAATGTTAAATTTTCTTTTCCAAACTTTTTATTTAAATAATGTTTTATGTCATCACTAGCATGATCATCAATAATAATAACTGAATTATCGAGATCTCCTCCTTTAATTAAATCACTTTTTATTAAAGGCTCTACTTCACTTAGAAAACTAAATGTTCTACATGAAGAAATTTCATCTTCAAAGTTATTAATATCTTCTAATTCAGCAATTTGATTTTTCAAATATTTTTTATCATAATCTAGCTGGATATTTATGTTTTTTTTTGATGAAGGTTCGACCAGATATGTAGCTCCTGTTTCTTTAATATCTATTAATATTTTTCTTCTTATTTTAAAAATCTTCTTTTTGATTTTCTGCTTTTTAATACCAGATTCTTTTAATATTTTGTAGAATATTTTTGATGAACCATCTAGTATTGGTACTTCAATGTTGTTTATTTTAATTAATAGATTATCTATCCCAAAAGCAGAAATTGATGCAAGTAAATGCTCTATTGTTTTTACTTCTGCATTACCATTTTTGATATTTGTACTTCTATTTGTTGAATAAACATTCTTAAATATTGCTTCAACAATTGGTTTATTTTCAAGATCAACTCTTTGAAAAATAACTCCGTTATTTTCTTTTGCTGGACATAAAGTTATTGTAGATTTTGCTGCAGTATGAATTCCAATTCCGCTTATACTAACTTCCTTGGCTATTGTATTTTGATTCATTTACTTGCTTAAATCTTTTTTTAATTTATTAAACTCTTCAGCTAATTTTGGTAATCTTTTAAAATGGATGTATGATCTTTGAAAATCTTGCTTGTTAAACGCATAGATTCCTTGAACAGTCTGATTGTCTTTAATATTACCTCCAATTCCACTATTTCCTGCTATCCTAACATTATCACCAATTTTAATGTGTCCTGTAATAGCACACTGCCCACCAATCAAACAGTTTTTCCCAATTTTAGTAGAACCTGCAACAGCAGTTAGCCCCGCAATTGCAGTGTTTTCTCCAATTTCAACATTGTGTCCAATTTGTATTTGGTTGTCAAGTTTCACACCTTTATTAATAATTGTTGATCCTAGTGTAGCTTTATCAATTGTTGTATTAGAACCTATTTCAACATCTTTCATTGTTATTACATTTCCTAAATGTTGAATTTTATTTAAATTGTTTTCACTTGGTGCAAATCCAAAACCATCTGATCCAATAATTGCCCCCGAGTGAATAATATTATTTTCTCCAATTTCAACATTATCTTTTATGCTTACTAGAGAATAAATAGTTGAGTTTTTCTTTATTGTTACATTATTTCCAATAACACAATTATTATAAATCTTAACGTTTTCTTCAATTATGCAATTTTCACCAATAATTGAGAAGTGGCCAATATGAGTATTTTTAGAAAAATTAGATGTTGTTCCAATTACAGAATTAGTTGAATGTGTGTTTTTAGTTTTAACACTATTTTTTATGTAATTACTTAATTGAGATAATGCTAAATATGAGTCATTAACAGTAATAATAGTAATGTCTAATTTCTTATCTATTTTTAAACTATCATTTACTATTATACAAGATGCTTTGGAAGTGTATAGGAATTTTTCATACTTTGAGTTAGAAATAAAGCAGATATCACCTTTTTTTGAATTCTCAATATTAGCTATTCTACAGATTGTGATTTCTGAATCCCCTATGATTTTTCCATTAATGATTCTTGAAATTTTTTCAATAGTAAGTTTCATAATACAAATTTAATATCTTTATTCAACTATATATTCAGAAGGAGAACATAAAAAATATTTATTTATTGTTTTGGCAAGAACTTTTAAATTAAACTGATCTGATGAGTATGACAAGTCTTTTATATTTCCATCTTTAAAAAGTATTTTAATATTTGACTCATGTATAGAATACAGGATATTACTAACTTTATCAGAAAAAATAAAATACTTTGAGTCGTTTAAATTAATATTTTCTTTTTTCATCATATTTGATCTATATTCTGAAATTATTTTTTTGTTAAATTTTGTTTTTTGAATTCTAATTTTTAAGAGATCTCTATTTAAAATCTTCTGCGATAAATTTGACAATACAAAATCTTCATTTTTAATCCAGTATTTTAAACAAGCATAAATCTCATAATCATCTAGCCTTGAAAAATTTTCTAATATTGAGTCATCTTTTATAAAGTCATCAAATGAGAAACTGTTTTTAAAAAATCTTTTTAAATCTGGTGATAGATATATTTTTTTAGAATTTTCATAAAGATATTTTGCTCTATTTAAAATTTGAATTAACATATTTTCTGCTGATAAAACAGTTTTGTGTAAATATACTTGCCAGTACATTAGTCTTCTAGCAATTATAAATTTTTCAATTGAATAAATTCCTTTTTCTTCAATAACTAGTCTGTCATCTTTAATATCAAGCATACTTATAATTCTATCAACCCCAATATTTCCTTCAGTTACTCCTGTAAAAAAACTATCTCTTTTTAAATAATCTAATCTGTCCATGTCAAGTTGAGAAGAAACTAATTGATTTAAAAATTTTCTTTCATATTTATTTTCAAATATTTTAATAGCTAAAGATAATTTTCCATTAAATTTTTCGTTAAATTTATGCATGTAGATTAATGTTAGCTGTTCGTGACTAATGTCTTTTACTATAGTTCTTTCTAATGCATGAGAAAATGGGCAATGGCCAATATCGTGAAGTAATATTGCAATTTTTACCCCTTCCTTTTCTTGCTTGCTTATTTTATGTCCTTTGTTTTCTAATTGATTAAGAGCTTTGTTCATTAGGTGAAGAGATCCAATAGCATGTTGAAACCTTGTGTGTTGTGCTCCTGGATAGACTAAATATGAAAGACCAAGTTGGGATATTCTTCTTAATCTCTGAAAATATTTATGATTTATAAGATCATTTATTATACCTTTATCTACTTCAATGAATCCATAAATAGGGTCATTTATAATTTTTGCTCTTTTTTTAGAATGCATAATCTAAAATAGATGTTTTTTTTTAATTTTTGTAAAAATAAATTTTATTATGAATAATATACTTTGGGTAGATGATGAAATAGAGTTGTTAAAACCTCATATTATTTATTTAAAATCAAAAGGATATCATTTAACTACTGCTAAAAGTGGTGATGAAGCTTTAGAATTGATTGAAGTAAATGACTTTAATCTTATTTTTTTAGATGAAAACATGCCTGGTTTATCAGGTCTTGAAACTCTTAATATTATTAAAGACAAATACCATAATATTCCAGTAATTATGATTACAAAAAGCGAAGAGGAAAGTATTATGGAGGAAGCAATTGGTTCAAGAATTTCAGATTATTTAATTAAACCTGTTAATCCAAATCAGATTTTACTAACAATCAAGAAAAATTTAGAGTCTAGTAGATTAGTTGATGAAAAAATTACAAAAGGCTATCAACAAGAGTTTAGGAACATTTCTCTTCAACTTTCATCTAATCTTTCTTTTCATGAGTGGTTCCAAGTATATAAGAAGATTATTTACTGGGAACTAGAGCTCTCAAAATCTAATGATTCTAGTATTGATGAAATTATTTCTATGCAAAAAAATGAAGCAAATTCGCAGTTTTTTAGATTTGTTTCTAGAAATTATCAAGATTGGATAAATAATATTGAAAGTCCACTACTTTCACACAATTTACTTGAAACGAAGGTTTTTCCATTATTAAATTCATCTTCACCAGTTTATCTTCTTTTAATCGATAACTTAAGATATGATCAGTGGAAAGTAATTGAAGACAATCTACTCCAAAAATTTAAGATAATTGATGATAGTATGTATATGAGTATTTTGCCAACTGCAACACAATATTCTAGAAATTCTATTTTTTCAGGTTTAAGACCTTCTGAGATACAAAATTTATATCCTGAAAAATGGCTTAATGATGAAGATGAAGGTGGTAAAAATATGTTTGAAGAAGATTTTCTTAAAGATCAAATTAAAAGATTACATCTTCAGAATAATAAATCATCTTACACAAAAATTACAAATATTGATTATGGGAGAAAAGTTATCAATAAAATTGATAATATGAAACATAATAACTTGAATGTTATTGTATACAATTTTGTAGATATGCTTTCTCATGCAAGAACAGAGATGAAGGTTATAAAAGAACTTGCAGATGATGATTCCGCATATAGATCCTTAACTGTTTCTTGGTTTGAGCATTCTCCTCTAAATGATATTATTTCAAAAATTGCAAAGCAAGGTGCTAAAATGGTTATTACTACAGACCATGGTACTATTAATGTAAATAAACCTTCTAAAGTAATTGGAGATAGAAAAGTAAATCCTAATCTTAGATATAAGCATGGAAAGAATTTAAATTATATATCAAATGATGTTTTTGAAATGGATGATCCTTCTAAATTTTTCTTACCAAAACAAAATATTAGTAGCAAATATATTTTTGCCAAAGAAGATTTATATTTCGTTTATCAAAACAACTACAATAAATTTGTAAACTTTTATAAAAACACATATCAACATGGTGGTATTTCTCTTGAAGAAATGCTTTTGCCAATCATTACTTTAGAACCAAAATAATGGAATTAACATATAATGTAGGTGATGAGTCTCAGCTTAATGATATAGCAATAGAGCTATTAAACAAATTTGATTCTAAATTATATCTTTTTTATGGTGAGATGGGTGTTGGTAAAACTAGTTTTATTAAAAAATTTTGTGATAATCTTGGAGTTAAAGATGTAGTTTCTAGTCCAACTTTTTCAATTATTAATCAATATAAAAGTAAATCAGAAATTGATGTATTTCATTTTGATTTTTATAGAACTTCAAGTAAGGATGAAATTTTTGATATAGGTTATGAAGAATATATATACAGTCCTTCATACTGTTTTGTTGAATGGAGTGAGAGATTAGTAGATTTATTGCCCTCTAATTATATAAAAATTGAGATGTTTTTAGTTGATGATAGAAGAACTATTAAAGTAAAAAAAGTAATTCAATGATTAGAAGATTAGTGTTGTTTGGTTTTGGTGCTCTTATTAGTATTTTTTTTCTTTCTCTTGGTCCTGAAAATAGACTAAAAAAAACATTTTATGCATACATTGATTATTTTAATGTAAATAAAAGAGTGATATATCATCTTTATTCTGATTCAACTCATTTTACTGCTAAATCTGAATGTCAGCTTGTTTATTACAGCTTAGATAAATCAACCCTGCTAAATGTTTTAGATGGTGGAAAAGTTAATTTTTCAAAAAGTGAGAAAGATATGAAGCCTTGTCAGATTTATATGATTGAAAATATTATTACTGCTAAAAATTTTGAGGTTCTTTTTGAGTACTGCTATTCAGAAGAAAAGGTTACGGTATTAAGTATTAATGAAATAGGAAACGAAGAAGTTTGTCTTAACTAGCCTTCCTTCTCTTTCTTTCTTCTAATATACTTTTTAGTTCTCTTCCCATTTGACCTGAAATAGATCTGTTTTCTTCAGCTCTTCTTATTAAGTATGGAATCACTTTTTTAACTGGCCCATATGGAACATACTTACTAACATTATAATTAGCATTTGAGAGGTTGTATGAAATATTATCACTCATGCCTAGAAGTTGAGAGGAATAAATTCTAACATCATTGTTTTCTATCGAATTTTCTTCCATTAATTTTAACAAATACATTGAGCTTTCAATATTATGAGTACCTGAACATATTGAAATATGATTAATATTCTCAATACAAAACTTTAAGGCATTATTAAAATCTTTATCAGTGTCAGTCTTTTTTTCATGTACTGGAACAGTATATCCTTTTTCTAAAGCTCTTTCTATTTCCTTTTCATGATATGCTCCTCTTACAATTTTCAATCCAATTTTGAAACCTTCTTTTTGTGCAATTTGTGATAGATTCATCAAATAGGCTAGTCTATCATTACGATACATTTGAACTGTATTAAAAATTAATACCTTTTCTTTATTAAATTGTTTCATTAGAGAAAAAACTATACTGTCTATAGCAGTTTGAATCCAACTTTCTTCTGCATCTATAAAGATAGGTTTGTTAATTTTTTTTGCTTTTTTACAGATAATATCAAGTCTTTTGTTGAATCTGATTAAAGTTGCATTTTCTTTTTCACTAAGTTCTTGTTTTTCACTAAGTTTTTTAAGAATATTAAATTGAATTAAACCTGTTAGTTTAAAAACTACAAATGGAATTTTTGAATTTTCTTTAGCAATATCAAGAACTTTTAGTGTCTCGTCAAATACATTTTTAAAATCCTGTTCATTTTCTTGTCCTTCAGCAGAATAATCTAAAATTGTTCCAATTGATGATTTCCATAGTTTATCAATAGTTTTGCTGCTATCAGAAATTGTTTCTCCTCCGCAAAACTGCTTAAATATTGTTAATTTTATTAAAAAATCTATTGGAATTCTTAAGTATAAAATTACTTTTAGAATAACAGTTAAAAATTTAGAAATTATTGGGTAATTTAGAGTTTTAAATAAAAAGAATGCTCGAAAAAGATCAAAATCTGATTTGTCACTAAATGAATTTTTACTATTATTAAAGTCAATCATTCCTAATCTGAAATCTTTCTACAAACCATTAAGCCGTCTCTAACAGATAAAAGAATGTTTTCTACTCTCGGGTCCTTATCTATCTTCTTATTATAATTGTCGAGTTCTTGTGTTTCATGATCTTTTTCATCATTTATTACTTTTCCACTCCAAAGAACATTATCTGCAATTATTATTCCATTAATATCAATTTTATCAATTAATAGGTCAAAATAATTTGAATAGTTTTCCTTATCAGCATCGATAAAAGCAAGTTGGAATTTTTTTTCAATTTTATTTATAATATTTTTTGCTTCTCCAATATGTTGTTTGATAATTTTTGAAAATTTTGATTTTTCAAAAAACTTTTTTGCAATAGCAGCATGCTCTTCGTTAATTTCAATTGTATGGAGTTCTCCATTTTTTTTTAATCCTTCAGCTAAACACAAAGCAGAATATCCAGTATAAGTTCCAATTTCAATTATATTGCTAGGCTTAGTTAAGTTACTTAATAAGCTTAGTACTCGTCCCTGGATATGTCCTGATAACATTCTAGGCATAAGTACTTTTGCCCATGTCTCTCTATTTATTTCAGATAATAAATCGTTTTCCTTTGTAGAATGATCTTCTATATATCCTTCAAGTTGTTTGTTTAAAAAATCCATGTTATAAAAAAAGCCACTAAAAATATAGTGGCTTTATAATTAATTCAATTTGTAATTAATTTTTCTTTTTTTCATTTAGTTTAGCCAATCTTACTTTTCCTTCTTCTGCAGAAATTTCATTGTTTGCAATAGCTAATCTAACTCTTTCAGAAGCTTTTTTATTCATTGCTTTGCTATCATCGCTAAGCTCTTTATTTGCAGTTTTACTTTTACAACATGATGATTTGGTAGCAGTTTTACTACAAGAAGCCTCATCCTTTTTTGCAGTTTTACTTTTACAACATGAAGATTTAGCAGCTGATTTACTACTACAAGCTTCTTTTTCATTTTTTGAACAAGATGACTTCTTTGCAGAGCTTGAACAGTTTGCTTTTCCGTAAGTATTAGTTTTTGTGAAATTAAAACCTGATGCTTTTTTAGTTTCTTTTACTTTGCTATCACATTCTGTTTTAGTTTCTGTGTTTTTTTGTGAATTATCAGCAATATCTTGTGCAGACAATGTAAATGATGCAGCGAAGAAAAAGGCTAATAAAATTGAAGATAATTTTTTCATAATTTTTTTGTTTTGTTTCATAACAAATATATTAAATATAAATTAATTATTATATGTTCCAATTATTGTCTTACCACCTTTTGTTTTGTCATTTAAATTAGAAGTAATTTTAGTTCCAATTGGAAGAAAAAGATCAACTCTGGAACCAAACTTTATAAACCCTAGTTCTTGACAAGCTTTAATATCTTTGTTTACTTGAGAGTAGCAAATAATTCTTTTAGCAAGTGCGCCTGCAATTTGTCTGTAGAGGATTTCAATATTTGAATTTTTTATTACTACTGTATTTCTTTCGTTTTCAGTGGAGGATTTTGGATTCCACGCAAATAAGAATTTACCTGGATGATATTTTATGTATTCTATTGCTCCATTAATGGGGTACAGATTATTGTGTACGTTTAAAGGAGACATAAAGATAGAAACTTGTATTCTATTGTCTTTGAAAAACTCATTTTCGAGAGTTTCTTCAATAACAACAACTTTTCCATCGCATGGTGCGTAAATATTTCCGTCAACGATATTGAAATTTCTTTTTGGAACTCTAAAAAACCAAATAAAAAATAATATAAAAAAAGAAAAAATAGGTAGAGTAAATGAAGTAAACGCATCATTAAATCCACTAATTATTCCTATAACTAATAACAGAAAAATAGAATTCTTAATTAAACCCCTGCCTTCTTTGTGAATATTCATATTTATGTGTAAAAGATTAATAAACTTATTATTGAAATTGAGATTAAAAGAGAATCCATTCTATCCAACATTCCTCCATGTCCTGGAATTAAATTTCCAGAATCCTTTACATCTGCTTGTCTTTTGAATGATGATTCAATGAAATCACCTGCTGTGGCACTAATTGGAATTAAAAAGGAGTAAAATAGAAATGTTGTTGTATCATCATTAAAAAAGTATGCTGCAGCAAAAGCTGTAAATACGAAACCTCCAAAGAATCCTTCCCATGATTTTTTTGGGGAGATTGACGGCATAATTTTATTTTTCCCAAATTTTACTCCTACTATATAAGCAAAAGAATCATACACACTTGTTAGAATAACTAAATATAATATAGGTCCAAAATTCCAGTTTTCAGTGTCATATACATTAAATGACAGATAATTCCATATTAAGATTTGAATTAAAATAAAGGGAATTAAGATATATAAAATTGCAATTATTTTTGTTTTCCCTTTTCTTAGTTTCCACATTTCATAAAGACAAGTTGCACCAATAAAAACAAATAGTGCTGAACAGCTTAGCGATGAGTAGCTAATGCCAAACAATAGAAGAATAATATAAATTATTCCAAATATTAATCTATTTCTATTTTCAATAGATATCATTCAGATATTATTTCTTTGGCCATTAAGATATTCTCTTTTTTAGTATATATCTTAGCAGTCCCAAAGTGATATGATGAGTCTTGTTGATTCATAATAATGGCTTCAATATTATTTGAAATAAGCATATTTTTTATAACTTCTGCCTTAAATATATCATTTGTTGAATAAACTTCAATCCAATCGTTATTCATTAAGAGTGATTATTTTTTCTTCTTAGTTTTTGATTCTTCTTCCTCTAATTTTTCTTCATGATAAGAAGTCCATTTTCTAGCTCCAAATATTGAAACTAAATTATCTTTAAAAATAACTTCATTGCTTAGAAGTGCATTTGCAAGCTCTTCAACTTTCTTTTTATTGTCTTTTAATACTTTTAATGCTCTGTTGTATTGCTCTTCTATTAACTTACTAACTTCTGAATCAATAAGTTTTGCTCTTTCCTCAGAATATGGTTTGGTGAATCCAGAGTTTTGTCCACTTGAATCATAATAAGAAATGTTACCAAGTTTAGGACTTAAACCGTAAATACTAACCATAGCATAAGCTTGTTTAGTTACTTTTTCTAAGTCAGATAATGCGCCAGTAGATACTTTGTCAAAGAATAGGCTTTCAGCAGCTCTTCCTCCCAGGGCTGCGCAGATTTCATCTTTCATTTGCTCTGTTGTTGTAAGCTGACGCTCTTCAGGAAGATACCAAGCTGCACCTAAAGATCTACCTCTTGGTACAATAGTAACCTTAACTAAAGGGGAAGCAAATTCTAGCATCCAGCTTACGGTTGCATGTCCTGCTTCATGAAAAGCAATTGTTTTCTTTTCATTTGGAGAAATAATTTTTGATTTTTTTTCTAATCCACCAACAATTCTATCTACTGCATCAAGAAAATCTTGCTTGCCAACA
>Ga0222716_10002490_pt1 | contig 14925 bp, 19 predicted proteins | sample C33_13DmetaG_FD_165044 | JGI IMG/M metagenome (GOLD analysis project Ga0222716, IMG submission 165044) | Estuarine water microbial communities from San Francisco Bay, California, United States - C33_13D | ecosystem: Environmental > Aquatic > Marine > Unclassified | place: USA: California... | reverse complement strand
AGCCACGCCTTCGGGTCTTCCATAGCCTCAGCAACGCCAGCCCACATTTTTACGAACTTAGAGCAGCGCGGGTAGCCGAGCTGGAAAGTCATGTTGCAGAGCGCCAATGCGGCTTCAGGATAGCGTAAGTCCAGCTCGTTGAAGTCAACGCCGACGTTGTCACACAGTCGGCGGCAGTCTTCAATCGTGACTGCTATATCCAGATTAAACCGTTGGCGCACACGATCCTCAGACACAGGCGTGCCAATCGGCTGGCCGTGTTCTGGGTCGTGTTCTTTTACCAACGCGCCAATCCCAAACGTGGGCAGGCCGAGACTGCACAAATAGATAATATGCTCGCCGTCGCTATTTTTTTTGACGCCTTCCTCAGCAGCGATTTCTTCTCTCAGCGTGTCTTTATTCATCGCCTCGTCTCCATAACAACCGCAACCGCTTTATCCCAACTATCAGTTTCTGCCTCAGGCGTGAAACGCGACGGCTGCACGCGCAGAGTGTATTGCCGTATGCTCGTAACCGGCATGAACAAGACCCTGCGGGCATCGGGGGAAACAAGGCAGAGAACATCGTAGTCGTCCTGTGTAGGTAGTTTTTTTGCTTTACAGCCGTGACCCAATTGGAAATGGTGATTCGGAGATCGACCAACTTTATAGCCCAATAAACTCGCAGTCTTTGCTTGTACTCGAATAAAATCTTGCCCATACCACGCTACCATATCTACCCGGTCTTGTTGTGCCATAGAGACACGCCACCCTAAGCTAAGGATTGCGGCTGCGGCGATATACTCGCCGATCAGTCCGGTTGTTGTTTCACTCATGCAAACCCAATGGCCCCGGCTGTTGATACCATAACTGCTACAAACAATCCTACCACAACAACCACCAGCGCGAAAACAGCCAGACCTATTTTCATGTTTTCGACCATCTCATTATGCCGTAATTGAGCCTGACGGCGAGCCTCTAACTGGGCGGCCTTGGCCTCCCTAATTCGCTTTGCTCGCTCATCCAAAATTGATTGCCACGTTCCGGCCCCAAACCGGTGGTCTGTCAGGCGGCGCACTTCTGCGACGTGTTCTGCGGCGATCTTTGCGTCGATCATTTCCTTGGCTACCGACTGAACACCGAATTGATCTGCCAGCCCGACGCCAGCCTTCTTGTTGTTGGCGGCCTGAACTTGAGCCTGCCCATTTAGCAGCGCGTCGATGTCATTGGCAATGACGCCGATATCCTTGGCGGTGCCGAGTGCGGATTTAATTCCATCCACGCTCGCTTTCACCAGAGCGATGCCAGCCAGCGCGGTGCTTATCGGTTCCATTATGACAGCATTCCCTTCTTCAGAGCTTGGCACCGCCACTTTTTAGGCATCATGCCGTGGGTCATCTCGCCAACGTCACGACCCATCTCCATAGCTCTGCGTTCACAGGCAGCGCGGGTGTCATAGGGGCCGCGAGTGTCGTGGAACTCTAGACAATCGGTAGGGTTTGCTATCGCACAGGCTAATACGATTGCCTTAAACATTGCCTTGGATGCGCTTAATGATGCGCTTTACCGTGTCGGTTTCGTAAATGCGAATGCAAATCCACACGCCAGTAAACAAAGCCACAACGTCAGGCACCATTGCCATATAGGCGGCAGCGGTGCCAGTGCCAGCGATAACGTCAACGATGACTTTGTTTTCCTCGTTCATTTAAGATTCCAACGCCGTAATCCGGGCTTCTAGTTCTTGAATAGTTTTAACCAACAGTGGCACTAGCTTACTCTGGTCAATACCCTGATAATCCGGCACAGACCGTGTACCCATAACCGCTGGTGTAACCTCGTTGCCATCGTCATCAAGCACCGCTGGTGTGACCTCGTATTCCTCATCCATCATACCATCGTGTGTGCCTGTGATTGCTTCTGGCACGACAGTCTGAACTTCGTGGGCAAGGAAACCATCGACAGGAACAGCATCATCGCCATCTGCAATCCAATCAAATCTTGCCGGACGTAACTGCTTGAGGCGTGTGGTTGCATCCCAGTTGTAGTTAACTGCGGTCTTTAGGCGATAGTCAGATGAAGTGGAATAATTTACAGTTGTGCTTCCATTGTGGCTAATTGCCCCAGCTTGTGCATTGGCTGAATTTCTAAAATATATATAATATCCACCAGTTGAAGTATATGTGTCATCCAAAGTAATGCCTTGTTTTGCTTGACCGTCAAAATCAACACTAATAACACCCGCAGCATTTACACTTGTAGTCCCAACCAGCAGATTGCCGCTGCTGTCGAGGCGCATTTTTTCACTAAAACCAGTTGCGTCTTTTGCTGTAGCGGTAGCAATCTTGAAGCCTGTGTTAGAATACAAGCTGGCGGGGTCTGATGCTGTCGCACCAGAAAACATAACTGCAAAATTAGACCCACCATCCAATGCTAGACTAGCACCTAATGAATCACCGTCTATATTAAGGGTTTTCTGTAACCCGCTTGGGCTTGAAGTGCCAATGCCCACGTTGCCTGACGCAATAATCGTGTCACCAGTTCCATCAGGGTCAATCGTGATATCGCCATTGGTGTCGGTGCTGCTGATGGTGTTGCCATCCAACTTTAGGTTATCGACCGCCAGCGCGTTAATGGCCTCAGTGCCTTCAGCAAAATCCTTCAAATGGCTCATTTGTTCCCGAATAGCGTTGTTGACATTTGACGGCAACATTCCCTCCGCCACAGAAACCCCGCCCACATCCAAGTTCCCAGATGCCGTTGAATCATAATCTACCAGTTTATCTTTTGCCATTATCTTCTCCTAAAGGGCGACTACCCATTTATACCATAAATCTAGCGCACGCGCACCGCGCGTCCGTCGGATGTCTTGGCAAACGTCACAGGGTTGCCCTGACGATCCGTCACAGTCTCATAGCCGACGATGTTGCCGCCAGCTTGGGCGGAGCTGATGGGTGAAGGCACCTGCTGAGATAGTAGGCCGCCTGCTGCTGGCGCTCCGTATCTGAGTGCAGCGCCCGGTGCCTTAATCATACCTCTTGCCAACTTACGACCCGGCGCGTTTCTGTATAATCCACTTAATAATATTGACGCTGGCACGCCAAGTCCGGTGCCGAGTGGATCGCGTATAAGGTCTGAGAGGGCTTGCCTCTCCGCTGAGCCGCTTGATGGCACGCTTGGGCCAATGACCTCGCGCGCCTGTCTAGCTGCCGCTTTGATTGGGTCGGTCGGTGCCTTCTTTTTCATTTGCCGCAAAAGCTGTGTCGGCCCAAACATGCCCGCCTTTGACAGTGCGCTTTCCTTGGCCTTTTCAATTGGGCGCATTTGGCTAAAGGCTTTGTTGATGTTTTGCAAATCCGGCACGTCTGGGTTTTGAGCAGATATTTCAGCTCTTAGGGCGTCTCTGAACTCTTTTACAGCTCTGCCGATTCTGCCTTCTTTGCCGCCTTTGTTAGCTGTTGAAAACACCTCAGATGTTAAATCTGTCTCAACGTCTTTAAGGGTTTCTTTGGACAGCTTTCCACCAGACACGTTTCTTTGCACCAAGTCCTTTATTATGTCGTTAAACTCTTTTGCGTCGGCAGCGTTTAGCTGCCTTCTTGCAGCTATCTCTGTTGCCTTATTTGGCAGCACAGAGGCGTCGATAGACAGCTTTGGCACAACCTTACCATAAGCGTCGCTAACAGCCTCAGAGGCTGCCTCGACCAAGTCTTCGCCCTCTAGGTTTTTGGGCAATTTAGCGCCAATTGGTGCGACGGCAGTTTCGACCATATCGCGATTAAACGCCTTCATTACGTTTTTCTGCTGGCCTTGGATCATTTCCTGAGCAAACGGCAGGGATATTTTTTCTTCAATAGATTTGGTTACGCCGCCCAAAGCCTGACCGGGTGTCAGGGGATAACCCTTTTTCATCAAGGCGCGTGCGCCCTCTGTTATCTTGGGGCTTATCGCCTGACCGGCAGCCGCAGTTGCCAATCCAAGCGGTGCGCCTATAGCGCCGCCAACAATTCTTTCCTCTGGGGTTTCTCCGGTCGCGGCTCCGTAAATGCCGCCGCCGATTGTTCCAGCAGCTTTTGTGCCTAGTTTTGCAGCCGCAGCGCCCGCACCGCCAGTCAACAAAGAGCCTAATATCTCAAAGCCGTATGCTTTGACTGGGTCTGTCTCTTTGAACCTAGCCAAACCTTCGCGTATCTCATTTGCCGCATCTTCGTATGACTTGTCAGACGTAAACGCCTTATAAGCGCCGTATATCTCGTCTGAGAGGCCAAACGTCATGCCCTGAGCAGCCGCACGGCCAATATCAGCCGCAATGTCCATACCAGTGCGGGCAGTGCCAGACTGAAGTTTCTTTTTAGGTGAGAGCGTGTATTTTGAAGCCATTTAGTCTCTCCCTAGAATCTGGAACTCACCAGCACGACCATTATAGAAAACATCACCTTCCTTTATGGCTCCGCTTTCAACAAGAGCATCAAGGTCGTCTTGGGTTTTTGCCCTTTGGTAAAACGCACCAAGTTCTGCGTCTGCCGCTTCTTCAAAACCAAGAAGGTTTTTGTCTTTCTTCAAAGTCTTGCCCATTAAGGTCAAGCGCTTTTTGTTGTAATCCATTAGCTGCTTGAACATCTTGGCTATTATCAAGTTGCCCTCTGGTGTGTTAGTCATCATAGGCGCTGCTTGAGCAAAGAAGGCCATATCCCTGTCAGATGATGCACCTGATCCTGTGACACGCATCCTCGGAACCATATAAGACATTGCGCTTCTCAAGACTTCTTGGTCACGCAAACTGCTCACCTGCTCATCCGATAAAAATCCTAGCTCTTTGCCAAGTTGCCGCAATCCCATCGTGGCACTCTGTATTCTACCTGTTTCAGCGCCACCCTCTATCAAGTCAATAATCTGCATGACCCTTGGCGCTAATGTAGAGTCTGTTTTGATGTCTGTCTGCGCTTCTTTGATTGTGGCAAACCCAGCCTTAATGCCTTCTTTTAGAAACTCGCCCTCACCACCTGTCATAATTGTCGTACCGGGCTTTGTTAGCGCATCCATTATGATTTTCTGCCCCTCTGGGCTATTTGGATCAATTCCCGCAGCAGCCAAGTTTTTCATAAGGCTAGTTGTGTCAGGCCGCATAGCTTTGGCGTACTGCGCCTCAGCTAATAGCCGGTCAATAACTGACTTTTGAGACGCCGCCTTCTGAGCCGCAATGCGATCCTCAGCGGCAGTGTAAGCCTTCATGCCAGCAGTACCCATACGGCCTAAAACCTGACCGAGCGAGACCGGGCGGTCTTGGTAGCCTGAAGCCTCAAAGCCAGCGGCGGCAGCGCCCAACATGCCCTGAGCGCGTGGCTGCATTAGCTTTTGGCCAAATGTCATCCCAGCCGCTGGCTGCCCAGCCGCTGCGGTTGCAGGGGTCGGCAAGCCAACCTGACCAGCTCTTGGCGTCATGCGAGACGCCTGAGCGCGGCGCACAACTTCCTGCATTAGCGGCGATAGTCTTTGGTTTGCCAGCATTGGAGACTGAGGCGGGGTAGGTCGAGGCAAAGCCATTGGCGGGGTCATCCTCTGAGGGGTTTGATACCGACGCATAATGTTTGCCTGCGGCATAGTCGCTCTGCCTTGAAGCAGTCGGTTGAATCTGTCGTAAACGCTCATGCCCTAACCCCTAACCTAAAAGCCCGCTGAGACCGCCAACGACAGCGCCTGTCATTGGGTCAAAGCCAGCCATAGTGCCTAACTGCGCCCCACCTAATGCGCCACTGAGGGCGTTGCCAGCCTGATTTCGGAATTGCGGTGTAACGCTTTGCCCGCCAACAGTACCGCCCTGAACGGCAGCCATATAGTTGGCCAATGCCAGTTGATCCTGATTTTGCTCAAAGTTATAGCGGTCAATGTCAGCCGCCAGCTCCGCCTGAGACTGAGCCTCGCGCGCACCGCCAACACCAGCAAGAGTATTCAGATCGGCATAGCCAAACTCACGAACCGCCGGAGCCATAGCAATAGCGTCCTGCTGCGCCTGATAGGCCATAGGGGCCAGCGCGGCACCTAACGCGCCCTGCTGATACCCAGAGCCGTATCTTCCGGCCTTAGCAGCTTGAGCCTGAACCTGTTGAACGGCTGGCTGAAAGGCCGCTGACATTAAAGGATTAGTTCCCATAAGGTTTTGCATTACAACGTCTTGCACAGCCGGAATAAGCGGCGATCCGTCCAGCGCCATTTGGCGAGTGCCAGCAAGTGCCATTTCGCTTTCTGGACTAAAGCCTACGGTCGTCTGACCGGGGTAATAACTAGGCTTGTTCTGATAAATGTTTTTAGCCTCAGACAGGCCGTACTCCAGAAACGGTTGAGCGTATGCCGGTGCCGAAGTTGTCTGGGTGATTTGTCTGGTGTTTCCACCACCGCCTTTGCTCATCTTACAATTCCTTTGTCAAAACCACCGACGTGGCGGTGTAATCTTTCAGTTGCCTTTGCCAGCCCTTCCGGCCATTTATCTCCATCGCGTCGCAGCCCTGAGCCTTAGCCCAAACTGCAATAGACTTCTCAGCCTCTACCAGCTCATCTAAATCACCGCCTGCAAGCCAGATTCGGCACACGGTTAGGCTGGGGTAGTCAACAACTTCGGTTATAATACACGACTTTTCCAACGGATGTAACTGTGCCTCACCAACCGCGCAGGCTTGGTAAACATCGTCTATTGAGTGCGTGCCGCCAGAATATTCCAGCGCATCCGAAATGTATTTGCGGTTTTTCTCAAACTTTTCCTTCAGCTTGTCTTCAGCCGATAATAAGGTAGGCAACATCTACATCGTGTCCGTGGTTCTTATGCTCAATTATCATAGACCCATTTGCGCTTGTGCTTTTTACAAATGGGTCACTGTGTTCCAGTGTCTCGTTATATCCGGTAAAAAAGACAACGCTCTGCACTCCATACCGAGGATCGCTAACGGTTGTGGTTGTCGTGCCGTTTACCAAAGTGGTGTAGCCGACGCTGTTTAGGCCGCCGTCAACGGTTCTGTTTAGCACCTCTGCAACTTCGCGTGTCGTGGCCGTAACAGGATTTAACGTGCGAAAGTTAGTGTTACGCTGCTCAACAGTCATCTGCGCCCAACTTTTCTGGCTTCAATATCCATACCCTGTGCATACGACCACTGACCAGTAAGCACCATTTTAGCCCTGTGATATCTGTCTTGCGCCCTGAACGGCACAAAACCTGCGGCGTTTGTTGTGCCGGGCGCAGTATAAGACACAATGTCTGTGTGCGTTCCTCTAAGTCCGACGGACAACTCGACTGAGCCGCCCTCGTGATATGGATAAATTCGCGTAACTATATTGTGGTTGCCCATAGCCAAGCCGGTCTCGCCAGTCACAATTGTGGCTTCAAGTGGATCGCCAGAAAAAGAGTGTATTTTGCTGCCCAATGCACCGCCAAATAAATACTTACCACCCTTGTACAACGCACTATCAAGTGACGTGGGCAGGGCGTCTATGCTAGTGCTTAAATTATCCAAATCCTCAAGCGCGTAACCGGCGGTAAAGAACGGCGCAACCAAATCGTTTTTGACGTTTGCTATAGACCAACGACCTAAAGCATAGTTATATATCAGCAGCCTGTCAGGAGCCTCGTCCACAGAACTGTTTGACACATACGACCAAATCGCAAGCTGGTTTTGCGGGTCTACGGTTGAAGTCATTTTGTCCTTGAAAGAGACGTTAAAGTCTTGCTCTAAGAAAAATCTATTTATTTTTTCCGCCCCTATAGGCTGTGACCTAGAACCATCAAACATATAAAAACCGTCATCTGATAGATAAAAGACCATATGCCCAACATTACAAACAGAACCGGAAACCTGACAGCCCCTAGCAGTCTCGACTTTGTCAAACTGCCAGATTAGCGGTGGCCCTGTGTAAGTGGCGCGAACAATGGCTCGCTCCATCAAGATGGTGCAGTATTCTCCCCCGACCATTCCGGTAATTGCGCCTGCATCTGGTATATCTTGAAAGTCAGACTGATCTACCCCAGCCGTCCAGCTTGTCGGGTCGTTAAAGCCTGACCAGTAAGCCTTATACGGCACACGCCCTGAGCCGGTGTCGATATTGGCCACCCAAACGAAATCGCGAACGACAGCAATGAAATCAGCCTTTGGCGGGGTGCCGGACAGGTTTGAAAACACAGTATCAGTGCCAAGCTGAAACTTTTGCAGCTCCTCGCCAATGCCGCCAGACGCAATAACCGTGTCGCCAAACTGAACGAAGCGCCAACGCTCTGCACTATCCAAATCATAGGCTGGTGTTCCTGCCTTGCTAATATCGTCGAGGTTGTTTGTACTAGCGTTAAAAGAATACAATTTTGCGCTGTCGCCAGCGAACAGCTTGGCGGAGCCGTCATTTTGCTTGACCGCAAAAATGTTTAATATTGTGCTAGACGCGGCATTTGAGTATTCCTCAAAATCCGGCAAGCTGCGATATCCGCTGGCCGCAGGAATTACATTTGTAGCCTCAGTAACTCCGGTATTTGAGTAATCCGGCTGATCGGGTAGCCATTCGCCAAACTGTATCATTGTCCTAACCAAACTCCGGTTGCGCTTGTCTGGGTCGTCCAGATAGCTGAAACATCAACAGTGTCAGTCCAAGTCGCTGCCGTGTCTGCCTCATCTGACCAAGCCTCGCCAAGTATCTTACCACTAACTGTTGTCGATGCGGTAATGCTTGGGCTTGCCGCCATAACAAATGTGCCGGTTGGGTATGCAGATGCCGACACAGATGTATCTACCTGACCTGAGGCTGTAAACACCATATTGTAATTGCCGGTAGCTGTAACCGCAACAGCCCCTGATGCGTTTACTTGAAACAACCTACTCAATTCAGCAGATCCTGTGATAGCGACGCTTACTGCCGCCGACACCTGCCGTATAAATGTTATGGTTGCGTCAACTGCGGCAGCGCCTGTCACAGACGCGGCGAAAGCCAAAATCCTGCTGGCGCTTGCAGAAGATGACGCTGACAAAGATACAGCCGCAATTATTGTGCGTATCTTTGTCAGCGAGGAGCTTGCTGTCGCGGCCACGCTGGCACTAGCAGTCGCCAAGGTAAAGTCGAGCGCGTCTAGCTGCTCAAGATTACCAAATTGGTCGAGACTGTCTAGGCTTCCCCAGCTATCTAGTTCCTCTAGCGTAGCCATCAGCTACACCTAAGCCGCAGTTACGTCTAGGTCACCAATCGCAATTTTCAGAATGTCACCAACGTCGATTTGCTTCGCGGTAGTAAACGATCCGTGAATAAGAAGATTGCCGCCGGATAGCGCATCAAAAATGCCGAAATGTGAAACTAACCCCCAAGCAGAACCTGTTGCAGGGTTAAACTCAATTGCGCCGCTGTTACTTGTTGTGCCTGAGGCCGCCACGCTAAATGTGGCGCTCTCACGCGCATAGTTGTTGCCGGTTAGCTCAGTGCCGCTGTTGTCGTCGTTAAACGATCCAGTGGACAGGCCAACATAGACAGTGGATGGCATTGTATATGCGCCGGTTCCAAGGATATGGTCGAGAATTTCGTTCTCAAGGTAATCTGACATTGCACTCATAATTTAAGTCCCCGCAGCTTGCGATTGGCGTTGATAAATACTACTGATTTGAAGGCTACCAGTTCCATAGTGGGCGCGTTGATTGTCAACCTTGATCTGTGCCAAAGCCTTATCAAAGCGAGCCATATACTGAGACGCCCTAGCCTCATCAAGAAGGTAAGCATAAGCCTCAGCGAGTGCGCCGTAAAGGTAGGCGTCAGGCGACCGGCTCAGGATTGTGTTTGTCAGGTTGGTCGCAGACAAAGCCTCAATTGAGCCAATGTAGACAATCTCCATTTCGTAGGTTGCGTCAGGCACTGGCCGTAACTTTATCTCGTCGCCCACAATGCTGTAGCCCTTCGGCTTGCCGCCGCCCTCTGATGCGTACTGCTCATCTAGCGCGACAGGGCTGTAATATCTAAGCACGGTCAGCGGTGATGTGTTTAGCTTTACTTCGCGAACCTCACGCAGGTCAGTTGGCAGTGATAGATATTCATTGCCCGACACAGTGTTTGCAGTCGCCCGCTTTTCCTGACTGCGTGTCTCTAGCTCGCGGCTCATAGAGGCTTCAGCCAGCGCAATAAAGTCAGGAATTTGTGCGGTCAGGTCAGAACGCGCCAGAAAATTGGCTATGGATGTCTGCAAATCTGTGTAAGTCGCAATTGCCATTAGATGTTACCGCCGCCTGTTCTAAAGTCTCGGTTCTCACTATTATTCAGCCAAGCCTTCCACGCCTTTGGATTCTGCGCGGGCGGGCCTAGTGTCTCTAGCAGGTGATTATACACGACATTTGGTATTTCCGCCACATGCTGTATATGACGCTGCGTGTTTACCGTAGCGTGGGCGCGGTAGTCGTTATTCATCTGCTTGTTCAGCTTGATTAGTCCGTCGAACCTCTGGGTCGTCTCAATGATGTCAGTGCCATCAGACTGCTGATCCATAACCACCTCTTTGGCGGTGTGAGGGTCTGTGTATAAAACTCGCTTCATGTTTTCCCCTTATGAAAGAGAGGGGGCAGTTGCCCGCCCCCTCAAAGTTATTATGAACCATTCAAGTCCATAATCATCGCGTGTGCCTTAGGCGCGGTAGGCTTCAATGCCCACTCCGACACAAGGTGGCTTGTTTTTGCATCGCCGTCCTGACTCAATTCCTGCTCAAGGAAGTTACGTCCGTTGAGTGTGCAGATTGACACAAAGTTTGGATCAATCAAGAACACGCGGTCGTTTCCAAGTAGCCGAGACGGAACAGCTTGCACAGTACCGAAGTCGGTCAGCATGACGCTAGTCGAACCAACGTAGCTGACTTCCTTGGCGGCAGTCATGTTTACGTCGTTGCTGACCAAGTTGCCAGTGGCTGACAGGTCTGAGAAGTTGGCACGGTTTGTGGCCGAGGCAACCATCAGCTCAGGTGAGCCGCCGTCTGTCCAGGCATCCTGCATCCCATCTTCGATGAGTGCCAGGGTCAAGGCCCGGTCGTCTCCACCAGTGATCGCGTCAGTTCCGTCGCCTGTGGCGAAGGCACCGGCAGTCGCACCGACTGAGCCGTTTGTTAGCCAGCAAGTCAAAGAGGCTGACTTGCGTGGGTCTGAACCAGAACGTGCAACGTCTGTGTCACCGATTGCTTTTTCGATGTCTCTACGAAGCTCAAGTGCTTTTAACACCTTCTGATAATTATGTTCACGTTCCCTACCTGCTGAATCAACAGCGTCGAGTGTGCCTGATGTTGCAAACACCTTCTTTGAGATCTGGTGATAGTTACCGATCCGTGAAGTTGGTGTCGCCGCAGCAGTAGCTGTGGTTGCACCTTCGTTGTGGTAGTTAGTAGCAGACGCGGCGGTCAGCTCCTGAACTTGCCATTCGACGAAAATGCCGTTTGATGTCTCCTTCTTCACATTAGAGAAGATTGGAGTCTCCGCAGGGTCGCATTCTATCCCAGCCTTTCGGTGGGGGTGGACTATATCATCACTCCGAGTTGGAGTGCCGGACGCTCTAGCCTGTTATTAAGGGGGCTTTACCCCTCAGGTAGTCTCTGAACCTTCCGCCGGTGTACCGACGGCTTGGATGCTGATTGCCATAGCTTTCGCCTTAGGGTTCCAGCAGTTCATCCGGTTTAGACCGCACCTACCCTATCTAATGCGGTAAATGATGTCGGCGAGTTGCTCTTTCTCACCAACAGCGTTTGTGGTCGTAAAAACAGCCATTGTTTTGTTCCTTCGGGTTATCTACCCATTAAGAGTTGTACAGCAGCGTCAACGGTGCCAGCCTTTTCAAACTGTTCACGCGCCTTCCGCTTAGAACGATTAACAACTTCGCGCTTGGTTGCCGGTTGCCCTGCCTTGGCCATCTTCGGTGCTTGGCGAGTGCGCTTTTTGGTTGTGGGTTTCTTTTCCATTAGATTGTCCCACTTCCACGCTTTGTACAAAAGCTCAATCGCGCGTGCATCGCTCGCGGATGAGATTTCTTCCTCGCTAAACCCGACACGCTTCTGTGCGTACTTAATGACTTCTTTCCGTTCAAACTCGCGGGTTTCGTCATTACGCCACTCAGGTATGCGCTCAAGCATTTCGACACGTTGATTAGTGAGGTGCTGCTTTAGGTGCGCCTCATGCTCTTGTGCCTGTTGATGGGCAATCTTCTGACGCTCTGCTGCGACTTGCTGGACTTGCTTTTGTTGCTTGTCAAACTCGGTCTTGGCAAAGAAAATGTCGTCAGTCGAATAGCCCTCATTCTTCAAGGCTGCCCAGTCAGGTTCCTCGGTGAGGTTTGTCTGCTGGAGTTGGGTTTGCAGTAACTCAAGTTGCTGCGCGTAAGCGTCTCGGAGCTGCCTAGTCTGAGCCGCTTCAGCTTCAAAAGCCTTACGCTGCTCTGCAAGTTCCATTGATCGCTTAGTAAATGCCTCTTGACGTTGGTAACCCTTGAGGGCTTCTTCCAGGTTAACTTCCACTTCCTTGCCATCCACCTTTACGGTGTATAGCGTCTCAGCGGGTTCCTCGTCGACTTCCTCGTCGTCATCATCGTCGTCGTAGACATCTTCGCCGTCATCAGCCTCATCGTCATAGTCGTCATCCTCGGGGGCGTCCTGCGCCTGATCTTCGGATGGAACTTGCGCCTCGGCTTCGGGCTGTTGAGGCTGATCTTCAGCCTCGTTTCGCTCATCTGTAACGGTGTCCTCAGTGGGAGTGTTCAGAAGGCTAATTGCGTCGGTCATTGAAATGTTGTCGGTTCCGTTTGGAGTATCGACCATAATTTTTCTACCTTATCTCTTGTTAAAAGTGGAACGCCTCTTGACTTCGTCAATTTGCGATTGAGCCATCTTACCATCCGATATCACCGTTTGAAAATACCCCTTTAGGGCTTCAAGGTTCTGGCTCAATTGGTAAATTCGCTCACGGTCTTCGGCTTCACCTATGCCGCTTGACTTCCACGCTTGTATAAATTGACGCTCTAAATAATCAAACGCCTCAGTTAATAATTCATTCCTGAGCAGTGCCTCAGCCTTCTCAGCCCTTAGCACCGCATCCCTCGCCTTGCCTTCGTTCATGTTTTCCCTAACTTAGTAACGTGTAGCCTGTGGTCGGATATGGCTGGTCAAAATATTCTGGGCGGTATGCGCCTCGGCGCCTAAACGCAAGGTTGGCATCCGTAAACTCTGACGGTGTTCCAAAGCCAGCGCCGTATTGCTGCTGAAACTCAGGAAGGCCAGTTGGTGCCACGTCTAGCAACCCCATACGCGCGTATGCGCCAGATTCAGGCGCGAAGCCGTCGGGCTGACCACCAGAGGCAAAGCCTGTGTCTAGGCGGCAAGCCTGCATGTCCTCGTCAAACATATAGCCTGCATCGCATTGGCCGGTTGCTGGGTTTACTGGCGCGATTTGTGGGCGGCCATCGTATCCGTCACCGCCTTCGGTGGGGTCAGTAACGCCTGTGTTTCCTTCAGGGCCATAGCCTGTGAGAACGCCTCGGTCAAATAAATCCTTTGATGTTTGAGGTGGCCCTGAAATCATATTGTTGATGCCAGACAAAAAACCACCAAGTAAGCCAACCGGATTAGAAACATAGCCAGTAACTTTTCCATTTTTATCAACGTGATACCCAATAGGCGGGGCAATATTCATCATTGCCTTCATATACCCCGGCACTTGAGCGTATTGTGACCTGTTTAGTCCTGCCATATTGTACGCAGTAACCTCTGGGGTAACATAAGACACCTCTGTTGGGTTTGGCCCAAAGGGGCTACCAGCATAAGCACCAAAACCAGCGCCAGTGCTTCCCTGATAGCCACCAAGGTCAGAGCCTGGGGTTCCCATCACATCATCAGCCGTTCCCGCCTGATTGTCAGGGCCAGTGCTATATCCCGCCTCTGTACTGCCAGCCCCTGCTGTTGCTGGGTCATCTGTTTCTGCGTCTGATGTATCAGTGTCACCAGCGTGGCCACCGCCGCCGCCGATGCTCCCCATATCACCCTGCAAGGAAAGCAAACCAGCAGGCCCACGGTTTGGCTTTCCATTTAATGAGCCATATAAGTCAGCCTCAATAAGCATTTTCTGTTCAGCGGGTGTAATGTAGGCAAGCTCGGCAACAACGTGATCTGGTGAAGACAGCCACTGTTTAGGCACGGTTACGGTTTCCACTTTGCCAAGGAAGTTAGGGCCGCCACCCTGATTAACTGGCTTTATTTTTTTCCTTAAACGGATATCCTTGCCAGAAACAGCAGACTGCCCATACTTTTTAATTTTAGCCATCTCTATGCCCTCGGTAAATTGGTTGATATTTCGGCGTCGGTGACTGCCTTGGCGACACGCAGCTCTGCCTCAGCTTGCAGCTCCTGCTGACGCATCTGCAATTCCATCTGCATCTTCTCGCGCTCCATCTGAAGCTCGGCCTGCATCTTCTCGCGCTTCAGCGCAATGTCGGCCTCAGCCTTTTGCTGCGCGATCTGTATGTCGGCCTGCGCCTTCTGCTGCTCTAGCTGTAACACCTGCTGCATTTGCTGCTGCTCAGGTGTAGGCTGTTGAGGCTGATTGGCTGCCTGCTGTTGCTTGGCCGCCATAAACTGCGTGACCTGCTCAGGCGAGTTAAAGAACAGGCTGCTATCCTTGAAGCCGCCAACCTCAGTGATTGAGCGCAGGGTGTTAACATATTGCTGCGCCGTCACAAGTGGGTTGTCCTGACCTAGCTGCATCAGGATTTGCTCTTGCTTTGATGCGATCTGCGTCAGGAAGGCGATCTTTGTCTCGTCGTCAGTCGTGCCTAAGCCAACCTGCACAACGGTATCAAACTGGCTAGACCACTCGGCTGGGTTGATCGGCACAAACTGATTGCGAAGGCGCACGATCCTTTCCTTGCTGTCGTGCTTTAGCACCAAATGCAGGATGCCCTTAAACAGCGCCTTGACGCCTGT
>Ga0222716_10002488_pt1 | contig 14944 bp, 6 predicted proteins | sample C33_13DmetaG_FD_165044 | JGI IMG/M metagenome (GOLD analysis project Ga0222716, IMG submission 165044) | Estuarine water microbial communities from San Francisco Bay, California, United States - C33_13D | ecosystem: Environmental > Aquatic > Marine > Unclassified | place: USA: California... | reverse complement strand
ATTGCCGATCACCTTTCTTACTACCGAAAAGATACCGGGGAACAAATCACGATTCATCATCTGATGGCGCATCAATCGGGGATACCTGATTTCACTTCGAGCTTCGACTACCGGGGAACGGTTTCCCGACTTCCCTTTGGTCAGGACGAGTTCATCAAGCAACATTGCAGTGGCGATCTCGCCCACGAGCCCGGCACGATTTACTCCTACTGCAACGCTGGCTACATCATTCTCGGTCGGATCATCGAAAAGGTCACACGCAGGAGCTTCGAGCAGAATATCGCGAAGAGAATCTTCGAGCCTCTCGGCATGAAGAACAGCGGCTACGACCGGAACGAGTATGTGCTCGAAAAACGGGCCAGCGGTTACGATCGCGGGCCCTTTGCCTACACCAACGCGACTTACATGGATATGGATTCATCACCCGGAGCAGCTGGTGCTCTCTACTCCACCGTCGAAGACATCTTTCTCTGGGATCGGGCTCTATACACCGACAAATTGTTGAAGCAGGAATTCCGCGAACTCATGTTCACTCCGAACCGCGATGTGCCGGAAGTGAAAGCCGCCGGAGGGAGAGCCCAGAGCAGATACGGATATGGTTGGCAGATTTACACCAGGACTCATCCCGTCACGAAACATCGCACCAAAGTGATCAATCACGGAGGAGCCATCAACGGCTTTCGAGCCATGGAAAACCGGCTCGTTGACGACGATGCCTTCGTCATCGTTCTCTGCAACCAGGGAGATGCCTTTGGAAGCGGGGATGTCTGGAATGCGGTTATGACCTTGAGCGCAGAGTTGATCCACGTCGTCACCGACCAACCCTTCCGAGTGCCGGGCAAGGCCAGACCCACTCAGGATCAGCGTTTGTATACGATGGTAAAAGACCAGGGGGTAGAAACAGCAATCGAGTGGTTCAAGGAAAAAGGGCGGAAAGCAGCCTGGGGAGGAACCACGATGACACTGGCTCAACAACTCATCAAAGATGGCAACGTCGACGACGGACTTCGCTTCATGGAACTAGAGATTGAACTGAGCCCGGGCAAAGTCTGGCTTCTACGGAAAACAGCGGAAGCCTGCCTCGGCAATGGTCGGCCGGAAAAAGCGCTCGCTTTGGCAGAGAAGGGACTGGCATTAAAGCCAGAAGACGAAAAGCTGATCGGTCTCAAGTCAGAAGCGGAGCGAGACCTGAAACCCGCAGAATAACGATGGGGAATCTTCGCTAGGGTTTTCCCTCGGCTGCGTCCATCAATGCGACCACTCGGGCAAGTCGCTCATCTTTCGAATACAAGTAATCCTGCAGTGCTCGGTAAGCCGCAGCCCGCTCCGCCTTCGCTGCTTTGTATTCTGGATCATTCTTTGCCGAATCAGTGGCTGCCTTCTTCTTCGTTTTGATTTCCTCGTCGGAGACAAAAATCTGCGGATAGGCAGACTCCAGTTTGGCCTGTGCTGCCTCAGCCGCGGACACGAGTTGACGATAGGTTTCCTCTCTTCCGAAACGACGATGAAGCCGCTCCATCTCGGCCTCTTTTTTACTTCGCGGCCAATCTCCAACCTCCGGCTTCTGCTCAATCAAAAATGCGTCGATGGCGCGCCTGGCTCGATGCGTTGCATTGAGCGTCTCCTTATAAACCGGATCATCCTTCTGGAGCCTCTTCCTCTCTTCGCTGATCGTCTTTTGAAATTCCTTGTTAGATCGATACACACCGGGAAAGAGCTGCTTGTTCTGCTCATCCAGTTCGTCCACGCGAATTACCAGGGCGCGGTATTTCTCATCGTTTTGAAAGAGCCTTTCCTGGGCGTTGCTCTTCTCGATTTGAAATTGCTCCTCCAGCGTTTTCTCGACAGGAAGCTTATCAACCACAGAGCTCAGGTGCGCTCTTCCTGAATCAGCTACCTCACCTTTCTTCGCGACAGCACGGAAGACCTGAAAATTGTCAAAAGTCGCTGCGGACTCATCGACCTGCAACGCGAGATACTGCCGAGTTCGGTCAATGATGGGGTGCTTGGCATGCGCCACGTGATCCCGATCTAGATGCGCGATCACTTCATCGTCGAGAAATTCCACCGTCATCGTATACCAGCGATCTGGATCGAAGTTGAAGGCACATTCACTATGGCGGTAAGAAAAATACGGCACAGATCGATCACTCGCCGTCTGGATGAAAAAGTGGTCAGGACGCAAGTGAACGACTGCATTATAGCCTCCCCCACTCCCCGTCATAAGACGCACGTCTTTTGCCTCCCCGAGCCGAAAATCAAAACGAATCACAGCGTCTTTGTATTCCGCATCGCGAAGAAAAATTCGCGTATTACCGGATCCGGTCGCAAGCCGCTTCAGGATTCCATCTTCCGCGACCCAGTCTTTATTGTACCAGAGCCGCTCACTGACGAGTCCGGGAGAAAAATGATCTCCGAAATAGAGGCTCCGTGTTTCTGTCAGGATGGGTTGCGACGGGCTACGCGCTTCGACGGACTCCCGCCAGCTAACCAGTTGCTCCTTCATTTCGGTGACCACCTTCGGATGTTCCGAAGCAACGTTTCTCTCTTCCGAAGGGTCATTTTTCAGCGAGAAGAGTTCGTCTATTCCTGAGTCAAAATGCTCGATCAGTTTCCAATCACCCTGCCGAATCGCTCCGCCGGAAATACCGCCAAGAAAATGAGGGCCATCCAGTGGATAATGCCATGCCAGAAATTCCCGATTGGCATCATTGTCAGGATCTTTCCAGTTCTCTAAAGTAGACACCCCGTCGAGAATCTGTTCCGAATCCGGCTCAATGCCAGCTGCCGCCAGCAAAGTAGGATAAAAATCCGTATTCATCGTGGGCGCTTCTGAGGTGGCTCCTTTCGGAACCTGCTCCGGCCAACGCACGATGAGGGGAACTCGAATGCCTCCCTCGTAGAGCTGACTTTTGCCACCACGCAGAGGCGTGTTCGAAGTGACATTTCTTTCCCCTCCGTTGTCGCTGGAAAAAATAAGTATCGTGTTTTCAGCGACACCCGACTCCTCCAACTTTTTCGAGAGCCCACCAATACCGTCATCGATCGATTCCAGCATCGCCGCGAGATGAGGATTGTGATCAACCGCCCAGTGATTGCCGGGATCCCCCTTCCCCAGCCCCGCATCTTCGCAGATATAGCAATTCTCCCGACCTGATTTTCCCGGAGGGTGCTTCTTTCGATATTTTTCGACGAGATCTTTCCGGCCATTCAGAATCGTGTGCGGCGCATAGTGGCTGAGGTAGAGGAAAAAAGGCTGCTGTTTGGCGACACTTCGCTCGACAAAATCGATGGCTTCTAGATTGAGTCGATCCGTCAGATATTCCTCTTCCCCGAGGCGAGCCTCAGGCAAATCGATCCACCTGATCGGCTGATCGCGAAACACATAGGGCCAGGTGTTAGCACCATTGCCGACGCCCTTTACCTCGCTGCCAATATTCCAATCAAACCCATGATCGGTCGGGCGCACTTCGAATTCGGCTTCGTGATTCTGGTAGCCGGTGAGATGCCATTTCCCCACCATACCCGTTACATAGCCATGGCGCTGCAGCATCTCGGGAAGCGTCGTGTGAGCTGTTGAGAGAGCATTCGCTGAATTCGGTCGGAGATAGTCCGTGATGCCCACTCGCGCTGGCACCTGCCCTGTCAAAAACGAAGCGCGGTAAGGCGAGCAAACGGGAGCCGAAGCGTACGCATTCGTGAACCGCATTCCCTCCTTGGCGAGCGCGTCCAGATTTGGCGTCTCGTTGAAATCGTTTCCGTAACAACCCAACTCCGCCCAACCCAGATCGTCTGCGAGGACAAAAATGATGTTCGGTTTTCCCCCCGCAAAAGCAGTTCCGACCAGAACCAGGAAAAGTAGAATGATGAAGTTTCTCATGAGCCAATAGGGTTAGGTCGATGACCAGACAGGGTTAGATCATTGACCTAACCCTGTTCCATCTGGACCTGCACTTCAATAATTCCCACAGCAGTTTCTTCCTGCGGAGTGATGTGAATGCGGATCGCATCGCACTTCGTTGGTGCAGCCGGATGAACGACATTGAATTGGTTTGCCCGAGCGTCGTATTTGTCGGTGGTATAGAGTTCGAACGGTTTCCACTCGCCGTTTATCTCGACTTCGAGTGACCACTCTTTCGGAAATCTCACATCGCCCTGCCAGCGATCCATCCAGAATATTCCGACGCTGCGGATATTTTTCGTTTCGGCAAAACGACCGACGATCCATTGTGGTTGGCCGGGCTGTCCGCGACTGGTCCAACGGAGCACCTTATTACCACTCGACCACTTGTCTGCCTCACCATCACCGATCGCGGTGACGGTATCTTCTTCAGCGGTGTGGGAGGCGGTAATTTCAGTAAAAACGCTTTCTTTGGGAAGGGCGAGCGGATCGTAGATCGCCAGGTTGGGGTTGGTCGGGAACCACACCGTCATGGATCCGAAATCGCGATTGTTCCACGCGTAGTAGGGAGTCAGGACCAAGGGAACGTCGTCTTTCGTGCCGCCGTCCTCGGCTACCGCGCTGGCAGAAACCGTCGCCTGCAGAAATGAGCCGTGTTCGATCGCTATTTTCGAGAGTTCTGCCACTGCTGTCTTGGGCTTTCCTTCGAAAAAGTAACGCTGCGTAACGCCGCCATTGTCGATTCCCTCGGCGCACATGACGAAGGGACCGCGTGTCAGCGCGATACGATCCACGTTCGCCTCGACTTCGGGACGACTCCGGTTGGCACGCACCGGCATTGGAAGATTCAACTCAACCTTGTCACCCGCCTTCCATTCACGATCGATAACCGCAAACCCTTTCTCCAATTCGCCTACGTCCACTGCCTCTCCATTTACTTCCAGAGAAACAGGAGTGCTTGAGGGATCAACGAAATCATAGAGTTCGCCCGGAACAAACTGTTCCCCCTGAGCCCAGGTGGGAATGCGAAGATTGAGGCGAAACACGCCCTTCTTCTCCGGCTCAACCAACAATGCAATGTTACCGTTGTTAGGGTAATCGGTCTTTTGCTCCAGCTTTACCTTCGTGCCTCCAATCTCAACCTCTGTGCTGCTCTCCGCATAGAATGACACATATAAATCGTCATCCTCGTGCGCGTATGCCATGCCGGGCACCTGAGGGATCAATCTGGCCATGTTAGATGGACAGCAAGCAGTACCAAACCAGGGAGCACGCCCTGCTGTCCCATGATTGAAGGGAAACTTTCCGTCGGCATCCAGGGGGTTCACGTAGAAGAACTTGTTTCCCTCCAGATTCACCGCAGCCAACACATTGTTGAGCAATGCGACTTCGGCCACATCCATGTAGCGTGCATCCTTGTGGAGCAGAAACATGCGATGGTTAAAAAACACATTACCGACCGCAGCACAGGTTTCATTAAATGCATGAGCGTTGGGCAATTCATACTGAGGGCCAAATCCTTCGATCCCATGAACAGCGCCGAGTCCACCGGTGATGTGCATACGAGTGTTAGTTATATCCCCCCAGATGCGATCAAGCGCCTCGGCATATTCTTTCTTTCCTGTCAGCGCGCCGATATCAGCCATCGCTGAGTAAAGATAGGTAGCCCTTACAGCATGCCCAACCGCTTCACTTTGTTCGATTACCGGCTTGTGTTGCTGGGCGTAGGTCGGAGACATGACGCCTTCACCATCGGGAACATAGGTCACGCCCCGTATTTCGAGAAATTTCCGGGCCATGTCGAGGTAGAGTTGCTTCCCCGTGACACGATAGAGTTTCACCAGCGCGAGCTCCGGCTCCTGATGCCCGGGCGCCTGTCGGATGGGTTTTCCGTCGTTGTATTTTGGATCGCCTTCAAAGAAAACACGATTGATGTGCTGAGCATTTTTCTCCGCAATTTTGAGTAGTGCGTCCTTGCCCGTGGTTTCGTAGTAGGCCACCGCTGCCTCATAGAGATGGCCCATGTTGTAGAGCTCGTGGCTGTGGACAACGAACGAATAGGGCTTGTTGCCCATCATGTTCTTTTCCGTCCCGACACGGGTGGTGTGAGAAGGATAGAGATATCCGTTGTCCTCCTGCGCTTCGCCAATCACGGCGATGATTTTGTCCATCTTCGTCTCCAGCTCCGGATCACGTTCCAATTGCAAGAGATAGGCGGCTCCCTCCATCACCTTGTAGAGATCGGAATCGATGAAACGATGGGCTCGATGATCCTCGACTTCCTTTCCTTCGAGAAAATCGGCGGCAGCCTGCAGATGGGCAACGCCCGGTTCGGTCCGATCGAACGCCCATGGCACCAGAGTCTCCCGCTGAGTGATCATTCGCGGGCGCCAGAAGCTGCTGGTCATCTCCACATCGTTGTAGGAAACAGGGATGAGCGGATAATCGGCCGCTGAGCCCACTCTCGGGTGGAAGGAAACCGCGATTGCCGCGTAGAGAATGAGAAAGGATAGTTTCATAATGTAGGAAATTATTTTTTTGGTGTGATGCTCTTGATTAGAACCAGCGCTCTGAAGTTTGATTGTCAGTCACTTTTTCCATGGTACTCTGATGTCTCTCTAAATCGTTCTGAGCTTTCGATAGTGCCGCCTTCAGTTTTGCGTCTTTGGGGGTTTGCTCCAGCATCTGACTGATTTCGGCAATATCCTTGTTGTGGCGAGTGATCCAATTCTCCAGTTCTTCCAGGCGGGTTTGGTAAACTTCTTTCATGGTCCACGCGCCGACTTTTTCCAGGTAGGTGTCCAGTCGCTCAATCATATCGGTGGTCTTCTTGGGCATGGTTTTTGACAGGTCTTTGGATTCGCCCATATCTTCAGCGACATTGAAGAGTTTGACTTCACCGGTATTGAGATGACGCATGAGTTTGAAGTCGCCATCTCGGTAGGAAGTGATCGGAACGGTGTAGTAGGCCGGGAAGTGGAAAACCATACCGGTGTCGCGTTTGGCGAGTCTACCTTCATTGCCCTTTTCGAGAACCGGACGCAGGCTGATGCCGTCGAGGTCATCGGGAAGCGGCGTGGAACTGCCGGAAAGGTCATGCATGGTGGTCAGGTAATCCCACTGCGCAACCGGTTGGTCGCATTGGGAATTGGCAGGAATCCCGGGGCCGGCAACGATCATCGGAACCCGTATGCCGCCCTCCCACATTTTGGCTTTGCCTCCCTGAAGCGGGGTGTTTTTCGATCCACCGCCATTGTCAGAGGAAAAAATCACATAGGTGTTTTCTTCCAGGCCAAGCGCCTTGAGCTCATCGAGCACCGTGCCGATGGAAGTGTCCATGTTCTCCATCATCGCCGCGTAGTTCGCGGTCTCCCTAAGCGAAAGGAGCTTCTTGTCCGCCGTATTGGCGTTGTCGTCGTGTTTTGAAATGTCGGGGATACCACCTTCGATGCCGTTTTGTTCTGCGAGGAGCTTCAGATATTTTTCCCGCGTGCTCTTCAAGGACGTGTTGTGTACGTGAAGGGCGTAGTGAGAAATCATCATGTAGAACGGTTTCTTATCCTTGGCACGCTCCTGAAGAAAGCCGGCTGACGTCTTTGCCAGGCTGAACATGCGCTTGGGGTCATCGAGAGGAATCGGTGTTTTCTCTGTGGGTTCCCACCAGTCGCCATGAGCGTTTCCATTCGGATGCTTGTGGATAAAGTCGGTGACGTCGTATCCGTGATCCTTAAACCAGCCCATGGGGGTGCAGCCTTTGCCGAAGAAGGCAGTGACGTAGTCCTTGTTCGCTTCTTTGAGCATTTCGGCGATGGAGAGATTTTTGCTCATATCGATCTCTCTCTTGTTCATGACCACATCGTGGATAGAGATGCATCCGACTCGCGCCGTGGTCATCCCGAACTGGATGCTTGCTCGCGAAGAGGTGCAGACCGGGGAAGGGCAATAGGCGTTGGAAAAACGCATTCCGCGGTCGGCCAGCTTTTCCAGGTTCGGAGTCTGGTGGAGTTCATGGGCAAGCTCCGGTCGGTCCTTCATCATCGGCACGCTGGTCTGGGTGTAGCCCAAGTCGTCGGCGTAGATGATGATGAAGTTCGGCGCTGCCCCGGCGGGCAGCAGGCTTGCGGTCAGGGCGATGAGAAGGGTGGTTAACAGCTTCATGGTTCGATGAGTCTTAAGTGAATTATTGTAAATAAAAGCGCCTACCCGGTGTAGTCCTTCCAGTTCGCCCGGACGTGCTCTTCCGCGTCGTTCTTCGGCGAGCTTTCCCGCCAGGAGTGAGAGTTACCCTGGCGTTTGGTTTTCTCCTTGTTGATCTCGTTTTTGATCAGCTTCTGATTCAAGCCCTTCAGCAGCGCCGCTTTCTGCGCTTCATAATCGGGCGCGTTGTCTTCCTTTAACTGAGCCAGTTTCTTTTGAAAGCCCTCTTTCGCCTGAGCACCGAATCGATCCATCGTGTCGTAGAGCGCCTGGCGCACCTGCTCCGCCGTTCCGCCGTCGACTTCCTCGACGTACTTGCGAAGGATGGCATCCATCTCGGCGACCTTGTCGGGCATCTCAAGGTAGAGATTGTGTTGTTCCCGGTAGTCCTTCTTGATGTTGAAAAGCCGGGTTTCGCCCGAGTTGAGGTGATGCATCAGCTTGTAGTCGCCGATGATGATCGAGCTGATCGGCGGGTGATAGTGGCAGGGATAGTGATGAACGATTCCCGGCGCGCCACGTTTCACTTTGCCGGCGTTGCCTTTTTCAAACACAGCGCGCAAGCTGCCGCCGTCGACACTCTCGGGGAGAGGAGCTTTGCTGCTGCTAAGGTCGTGGAAAGTGGGGAGAAAATCCCATTGCACAATCGGCACGTCGCATTGAGAACCGGGCTTGATGCCGGGACCGGCGATGACGGTCGGCACGCGGATGCCACCTTCGAAAATTGATCGCTTACCTTCCTGGAGCGGGCCGTTGAAGCGCCGGTTCTCGCCGTCGACCTTCTCCTTTCTCGAATGCCCTCCGCCATTGTCCGATGTGAAGATAATGTAGGTGTTGTCGAGTTCGCCTTTGGCTTCCAGTGCATCGATGAGCGCACCGACGTTCATGTCCATCTCCTCGATCATCGCCGCATAAGTGATCTCGCGTTTCACAGGGGATTTTTCTTCGTCGATCTTTTCGGTGTCTCGTCCCTGTTCGATCCAGCGCTTCTTGCAACGTTCGAAGGCCTCTTTTGTCGCCAAGTGCGGAATGTGCGGGGCGTAGTGGTTGACCATGAGGAAGAAGGGCTGCTCGCCGGCGTATTGGCTGACGAAGTTTACAGAATTCTTGCGCAGCGAGTGAAGTCGCTTGGGATTGTCCGGAGGGAAAGGCGTCTTTTTCTTGGGATCCCAATAGGAGCCATGGCCATTGCCGTTGCCGCCGGGCTCACCGGGCAGTTCGTCGGTCACGTCATAGCCAGCATCTTCGAAACGTCCCAGGGCGCTCGCGCCTTTTCCGAACATGGCGGTGACGTAATTTTGACCGGCCTCTTTAAGCATCTCGCCCATCGTCGTTTCGTCATCATAGCCGTCGGGACGCTGGTAGTGGGAAAGCACATCGAAAACGTTGCGATACTGCATCCGCGCCGAGGACTTGCCCATCTGAATGCTAATGCGCGACCCAGTGCAGGTCGGAGTCGGTGCGTAGGCGGTGGTGAAGCGCGCTCCCAATTTGGCGAGACGATCCAGCCCGGGCGTCTGAATAAAGTCGTGCTTGGTGCTCGGATCATTGTCCATCATCTGTACGGAGGTGTCCGCGTATCCGAGGTCGTCGGCGTAGATGATGATGAAGTTCGGCGAGTCGGCTGCCGGGAGCCGTGTCGCGAGGGCAAGGATCGGGAGGAGGAAGAGGGTCAGTTTTTTCATATCAAATTGACGTGCTAGTTCCGGTCGGCAGTGCCGCGGTCTTCGTGCAATCGGATCAGTCGCTTGGAGCGTTCCAGTTGACGGTCCTGGAAATCGACGTGGTTCTGAGAGACACCGACCTTGAAGGCTTTCTGTTCATTGTCCGGGTCCACTGCGAGTTCTGCTTTGAGATCCGCGAGACGTTTCCTGCCGTTTTTAATCCATCCGCCTTCGAGTAATTCGACATAGTTACGCCTCGTCAATGTCACCGTCTCCGCATTTACGGAATCGAGGTAGGCGGAGCGCTGTTGGTCGAGCTTTTCAACCAGCTCGGGCAGATTCTGCGAAAAATCGTGCTCCTCGTTGATGTCCTCGGAAATATCGAACAACTCCATCTCCAGCGTATCGAGGTTTTTGCGCAGCTTGAATTTTCCTACACGGATGACCGATTCGGGCTCGCCGGTGTGCCAGGGAAAATGAAAGACCAGCGCTTCGGTGTTGCGCTTCACGGTGCCCTTGTCTCCCTTTTCAAAAACATCGCGCAAGCTGCCACCGTCGAGTTCCGCAGGAAGCGGCTCGGTGCCGCCGGCGAGATCGTAGAAGGTTTGCAGGAAATCCCATTGCACCACCGGGACGCTGCTGTAACTGCCGCGATCGATCCCCGGACCGCGAACGAACGTTGGCATGCGGATGCCGCCTTCGTAGAGACTCCCCTTTCCACCCTTGAGAGGTGCATTGCCGCGGAAGCCACCGCCGTTGTCGGAAGTCAGGATGACGTAGGTGTTTTCGCCTATGCCAAGTTCATCAATGCGGTCGAGCAGGGTGCCGGTGGACCGATCCATATCGTCCAGCATCGCAGCGTAGTTGATCAGCCAGCCGTGGTTGTACATGCTGATGGAGATATCCTCTTCGGGCGTATCGTCTTTCTTCTGATACTTGCGGCCAGGCGGGAGCTTCTTGTATTTCTCTCGGGTCTCCTTGAGTGAGTCATGCCAGATGTGCATCGCGTAGTGGGACAGCTGGAGGTAAAACGGCTTTTCCGCAGCCACCTGATCTTCCATAAACTCGATGCTCTTCCCGGTGAGCGAGAAAATGCGTTTCGGATCGTCCTCCGGAAGGTGCGTTTTGCCATCGTCGGCAAAGTCTCCCGGACCGTTGCCATTGGGGCCGTCGGTGACATCGTATCCCGCCGCGTCAGGCTTGATGCTTTCGTTGTGCCACTTGCCAAAGTGCGCGGTGACGTATTCCGGGTTGGCTTTTTTCAGCGCCTGCGGAATGGTGATTTTTCCCAGGTACTGCTTCTTCGCTTCCACCGAGGAGAGAACGGTGTAGCGCAAGCGGCTCGGCGTCATGCCATGCAGAAGACTGTTGCGCGAAGGAGCGCAAAGCGCGGACGGCGAATAGCAGGCCGAAAGCACCATGCCGTCCTCGGCGAGTCGCTCGATATTCGGTGTTTGAAAATAATCGCTCCGGGTATCCGCGCGGCCTTCGATCATCTCCACCGACGTCTCTGCCCAGCCGAGATCATCGACATAGATCAGCACAAAGTTCGGTGCCTCGGCGGCGGAAACTGAAGCCGCTAGCAGACTCAAGGTCAGTGTAATCAGACAATGTTTCACGAAAATCATTTCGAGTTTCAAGCGTGTTCACTGACTAAGTTCCTGACTCCGAAAAATTGGCCGACTTTTCTCTATTTTTTCGGAAACGAATTCCGTGTGTGAAGCGTGTAATTCTCATGCAAAGGGTTGATTGCAGCGTTTCGTGATCTTGGCTTAGTTGGATCGCAACCGAAGACTCGGACCGACCGGCAAACGGTGTTGGCTAAACGATGGATGCAGATCTTCGAACTCCGGAATCGATTCAGGTCGGGATAGGTCTCCATCCCGAATCATCAGACTGCGGATGATGGAAACGTCAGGATGCGCAATGGGAGAGAGACCGTCGAAGGCGGCGGGATCGTGAAACGAATCCCCATCGCCCGCAGTCGTCGACATCAACAAGCCGTAACGTTCGCCCTTCTCGAGAGAAATCGGTTCATCCAAAGGCAGGAATCGGAATTCATCCTCCAACTCGCCTGAATTGCCTTCGGAGAATTCACACCGCGCAATTTCTGTGGCCGATTTGAGACTCCACTGAACCAGGCGGACGGTGTGGGCTCCATCGAGTCGACGCCGGTTTGGATTTTCCGCCAAACCTGGCTGATCGCGATCGTGCTCGGTTGGAATCGCGCGCGCGGGGCGGGCCGGCTCATCCCGATCGTGATCGTCCCAGAGCCCGAGATGAGTCACCAGGCTGGCCCTTTGAACGGTGAACTCGAAACCGATTTCTCCGGTCAGGTCGTTGCGCAAATTATGCCAGCCAGGTTCTACTACCAGTCCGCCATCGCCGGTTGATCCAAGCTCGCGAGCATACCCACGATTGTGAATTTTCAGAAGCACCGCCGCCAGATCCTTGGCTCTTGCAGAATTCGCTTCCGCGATTCCGTCACCGGTTTCATAGAGATCAGAATCCAGATCGTGGTAGACCTTCGGAGTCGAAGCTCCTCGCTGCCCGGGGTCCGCGGACGGCAAAGCCAAGCCGCCATCAATCAACAGTTTTTCGCTGCCGACGCGAAGCGCGAGCGCATCATTGGAATAAGGAGGTCCGAGGTGGCAGAAAAACACCCGGGCTCTCTGGTCCTCGCCCTCAGCCTCGCCCGTCCAATACGCCAACGAATCATGACTGTCCTGGGCTTCGTTCGAAGCGAGAGAATGCCCTACGACGTTGGCCAGTGTTGCGTAGAGATCGGTGAGTGAAGAGACGCTGCGATTGATCCTGCCGCCATCGAGAACGCCTTTCCAATAGACGATCATGGGAACTCGAATTCCGCCTTCCCAGATTTTTGCCTTCTTACCGCGCAGTCCCCCACTTTCCGGATTGGGTCCCATGTTGTCTCCGATGTTGGGGCCATTGTCGCTCGTGAAAATGACGAGCGTATTGTCGATCAGTTTATGTCCTTTCCATCGCGGATCATCCGTATCCCGGAGTGTCTCGAGTAGCGCGCCAAAAGCGACGTCGTTCTCCAAAATCATGTCCTCGCGCTCTCCCGCCACAGATCCATCCGTGTAACGGCTCTGCCCCTTGATCTCTTCGCCCGCGATTTCATCCGGAACGGCGTAGTCGCCTTTGGGGTTGCGCTGAAAGTGATTGGCGTTCGGAACGTAATAGAGAAAGAAGGGACTCTGTGTTTTCGATTGGCGGGCAATGAAGTCCTGAACCTCTCGCAGGTAATCCGGCCCAAGCTTAGTGAGATCCCAATCCGGCATCGCCAAAACGCGACCTTCACGGTTCTTCATCCCGATTCGCTTCATCCTGGACCGATCGGTGAAAGTCCAACGATCGTTTCGAAAATAGATTCGCGGTTCGAGATCGAGAGGGTCCTCGGTATTTCCCGTCACCCCAAAATACTCATCGAAGCCATGATGAGTCGGCCCGTCGAGAAAGGGCTTGGTGAAATCCACATCACTGAAGTCATACTCGTCAGCGGCCTCACCAAAGCCGTCGTCAAAAGTCATCCCAACGTGGTATTTCCCGACTCCCGCAGTCGTGTAGCCATTCTGCTGCAACATTCCCGGCAACGTTGGCATGGCTTTTTGAATCATGGGTGTGTTGGGTCCATGCGGCAACCAGCCCTGCTTTTTCAAATAAGCCCGGTGTGCAAATCTTCCCGTAAGCAGAGAATACCGCGTCGAACTGCACATCGAGGCCGGCGCATGGGCATCGGTGAACACGACCGCTTGTTTCGCAAAGTTCTCAAGATTCGGAGTTCGCAAAGTCTGCGCGATCGGTTCCGCATTCGGTCCGAGTGATTTTCCCAGGTAGGCACTGGTATCGCCCAAGCCCATATCATCCGCCATCATGATGACAATGTTCGGTTTGGCGGGACGGGGCTCTTTCGCCTCGCAGAACATGCCGAGCGCGAGAAAAGCGAGAAAGGAAGTCGGGATTCGGGTCATGCAATAAAAGGTCCAGGACGGGTTCTCCCTTGTGGGCCGCGGTGAAAGGGCGCTTGCTCGGACGGTAGAGAACTTTCTCGATCGGATTGCGCAGCGCATCATTTAACCCTCGCAAATCATGAGTCGAAAGCCGACGAATTCTGAGGCGTAAGGGAAATGGTCACTTGGCTTTGTGGGATGGCTCGGCGGCAGTTTTCGTAAACTCGCTTTGAGATACTCTTTGGGACTCACCCAGGATCCACCGCGCAGCTCACCGGTGCTGGTTTGCTCCCACACGTTGCCAAAAACATCGTGCAGCCCCCAGGGATTCGGGGCGAAGCGGCCCACAGGCGCGAGTCCCGGGAATCCGTCGTTCGATTCGGACGCGGGGTCGGCGTATGCGTACAAATCATCGCCGGTTTCAAAAAGTGCGCGGTCGGCGGAATTGGCGTGTTTGGCAGGATTGGTTTCTTCCGAAAAGTAGCGTTCGCCCTCGGTGCCAGCGCGCGCGGCATACTCCCATTGCGCCGGGGAAGGCAGCGCGTATTCCCAGCCTTGTGGCAGGCGACCCGCTTTCTGCTCGGTATCGGTCAGGCTCGCCAGGAGTTCGTTCAAATCGCGTTGCCTCAGGGAATGCGCGGGATAATTTCGATGGATGAGATTGGGTTTGGTGGGGAATTTGGATTTCCGGGCCTCGTATTTTCCAATCCAGAATCCGGGCTGTTCACCCTTTTCAGGGCACCAGCAAAAAACGGTTCCATGGGGAGAGACCCACTCGTCCCCGGCTGCGTTGCCACGAACCAATCTCTCCGACAGCGACACCGCGTGCGAGGCTGGTTTCGAAATGGCTCCCGGTTCACAGGTCGAAAGTTGCCAGCGGCTGGCCTCACTCAACCAGGTTTCCAGATCCGAGCTTTTCGACTCGGCGAGCCTCTTTGCCATCGCCCCTGGATGATCGCTCCAAGTGTTCGGTTCTACCGCGAAATTCAGCGACACGCCGTCGGGCAATTTGTTGAAGGCATTGAGTCCGGCGGGACCGCGACGCTCATCGTAGCCTGGTGGGATGCCTTGCCCGCTGTCGACAAGGATGATCGTGCTTTTCGCGGCGGAGTTTTCTCCCACCTGTTCGAGGAGCTCGCCGAGGATGATCGCTTTCCGGTTTCCGTCCACCGTGAGCAAGAGGGCCTGCATCTCGTCTTGGTTGTTCT
>Ga0222716_10002482_pt1 | contig 14963 bp, 26 predicted proteins | sample C33_13DmetaG_FD_165044 | JGI IMG/M metagenome (GOLD analysis project Ga0222716, IMG submission 165044) | Estuarine water microbial communities from San Francisco Bay, California, United States - C33_13D | ecosystem: Environmental > Aquatic > Marine > Unclassified | place: USA: California... | reverse complement strand
TCAATTATTTCTTTAAAGAAAAACTAATGTTGGTTGATGGTAGTTGGATTATTATTGTGATGACAATAGTAGGATTCCATGCGATATTCAACAGATTTATATTAGAGTTCAGATTAAAACAACAGATACGAAAACAATTTGAAACATATCTTGACCCAAGACAAGTTGCCGCTCTACAAAAAGACCCAAGTAAATTGAAACTTGGTGGTGAAAGAAAAGAAATGAGTTTTTTGTTTATGGACATTGTAGGATTTACACCAATATCTGAATACTATAAAGACAGAGATGACCCAGAGGGATTAGTAGAAGTTATTAACGATTACTTAAATCGTATGACCAAGATTGTATTAGACAACGGTGGGTGTGTAGATAAATATATGGGCGATTGTATTATGGCATTTTGGAACGCACCTCTAGACTGTGAAAATCACGCAGAGATGGCAGTAAAAACTGCGATAGAATGTGCTGAAGAAACAGAGAGATTGAAAGAAGATTTTCGTAATAAAGGATTACCAGATATCAACATAGGTTCTGGTGTGAACACAGGAACGTGTATCGTTGGTAATATGGGTAGTGATACACGATTTGACTATTCAGTTATAGGTGATGCTGTGAATCTGGCCGCACGATTAGAAACGGCAACTAGAGGATATAAAGACGAAAATGGTAATGTTACACCTATACTTTATTCATCATATACAGAAGAACAATTAACATCTATTGAATCAGTAGAAGTTGATAAGATAAATGTTAAAGGAAAGAAAGAACTTATTACAATTTACAAACCAAGGATGGAGAAGAAATGAAGATATTTAAATGGATTAAATGGTTAATCAAAGCAAAAATACTCATGTTAAGATTTAGTTGGGAAATACTAAAGATAAAAGTAAAAGCACTATTAAGACTAATAAGGATAATCAAATGAAAAAATTCTCATATGTATTAACAACACTAGCAATATTATATGGTGCTTTTGTGTTACATTCATTATGGAAAAGTTTTACAACAATAGAAAAAATAGAAGAAACTTTTATTGAAGTCGAAAATGAAATTGATATAAATAATACTGTAAATTAAATTAAATGGGAAAGATGACATGGCAGACACGACTAATACTCGACTGACACGTATAGAAGAAAAATTAGACAAACTCGCAGACGCTATGATATCTCTCGCTCGTGCAGAAGAAAAGATAACTTCTTTACATGAGAACCAACAGAACCATTTTGAAAGAACAAATCGTTTATCTGTAAAGATAGATGAAATCGAAAGAGTTGTTCTAGAAAATCAAAGGACTGTTGGTTTTATACAGAAGTTATTCTGGGTCGTATTAATAGCGGTCGCAGGAGCAATAACAACAAATATTTTTATGTAGGGGGTACATATAGATGGACTTACAAGGATTAAAAGACTTGTTTGAGAGAATCAAGCAAAGAGAAGCATTAGATGCTGTAAATAAAAAGGCTTTGAAAAAAGACTTTGATGATAGAGGAGATAAAGACATTGACAATGATGGCGATGTTGATAAGTCAGACGAATATCTTCATAATAAAAGAAAAGCCGTAACAAAAGCTGTTAGTAAAGAAGCATCAGATGATAAAGGTGATGATGTTAATATTAACATTAGCGTCGACGATGATGATGACGAAAGCAAAGCAAGTAAAAAAATGAAAAAGAAAAAAGAAAATGGTGATGCTAGTGCATCAGGAAATAACAACAATGAAGTCGAAATGAATCCAAAAATAAACGATACTAAAAAAACAGAGGGTACTAAAGTGAGTAAAATAAAAGAAACTCTTTTGGCTACACTAGGAATGTCTGAAGCAAAACAACCAAATGATTCAGGAACAGCTCCAGAATCAGCTGATAATAATTTAAAAGGTGCTGGTGCAAAAAAAGCAAAATCAGATCTAGAAGATGGTGCTGAAGTCAGAGATGATGACGAAAAAGGTCATGATGATGTTGCAAAAGCAGGAAGAGCAGGTCCTAGTAAAAAGCCAAGACCAAATGATAATCAGCAAGGTGATATGAAACCAGTTAAGAATGAAGAACTATCACCAGTTGCTTCAATGAAAAAATTAACTGACGCATTTAGAATGGTACTAGATAAAAAAGAAGACTAATGCCTATTAAACCCCCACCATATTGTAAAGACGCACAGCCGACTCCCATCGGCTGGCGCAACCCTCGAACAAGAGAAATTCTCGCAGTAAGAAAACTATCTCAAAAAGATATAGATGAGTATCTAGCATCAACTATGGAAGTTAGTAAGAATGAACCTGTAGTTGAAGTTCTCACAGAAACTACAGAAACTCCAAAAAAGACTAGGAAAAGAAAAAAGAAAGAATAATCTCTTATAGATAATATTATGATTACAAAATTGAATGAAGAGAATTTATTTCTTTACGCCGCAAAAAACTATTATAATCCTACATTTACTGACATAGAAGAATTCTATGAGGATTTAAATCGTTTCATCTATCTCAAAAGATTATCAAACAGATACTTGACAAACGGAAAACTTGCGCATAGACTAATCCTCAATCATTTAATAGTTATTTCAAATGTATTTGGTATCAAACCAGCAGTAACAATACTAGAATTTAAACTCGACAAAAGGCAATGGAGAGTTATAAAACCTTTTTTACTATTTCTTAAATACATAAAAGAGGATGAATATCCTGATATATTCTTAGATAAAAAGATAGTTGATATATTACGAAATATATAAATAGAGTGATATAGGAATTAATATGAGTATTATTAAAAGAGCCGCTGATTTTGCGTATGCTGTTAGGTTTGTAAAACTTCTTACAACACCATGGGAAAATACAGATGCGTTCAAATTAGGACTTGTCGACAAAGAAGGTAAAAGAGATAAAAGTGTAAAACTTGATAATGACGAAAAGAAATCAGCATACACTTTATTCATAAGATTCGTTTATAATATAAAAAGATTAGTACAAAAAGCTCCAGGTGGTGGAACAGTAGTGGGAAGTCTCGCAGCTGGTTTATTACTTTTAAAAGAAAATTATGGTATATCTGAAAACAATATGAAAAAAATATTAGAAAAACTAAACATAGATACTTTAGATTTTATGTTAGAAAAAACTGAATGGTTCGTGACTCAAGATAAAATGTTATCTCCTGGTGTTTATAGTTTAAGAAATGAAAAAATAATAAATTCTTCAGGAGAAGAAGTTGTTAATATAAATGATAAAATAAGAGTAAATGAAAATTGCTATCCAAAAGGAGACATATTTGGATTAGATGTTTATGAAGCAACACATATCAATACAAACCAAAAGGTTTATGTAACTTTAAGAGAGTTAAACAGATGAGTTTATGGGATAACATAAGAAAAAAAAGAGAAAGAATTAAAAAAGGTTCTGGTGAAAGAATGAGAAAACCAGGAGAAAAGGGTGCGCCTACTCCTGACCAAATACAAAAAGCACAAGAAACAAATGAAGACGCACCTGCAACTAATACAGCTTCTATCCCCAACCCTGCTGATACTGCAATGGGTCCAAAATTTACAACCACTAATGTAATGGATAGAAGAAGAAAGAAAAGACCAGACGTATTAAAAAGGTTTAAGACATATATTGATTCTGATTCATGATGGAAAAATATACTTGGCATGATAGAAAATATAAGTGGTTATGGAAGGAGCCAAATTATAGTTTTGACTATATGCAAAAAATAAGATTATTGCATTTACATATACCAAAAACAGCTGGTTCAAGTATAAGAGAATGGTTTTTATATAATTGTTTACATAGAAAGTATATTTATGTTGGTCATAATTTAAATGAGTTGTATACAAGAAAACATGATAAATCTTTTACTGTTGTAAGAAATACCTACGATAGAATAATAAGTGTTTGGGAATGGGCATTACAAACCAGAAGAGTTGATTTAGAAAGAGCCAAATTTTTAAACAAACCTGAAAAGATTAAATTATTTACTGAGCAACTAAGGCATATTGATAAAGGAACAATAGATTTTTTAGAATTTTGTATCGATGAAAATAATCCTATGGTTTGTAATCAAATTGAATGGAGTAAAGATATAGATTATGTTTTGAGACTTGAAGAATTAGATAATGATTTTTCTTTTATAGCAAAAGTAGTTAAATGGGAAAAACCATTAAACTTTAGAGAAAAAGAAATAAGTTATGATAAGAATAAATATTTGAATAATAAAGACTTTATAAATTTCGTTAACAAACATTGGGGTGATGAAATTGAACACTTTAAATATAGGATAGAATATGATTAAAGTATATTTCTTTTTGTTATTGGCTGGTATTTTAGGTGGCATAGGATTCGCCGCAAAATACTACTATGACACAACACAGGCAACAATTGCTACATTAAGAGAGAACAATGCTCAATTAGAAGTCGCAGTTGATATTGCTAATGAAAGTTTAGAATTAGTTCAAACTGAAAATAAAAAATATGCAGAACTAAATAATGCATTACAAAATAAATTACAAAAGGCAGAAGCATATGGTGATGAGTTAAGAGGTAAGTTTGCGAACTTAAATCTTGTACTTGAAGCATTGAAAGATGCCCAATCTTTAGAAGGAAGAATGAATGGTGCTACAGCGAAACTTTGGCGTCAGTTTATGGCAGATACTGGTAATACTAATACTTATGATAAGCCTCAGTGGTTGCTCGACATGGAGGCCGCAAGAGGTGAAAACGGAAGTAGTAACGAAAGTGGAGAAACTTCAAGTACCAGTGGTGTCGAGACCGAAGCCGTTACAGTTAATTGATACGAGAGTTCGTGTCGTTACAAAAGACAATCTAGAAGAATTCTTAATAGAATTTGAACAGCAGTATGGTGATGTTGCCTTTACTGTATTAAGTATGAAAGATTACGAGAACCTTGCGCTCAACATTGCTGAGTTGAAAAGGTTTATAGGACAACAAGAAGAGATTATTGTTTATTATGAAGAGGCATTGACTGATGAATCTAACACTAAGGATACACCAACCAATGGAACTATCAACGATTAATCACTTTGCAGAATTAGCAAAAGCCGCATACTTAGAAGGTAAAGAAGCATTAAACACATTTAAAGGATTAGGATATGACTTTCATGTCTTAATAGATATAGATGGTGCTCAATGTCATATTATCAGAAAAACAAGAGAAAACATTACTGTACTTTGTTTTAGAGGTACAGAACCTGATGAGATATCAGACATACTTGCTGACCTCAAAGCATTTCCTAGAAAATCATTTAATGATAAAGGATTAGTACATAGAGGATTTCGTGGCGAACTCGATAAAGTTTGGCCTGAAATAGAAAAGACTTTAAAAGAATTTCCTAATTCAAGAATATATGTGTGTGGTCATTCACTTGGTGCCGCCATGGCAACACTTGCCACTGCTCGTATACAAACAAGAGTATGGGCATTATATACATTTGGTTCACCAAGAGTTGGTACCAGAAAGTTCGTAAAGGGATTATACACAAAACATTTCAGAGTTGTGAATAATAATGATATTGTTACGAGAGTTCCTCCTAGATTTATGTTTTATAGACATCATGGTGAATTAATTTATATCAATCACTATGGTAATATCAGAAAACTAACACCGTGGCAAAGAATCAAAGATAGATTTAGAGGTTACAGAGATGGTTTACTAGACCCAGTTATGGATCATAGTATGGTAAACTATGTCAATCATACAAAAGATACGAAGGAATAGCAACACTATGATAAGTAGATTATTTGCAGATACACTTTGGATATATACTGGTATAGGTGGAGCACTAGCTGGTGCTGTATTCTTAACTTATTTTAAAGGAACACGAGCTGGTCTTTGGTGTTATGCCAAGATAGATATGATATTAGATTATCTTGTAGAGCGATGGGGATTAACATGGTTAGAACAACCAGATGATGCATGGCGTAAGAAGTACCCACACGTTACAAAAAAAATAGATGAACTAGAAGAACGATTATATTATGTTGAAAAGAATTGCCCTAAATTAACATCAGAATACGAAAATGAATAAAACAACAAGATACAAGTATGTAGATGGTGTAAAGTTTCTTGAAGTTTTAACCGAACAAGATATAGAAAGAAACGATGAACCTATTACAGTTGCTGTTATTACAAAATCAAATCCTGATGTAAAAAAACAAAAAACTGGTGAAAAGGGAAAAGTAGAAAGAACTCTGGCATTTATTCAAAAAGCATGTGAAAAGAAAAAGTTTGATTGTATTATAATTAATACAAAACATGCTATTATAACTGGTAAAGATGAAGAAAAGAATACATTAACAGTTTATAATTATGATGGTAACAATAGTGAACATACATTCATTGGTAAAGATACTGTTTGTATAACAAGAGCAGGATCTATTGAAGACCAAGCTGGTTTATCTATTATATCTGCTTTTGAAAACTCTCAAGCATTTATGTTAAACACAAGAGATGCTATGTTGACTTGCGATAACAAATTGACAACAGCTCTTTTATTTGAAAAGTTTAACGTACCAACTCCAAGAACAGCTTTCGTTTCCAATGAGAAAAATATTAATAGTGCTTTAAAACTAATTGGCGAGAAGTTTCCAATTATTGTAAAAACACTTACTGGTACGCAAGGGATCGGTGTTATCAAAATAGAAAGTTATGAATCACTTATTTCTACTATACAAGCACTATGGAAACATAATGCTGAATTATTAATACAAGAATATATGGAAACAGATTTTGATGTTAGAACACTGGTCGTTGATAATAAAATTGTCGCATCAACTAAAAGAATACATTCTAAATACGATTTCAGATCTAACATTCATAGAGGTGGCACAGCTGAACCATATGTATTAAGTGATGAAGAAAAAGATATTGTACTAAAAGCCGCTAGAGCATCTAAAGCATATTTGGTTGGTGTTGACCATATCATATATAAAAACAAACCATATCTATTGGAAATAAATGGAAGTCCTGGAACAGGAGCCAACTATAAAGAATACACATATAAAGATTATTATTCAGACGCAGAACCAAAGAGTAATATTACAGGAGAGAAACTTGTATATAGAATTATCGATTGGGTTTCTAAAAGAACACATTGGGATAGACAATCAGCTTTACAATGTGGTTGGTTAGAAACTATATCATTAGGACCTCTTGGTAGTGTAAGAGCAAAGTTTGATACTGGTAATGGAGCTCACTCTTGTGCATTACACGCAGATGAAATACTTGAAGGAAAAGGTGAAGATGATAAAGTTGTAAAATGGAAATATAATGGAAAGACTTATTCCAGACCAAAGTATGGAACAAGTAAAGTTTATAGAGCAAACGCACATGGAGAAGAGCCATCAGAAATAAGACCAACAGTTTTGATGGATATTACGTTTAATGGTTTTACTTATAAAGATGTTGAGTTGGGATTAGATTCTAGACCAAGAACCGGTTCAGATTTATTGGTCAATAGAAAACTAATGCGACAAATGAATATTACAGTTGATCCAAATAGAACATTCGTTTTAAGTCGAAGAGTAAAACCGATTGATAAAAATTTGTAAAAGTTATTTACAAAATCAAAATTATTATATATAATAGATAAACATTAAATCAGTAAATTATTAAGGAGAATCGCATGCCAGCACAGCCTGTTGACACAAGAGAGTTTTTGTCTCAAACTAAATTTTATGAAGGATATTCAAGATATAAAGATTTAGAAGAAAGATACGAAACGTGGGACGAAGCAGTTGACAGAGTGATTGATATGCATACAAACTATTATAAAGAAAAAGATAATGGTTTGGCTCCATATATGGAAGAAGCAAAACAGGCATATAAAGAGCAAAGGGTTCTAGGAGCACAAAGGGCATTACAGTTTGGTGGTAGTCAACTATTGAAACATGAAATGAAAATGTACAACTGTACATCTACATATGTTGATCGCCCAGAATTCTTTGGTGAAATATTTTATATATTACTATGTGGTGCTGGTGCTGGTTTCTCAGTACAAAAACATCACGTTGCGAAACTCCCTAAAATACAAAACAGAACGAAACAAGCAAAAGGATTTATAGTTGAAGACTCTATAGAAGGTTGGGCATCAGCACTAGATGTTTTAATGTCCTCTTTCTTTGTAGGTGGTGGAAAACACCCAGAATATGAAGGACGTAGAGTATTCTTTGACTTGACACAAATAAGACCAAAAGGTGCTAAGATATCAGGAGGCTTTAAAGCACCCGGTCCAGATGGATTAAGAAGAGCTCTAGACAGAATAGAGTATCTTCTCCAAGGTATTGTACTAGATTCAAAAGAACCAGTATCAGTTAAACCTATTCATGTTTATGATATAGCCATGCATGCGGCTGACGCAGTATTAAGTGGTGGCGTTCGTAGATCGGCAACGATATGTTTATTCTCAGCCGATGACGAAGAAATGATGAATGCTAAAACTGGTAATTGGTTTGTAGATAATCCTCAAAGAGGAAGATCTAATAATTCAGCCGTAATTGTTCGTGATAAAGCAAGTGATGAGCAGTTCCATAAAATAATGGAATCTGTTAAACAATTCGGCGAACCAGGATTTGTCTTCGTTCAGTCAAGTGAACATACAACTAATCCTTGCGTTGAAATAGGAATGTTTCCTCAAATCAATGGCAAGTCAGGTTGGCAAGGTTGTAACTTAACTGAAATCAACGGAGGCATGTGCAATACCGAGGAAGATTTTTATAAGGCATGCCGAGCAGCATCTATCCTCGGTACTCTACAAGCTGGGTACACCAACTTTAAATTTTTATCTGAAACATCTAAACAGATATTTGACAGAGAAGCACTGCTTGGTGTTTCTATTACAGGTTGGATGAATAACCCTGATGTATTATTTAATGAGAAAGTACTTAAAAAAGGTGCGAAGATAGTGAAAGATGTGAACAAGGAAGTAGCTGAAATTATCGGCATCAATCCTGCGGCAAGAACAACATGCGTAAAACCAAGTGGTAATGCTTCTGTATTATTACAAACTGCAAGTGGTATACACGCAGAGCATAGTGAAATGTACATAAGAAATGTACAAATGAATAAAGAGTCTGAAATAACTCAAGCAATTATGCAATCTAATCCTTATATGGTGGAGGAAAGTGTATGGTCAGCTGGTGGTACAGATGTTGTTGTATCATTTCCTATTATACCAAAGAAAGGCTCATACTTCAAAGATGATTTACTTGGTATAGACCATTTAGAGTTGGTTAAAAAAGCACAGCAAAACTGGGTTGTTGCAGGTACAAACGAAGAGTTATGCGCAGATGAGGGTATCAGGCACAACGTATCTAATACAATTATAGTTGATGATTGGGATAGAGTAGAACGATATGTATTTGATAATAGATATTTCTTCTCTGGTATCTCATTTTTGGCAGCAACAGGTGATAAAGACTTTAATCAAGCACCTAATACTGCTGTTATTACAGCTAATCAAATGGTTAAGAAATATGGTAATGCCGCAATATTTGCTTCTGGTATGGTTGTAGACGCACTTAAATGCTTTAAAAATCTATGGGATGCTTGTTCTACTGCTCAAGGATTTGGTGAAAACATAACTGAAGAATCTTCTAACAATGCTCTTAAACGAGATTGGGTTCGAAGATTTAAACAGTTTGCAGAAAACTATACAGATGGTAATATCAAACAAGCAGAATATTGTTTAAAAGATGCATATCTCTTACATAAATGGAATAAGATACAAGATAATCTTACCGAGATTGATTGGCTCGAAGATGTAAGAGAAAAGAAATATACTGATATAGACACATTAGCTGCAGCCGCATGTGCAGGTGGTGCTTGTGAAATTGACTTCTAATATAAAATCTCCGTGCAAACAAATATGCGTATTGAATAATGTAAATATATGTATTGGCTGTGGTAGAAAAAAAGAAGAAATAACAGAATGGCTAAGAGCAACAGACGAACGAAAACAACAAATATTAGAAAGGATCGAGAATGAGCGGTGGTTTAGACGAGTACCAACTAGAATGTGATGAATGTGGTATAATTTGTTTTGTTCAAGTAACTCATCAACCAGAGTATTGTCCTTGTTGCGGTTGTGAAGCATATTCTGTATTAGTAGATGATGACTATATAAAACATTTTATAGAAGAAGACTAAATAAATGTATGTGGTTATATAATGATAAAGAATTCAATGAAACACCCGAAGACTATCAGGGATTTGTGTACCAAATTACAGAACTCGCCACGGGCAAGAAGTATATTGGTAAAAAGAATTTCTGGTCTCCAAAAACTCTTCCTAAAAATAGCAAACGACCTAGAAAAATTAAAACCAGAGTTGAATCCAACTGGCGAGAATACTATGGGTCAAACAAAGAACTCCAAGAAAAAGTCGAAAACAACTACTCGGAGTATGAAAGAGTAATACTACATCTTTGTAAAACAAAAGGTGAGATGTCTTACTATGAAGCAAAGTTGCAGTTTCAATATGATGTATTATTATCTGACGAATATTATAATGAATTCATTGGTTGTAAAATTCACTCAAAACATCTAAAAAAATAAAAAAAAGTCTTTACTTTCTTGTAAAAATAATATAGAGTATTATTATATGAGAAGAAAAATATGAAAAATCCAATAGCAAAATATCTAATGTGTGCATATGCATATTATGTTGAAGATGCACCACTTGTACCAGACCATGAGTTTGATAAACTGGCAAAGCACATATTAAAAAATTATGATACAATTGAACACCCACATAAACATCTTGTAACAAAGGAAGATTTAGAGGCTGGTTCATATCTAGGTGAATACCCTAGTATAGTAAAAGGTGCTGTACGAGCATATAGAATGGAAATAAAAGAGGAGTTAAAGAATAGATGACTAATTATGTATTTGATGTTGATGGTACACTAACACCAAGTCGTCAAAAGATGACTAAAACTATGGAAGAATTTTTTACTGAATTCGTAAAAAATAATCCAGTATATCTTGTTACTGGTTCTAATATAGAAAAAACTATGGAACAAGTTCCTATGGATATTCTACAAAGATGTAGAGAAGTTTATTGTGAATCTGGTTCAGATGTTTATTTCCATGATAGTGATTATCCAGGACTTTTAGGTAGAGAAAGTAATTATGAAAGACATTGGGATTGCCCTGTACATTTGAGAAATCTTTTAATGACTTTCCTAAATGAAAGTGATTTTCCTAAAACAATGAGAACTGGTAACCATATTGAAATAAGAAAAAGTATGGTCAACTTTTCAGTTATTGGTAGAAATGCTACTTTTTATGAAAGGTATGTATACACTCTTTGGGATAAAGAGAGATTTGAAAGAGGAAATTTTGCTAGTCAAATTGAACAATTATTTCCTGAATTAACGGCAACAGTTGCTGGTGAAATTGGTATTGATATTCACCCTAAAGGTAGAGATAAGAGTCAAATATTGCCTCAAATTAAACAATGGCCTGATGGTAATGAACCAATCATATTTTTTGGTGATAAAATAGAAGAAGGTGGTAATGATTATCCACTTGCTTATGCTCTTGACCCAGAGAAAGATACTGTTCATCATGTATATTCTTGGCAAGATACACTTAGAATATTGGAGAATTATAATGTTTCTTGAATTAACAGAATATGATGAAAAGATAAACGACTTAGTTCGTAAGATAATTCATTCAGAAAATACACATAGAATTGACCTTGAAAAGCAAGGTATCATATCTAATTCTGATGATGTTAAAACTCCCATATATCACATTATAGAAGGTAAAGAATACACACGAATTATGAAAGATGGTGGGAGTAATTGGGGATTTGTTGTTAAAGAAGATAATGATAAATTCAAAAAAGGTGATATCTTAAGAGCAAAATCTACAAAAGAACCATATCTTAACTATGCACGAGGAAACATTTATGATGAAAATCTAGAAGTTTCTTGGTTCGGTGCAGAATAAAATAGTTGATAAGTTTATAAGTCACTGAAAACAAACGATTCTTTTTTTAAAAAAATGCTTTACTTTATTGTTTTTTTATAGTACAATGTTTATATAATGATAAAAAGAGGAGAAAACATTATGAAAATAAAAAATTATATGATGACTATCGAAGAAAAAGTTGATAGTATTCCTGGAATTATGGAAAAAACTGCTGAAGCAGAATGTCTAGTAGAAGTAATTGATTATGCTTTAAAAGAGCTTAAATTAGAAACTGCTTATGCTCAAGAAATAGCAAAAGATTATATCGCTCAAATGTTTAATGAATATTGGAGTCTTGTATAATGGTAGAAACTAGAACACTTTGGCAAAAGCATACTGACGAATATAAAGAAAACGATAAAAACTTACCTAGAACAAAACCAGTGTACAAATATAGAGTTGGTATGACTAATTCAAGTCATTCACTAAATGGGGTGATTTGGTGGACTGTAGAATCTACTTTAACTCCAGAGGAAGAAGTTGCTGTATTGACACAGCTTTATCCTGAACATGATGACATTGATGATATGGCTCAATTCTTTAAGGAATCATATCCTGAGCAAACAGAATGGCAAATATGGGTTAAAGAACTAAACAGATATGTTGGTATACCATTCGATGCTTGTTGTGGTGAGTTATTTAATTGGGAAAGAAACAAGGATGTTGGTATAGATGAAAAAATATTTGCACTAGAAAATGGTCACAAGTTTGTACCAATTCCTGCTGATGATATTAAACCAGATTATCAAGCAACATTTATGTTTATGAGAGAGCCAAGATGGCACTATACACTTGATGGAGTAGATTGGATATGATTATATTAGACTTTAATGCACTAGCAATCAGTCATATTATGATTGAGAAAATTGAGATGAACGAAGATTTGATTCGTCATCAAATACTAAACAATATTAGAAGTTATAGAAATAGATTTAAAGAACAATATGGTGAAATAGTTATTGCGACTGATGCTAGAAGTTGGAGAAAAGAATACTATCCAGAGTACAAAGCAAACAGAGCAAAGGGTCGTGATAAAGATGACAAAGATTGGGATGAGATATTTCGTATCATCACAATGATTAGAGAAGAGATTACAGAGAACTTTCCTTATAAAGTAATTCATATTGAAGGATGTGAAGCTGATGATATAATCGGAACTCTTGTAGAAAATACACAGGAGTTCGGTGAATATGAAAACGTTTTGATTATATCTGGTGATAAGGATTTTGTTCAATTACAAAAGTATGATAATGTAAGACAGTTTTCTCCCATTAGGAAAGGGTTCCTTGACGAACCCAATCCTAAACTTTATCTGATGGAACATATATTAAGAGGTGATACTGGCGACGGTGTCCCTAATGTTCTATCTGATGATGACAGTTTAGTTAATGAAGAGAAAAGACAGAAACCATTATCAAAGAAAAGATTAAGTGAAATTATACAGGATATTACTGAGGGAGAGCTGATGGTTTATGCTTCTTGGTATAGGAATTATAGCAGGAACAAAAAACTAATAGATTTATCTGAAACACCTCAGGAATATAAAGATAGAATCATACAAGCATATAATAGCCAAGATGCTTGGAGTAATAAAGGTAAAGTGTTTCCATTCCTAGTAGCAAAGAGATGTAAGATGCTATTAGAAAATGTAGAAGAATTTATTTGAATAAATAACTTTACCTAAAAATAAGGAGTTTATATAATGGCTACAAAATATGTTTTTGAAGTTTTAGAAGAAGCACGAAAGTGTAGAACGAAAGAACAAAAAGTTAAAGTATTACAAGATAATGAATCATTTGCCCTGAAGGATATTCTTCAAGGATCGTTGGACGAAAAAGTAATTTGGAATTTACCACAAGGAGAACCTCCATATAAACCGTCAGATCCACATAACCATCCTTCAAGTTGGTTTAGAAGAAATATGGATTTAAAATATTTCGTTAAAGGTGGGGTTGGTGATAAGATGCCATCATTTAAAAGAGAAGCATTGTTTATTGGTTTAATAGAATCAATACATCCACAAGATGCTAAACATGTTGTAAATATGATTAATAAAACAGCACCAAAGGGGATTACGAAAGCAATTGTAAAAGATGCCTTTCCTAATTTGATATTATAATGCCTGTTTACACTTTGACTAACACAAAGACTGGTAAAGTATGGGATGTTACGTGCTCATACCAAGATTTGCAGTTTGAGTTAAAGAAACCAAATATTGAACAAGTATTTAAAATGCCGGCTTTTGTTGGTTCGACTAAAAGTAATATAACACGAGCAGGCGATGGATGGTCAGATCTACTTAAGAATATGAAAAAGAAATCTGGTAGAGGTAACACTATTAATGTCTGATTTTATTCGTTATTATGATGATGTTCTAACAAAAGAACAATGTCAAGTTTTTATAGATGAAACAAAACTTTTGTTAAAAGACTGTAATGAAGAATGGACAGTGGTTGGTGTTAAACATTCTAAGGGAAATAGAGATTTATTTAGATTAGAAAGTCGTCTATATCAAGAACAAAGATTCTTTATCGATAAAACCATAGAAGAAATATATAACAAATATAAAAATGAGTTTACTTTAGACCAAGATTATAGTACAATAACATTTAATTGGAAAGTGCATTACACACCAGTTGGTGGCTATATTGATTGGCATAATGACTTGGGTGGAAAAAATGATGAAGCATGGAAAAGAAAGATTGTCTTTATTATTTACTTAAATGATTTAGATGAGGGAGAACTGAAGTTTAAACATTTTGATACTCAAATAATGCCTAGAGCTGGAAGAGTGTTGGTAATGCCGACTGGCTGGGTTTGGGAACATAAAGCTGATAAACTATTTGAAGAGAAATATATTATAACAGGATTTTTTTACGATAAGGAGGATAAATGCTAATAATGGATAGATTTTTATATTTGGTATACTGGGTTGTTAAAGTATACCTAATAGGAGTTGTATTCTGGTTACTATTAACAATG
>Ga0222716_10002479_pt1 | contig 14969 bp, 8 predicted proteins | sample C33_13DmetaG_FD_165044 | JGI IMG/M metagenome (GOLD analysis project Ga0222716, IMG submission 165044) | Estuarine water microbial communities from San Francisco Bay, California, United States - C33_13D | ecosystem: Environmental > Aquatic > Marine > Unclassified | place: USA: California... | reverse complement strand
TTTGTAGGGGATTAATATGCTGTTGAACAGAAAAGTATTAGTTTCACTTCGTGTATTTTACTATATGCCTGATTATAGAGATCTAATACAAGAATTCATGTGGCAAACAATGGATATAAAACCAAAATACCCAAGAGTGAATAAGTTTTTAAATTATTGGAAAGAAAACATTGAGGCTGTTATAGCAGACGTAGAGATGGCTGAAATGGATAAAAAACCAAAATACCGTTCTGTTGACGACATCTTTAAATATTAATAATAAATAAAAGAAAAAAAGAGTTTACTTATGGTAGCATTTAATTCCGGAGCTAAACACCAAATTCGTAATGAAACGATATTTACTGATTTGGGTTTAAATTTTATACCACATCCAGTAACTAAAAATGTGCCTGTATTAAAGAATGAAGTCGCTATAAAACGTGCGGTGAGAAATTTGATATTAACAAACTATTATGAAAGACCTTATAATCCTGGATTTGGAGGCAACATTACTGCCTACTTATTTGAAAATTTTACACCTATTACTAAAGCTAGTATTGAAAGAGCTATACAAGATGCCTTTGAACAATATGAACCGAGAGCAGATCTAATAGACGTTACGGTCGTTCCAAATCCAGATTTGAATGGTCTTGTTGTAAATATAACTTTTAGTCCTTTAAACACTAGAGAAGTAGATCAACTTTCTTTTACAGTTGAAAGAATCCGATAATGGCAACAAAATCTGTATTAAACGTTTCTGAACTAGACTTCGATACTATTAAATCGAGTCTAAAAACATATTTAAGAAGTCAAACCGTATTTTCGGACTATGATTTTGATAGTTCTACCATGTCTATATTATTAGACTTACTAGCTTATAATACTTATCATAATTCATTCTATCTTAATATGGTTGGTAATGAAATGTTCCTTGATTCAGCGCAGTTAAGAAATAGTGTTGTATCTCGCGCAAAGATGTTAAACTATGTACCAAGATCTGCAAGAGGAGCTAAGGCTGCATTATCTGCTGTTATAACACCCGATGATAGCCCTACCGGAGTTACTGTTCCTGCTAATACTCAATTTACATCTACTATAGATGGTATTGAATATACCTTTGTCACGTCAGGAGCAACAACAATGTCTCCTCAAGATAATGGTACATTTACTGGTACTCTTAATATCGTAGAAGGCACACCACTTCAACATAGATTTACTGTAAGTACTGCTAATCCTGTAAGATATATTCTACCTAACGAAAATACTGACACAACTAGTTTTACAGTTAGAATACAAGAATCATCATCTAACACAACAGTATCCACTTATAATCTTGCAGGTGATTTATCTTCTGTAAATAGTACTTCAAAAATATATTTTGTTCAAGAGAACGAAGACAATCTTTATGAAATTCAATTTGGTGATAGTATTTTTGGTAAGAAACCTATAGATGGTAACATTATTATTGTAGACTATAGAATAACATCAGGTAATACTGTTAATGGTGTTAATACGTTTAGCGCACCAGAATCTCTTGCTGGATATTCAAACTTTACTATTACAACTACATCATCAGCCCAAGGCGGCGCACCACAAGAAACAATAGATTCTATTAAGTTTAATGCACCATTCAAATTCCAAGCACAAGATAGACTTGTAACCAAACAAGATTATAAGAATATAATTTTATCTGAACAAGGCGATATTCAATCAATTAGTGTTTGGGGTGGCGAAGAAAATATACCTGCTGTATATGGTAAAGTTTTTATTGCTACTAAACCTCTATCTGGTGCAATTCTTTCAAATCAAAGAAAAGAAGCTATTAGAGCTTCATTGAAAACAAGAAATACTGTTTCTATAGACGTTGAAATGGTCGATGCTACTTATCTTTACATTAATCCAACGATTACTGTCAGATATAATCCTCAAACAACATCTTTGACAGCAGGTGAATTAAATACTATTATTCAGAATTCTCTAATTTCTTACGAATCAAATAATCTTGGAACTTTTGATCAAAAATTCTATCTATACAAAATGATAGAAACAATCAAAGATGTTAATTCCAGTTTTGTGTCAGTAGATGCTGATATTACAATTGAGAAAAGATTTATTCCTTTAACTACAAAAAATACATATCAATTAGTATTTAATCAAGCCGTATATCATCCACATGAAGGACATCTCAATGGTCTAGTATCTACTTCTTCGTTTACTATAGATGGTATTAGTGGTCAAAAAATTGATGACAACGGGTATGGAATTTTAAGATCCTTTATTCAGACTCCTACAGGTAAAGTATATAGAAATAGAAATTTTGGTATTATAGACTATGACACTGGTCTAGTTACAATTAATAACACTTTAATTTCAGCGTATGATGGCGAATATCTTTCTGTGAAAGTTAAACCAAGAAACAAAAACATATTTGCTTCGCGTAATCAGATACTATTAATATCTGGAGCAACTATTAGTACTGTTGATGACAATACAAATAATATTACATCAACAGTAGGTACAGTAGCAACGGCTGGTGTTAGCACTACTATTAACACAGAAAATGCTATTGCAACTACCTCTTCTGGATTTACGATTGCGGTTTAAAAATGGCTATTACTAAAAAAACATCCGCTCTTATAAGTCAACAGTTACCGGATTTTGTTCGGGATGAAGGTCCCAAACTGGAAGCCTTTATTAAGGCTTATTATGAATTCTTAGAACAAAGCAATAACTACATTGAAGTCAGTAAAAGTCTTCTTTCACGAGCAGATGTTGATACTACCGTAACAGATTATTTTCAATACTTTCGCGAAGAAATATATAAAAATATTCCAGACGACGCCGTAGTAGATAAGGCTCTTCTTGCGAAACATATTCGCGAGATGTATTATCAAAAAGGTAATGAGAAATCTTTTAAGTTTCTTTTCAGAGCTTTATATAACGAAGATTTAGAAGTATATTTTCCATCAGATAATATCTTGAGAACATCTGATGGTAGATGGAATCAACCTTCTATTGTCAGATTAACTAATGTATCTTCTAGCGATCTTGATATTTTTTTGGGCCAATTAATTACAGGACAAAGCACTGGCGCTACTGGTAGAGTAGAAGAACAAATACAAACCATTGAACTCGGTTCTACTATTACTGAACTTGTAGTTTCTAATTGGAACAATATAGATTTTTCGGATGGTGAAGAAGTAGTATCAGATGTTACTAATACAAGAGGTTTTATCTATGCTACCTCTGGTAGTTTACAAGGCGTTACAATACAAGAAAAAACCATTTTAAGACCTAGAGGTTTTGGAGGTGGTGTTTTTCATCGTTCTAGTGATGTAGTTACATTTACGTCTGATACTGGTAGTGGTGCAAATGGTTATGTAATATCTACTAATGATAAATCTGCTATTAATGTTTCTATTATTTCAGGTGGTTCTGGTTATATTAATAATCTGCCAATTGTATTTACCGGTGGTAGTGGCAGTGGTGCAGAAGCAAAAATTACTTCTATTGGAAATACTTCTATTTTAAGTATTTGTCAAGACGTTATATCACCTATGAGTAATGTTATTTTAAACACCGGACCAACCTTTGTAAGTTTAGGTACTAATACCGCCGCTGTATCTGCTAATCTAGCCGCTGCTAATGTTTCTAGTTCTATAATTAATGGTTTGTTATTTCAGAATACAGAGACTGGTACAATTCAAACTATATCTATGATTAACTATGGAACCGGTTATAGTGTTTTACCAAGACCTTCTGTTAGATTAGCAAATGTAGCTAATGAAGGTCTAAAAGATCCTCATGATGGTGGAATATATGGTGATAACGCCGAACTATCGGCTGTATATCTACCAGGATCAATATCCGCCGTAGGAATTACAAATAAAGGTAGTTCTTATTCTAAGTTTGAAAATATTGGTATTGTAAACCAAACTAGAGCAGGCACTGTAAACGCTCTTGCTTCTCCAGTTGTTAGTGGTGTAGAAGTAAGAGAAGGTAAATATCTATCAACAAAAGGATTTATTAGTTGGGATCAATATTTACAAAATGATTACTATCAAGAATTCAGTTATGTATTAAGATCCCAAAAATTTGTTGATACATACAGACAGGTTGTAAATACTCTTTTACATCCTTCAGGAACAAAATTATTTGGTACAGTTTTAATTTCAAACGTTTTAAATGTAGATTCTAGTATTGTCTTTGATTCAACAATATTCATCAATTATGATGTAGGCACACCAAATTCAGCTTCAATCGCATCTCTAGTTGAACCTCCTTTCAATAGACATAGTGGTAGACTTTTCATATATAACTATACTACTTTGTCTCCATTTGTAGATCAACCAACTGTAGGTACAGGAGTGCCTACAACTATAGATGCTTTTGCTAATATTTCAATTACGGATTTAAATAGTAAGAAACTTGTTTTTGGTAACACTACACATTTTAGTTCTAATAGTGATAATAATAACGACGCAACACCAGGATATATAAGACAATTAACAGCTTCCCCAAATACGATTATTGGTAATGGAACAACCTTTACTACTTCGTTTAATGTTGGAGATGCTATATATGCTAGAAACGAGGCTAACGACGAATCAGTATTTGTGACGGTCGTATCTATTGCTAACGATACACACATGGTAACTAATGGATCATTGATACATATAGGTACCACATATTATCCTAATACATTATTTGCCCAAACCGCTACAAGTTCTTCTGGTTCAAGACTACATTATCCACGTCAAATTACTTCACAAATGGATATGATTATATTTAATTCTACCGGTGCTAATACAGATGGACAGTATGCTATAAACGTGGTTTCATCTACTAGTTCAGGAAACGTGGTGATGGCTTTAAGTTCGCCTTATGAAGGTGCAAATCTTTCTCAAGGAGTATTTTCTTGGATTAGTAGTGGCGCGCGATCAGGTCGTCAATTATAATATAAATAAATAAAACAAACTTAATAGAGAATATGAGACATGCCAGGAATCGTAACTTATAAATTTAGACTCAATAATGCGACTCAATTATATGAGTCTTTTACTGAGGCAGCAAATATTAACACAAAATATTATATGTTTTTGGGTAGAGCGCAGCCTTGGGGAACAAGTGATACTGTTGCGCCTACACCTACTGATACTATCCAAAACACAGATTTTAATGTCTGGCGAAATATGCTTGCTGTAAAAAGATGTACAGCAACAGATGTAAGATTTGTTACTACAAGATATAACTGGACTACAGGTACAGTATATACTCCATATTCTCATAGAAATACTTCTTTATACTCTAGTAATTTCTATGTTGTAACTTCATCTTATAATGTTTACAAATGCATTGATAATAATAATGGAGCAACTTCTACAGTTGAACCAACCGCTACTGGCACATCAATTTTTAAAACTTCTGATGGTTATAGTTGGAAGTTTATGTATAATATTACTGCATCCGATGTGTTGAAGTTTGTCACATCTTCTTATATTCCTGTAAAAACTCTTACATCTGACGATTCTTCTATTCAGTGGGATGTTCAACAAGCCGCAGTTAATGGTGCTGTAGAGTTTGTTAAACTTACTGCCAATGGTAGTGGATATCTATCAACGAATGGTACTTTTGCAGCAGTTACTAATTCAACAGTAGTTCAGCTAGCATCACATTCTAGTGGTACAGATGACGTATATAATTATTCTTCATTATACATTAAGAGCGGTCTGGGTTCAGGTCAATTAAGAAGAATTGTAAATTATGTTGGCGCTACTAAAACAATAACTGTAAATGGCGCTTTTACCACAACACCAAATACAGAGTCACAATACTATATTGGTCCACGTGTTAGTGTGGTAGGTGATGGGACCGGGGCTTTAGCTTATGCTAATGTAACTCTACCTGCATTAGCTTCTTCTACAACAGGAAACTCCATCAATGGTATTATTATTATCAATAAGGGATCTAATTATTCCAAATATGAAATAGTGATTGATGCTAACACTTCTCATGGTAGTAGTGCTACTGCAAATGGTAATATTGCTCCATATGGCGGACATGGATCTGATCCTGTTAAAGAATTAGGCGCTTATAATGTTATGTTGTCTGTTAAGTTTGATGGTTCTGAATCTAATACACTTTTCACAAACAACGACTTCCGTATTATTGGATTGATGTCAAATCCTAATCTAGCAAACGGAAATCAGGCAAATAGTACAGTATACGATATGACAACAAGACTTACTGTTACAAGTAAATCAGGATCTTTTAGCGCTGATGAAATTATTAGTGGTGGAACAAGTGGTGCTAAAGCAAGATTTGTAACTTTCTCGAATACTAATGCAACCGGAACTGCTGGTGTCGTAAGCGTTACTGGTCTAGATGGTGCATTTAGTACTAGTGAAACATTAACAGGAAATACTTCTTCTGTAACAGCTACTCTATCTTCTATAAATAAAAGAGATTTAAAAGACTTCGATGGTGATATTCTATATGTAGAAAATCGACTACCAATCTCTAGAGCTTCCGATCAATCAGAAGATATTAAACTTACCGTAAGATTTTAAGGTTGTGTAAAAAATGGCTAAATTAGAAACAAACTTCAATGTTTCACCTTATTTTGATGACTACGAAACTAGTGCTAAATTAAAAGACTATCATAGAATTTTATTTAAGCCTGGTCTTGCTGTCCAAACTCGTGAACTTACACAGCTTCAAACTATTCTACAAGAACAAGTAGCTAGATTTGGCGATAATATTTACAAAGACGGAACAGTTATCGATGGTTGTGATTTTCAATATGATGCTAACGTCTCTTTTGTAAAGTTAAGAGATAACGACTCAGGTGGTAACACAGTAACCGTTTCTACTTTTGCTAATGTTACAATACAAGGTGTAACTTCTGGAGTTCGCGCTAAAGTTATTGCTACTACTTCTGGCGCAGAAGTCGATGCACCAGACTACAATACATTTATAGTTAAATATCTCGACGGTGGTACTGATAAAGTACATAAAACTTTTGATTTAAATGAAGAATTAGTATATCTACCTGCTGATGGTGGTTCTGGACAAAGAGCAAATACTATCTCTTCTGGTGCTTTTGGTTTTGGTAGTATTTTTCATACAGGTGGCGGTATCATATTCCAAAAAGGTCATTTTATTAATGTAGACTCACAAGTAATTATTTTAGAAAAATATTCTACCACACCTTCTTATAAAGTTGGATTTAAGACTGTCGAAAGTATCGTAACATCAGTAACAGATACAACATTACTTGATAATGCCACTGGTTCTTATAACTATACGGCTCCAGGCGCAGACCGTTTAAAGCTAACACCTAATCTAGTAAAAAGAAGACTTACTGATACTTCTAATACAGAAAATCTATTACCATTATTTAAAGTGGAAAATGGTAACGTCCAGATTATTAAGAAAGATACTGAATTTAATAGTATTGCTCGTGAACTAGCAAAAAGAACTTACGAAGAATCTGGTAACTATCAGTTAAGACATATTAATGCTCAAGTAAAAGAGCATTTAAATACTGGTTCAAACTTTGGTAGATTTTCCTCTGGTGAAGGCGGAGATAAGAATAAACTTGCCATTGGTATCGAACCGGGTATTGCATATATTCAAGGTTATCGTAATGAAACACTAACTACTGAGTACATTGAAACAACCAAAGCTATTACCACAAACACAGAAACATCACTCACCGTAACTACTAATTTTGGTAACTATGTTATTGTAAATGAATTGTGTGGCCCTTGGGATATGACACAATATTCTAGTGTAAGTCTTAGAGATACTGCTGGAACGGCAGTGTCTTCTGGCACACTTGGCGCGGCCGCGGCTGCTGGTTCAGAGATTGGTACAGCAAAAGTACGCGGTATTGAATGGGAATCTGGTTCTCAAGGAAATTATACAGCAAGATATAGATTATATCTATTTGATATAAAGATGACTGCATCTAACAAATCTTTTGGTGATGTTAGATCTCTTTATATTAATAATCCTAGTGGTCCTGATAGTTCAGCAGATACTGTATTAGAAACTGTTTCAATTGGTACAACAGGTGGTGGTAGCAGCGCCGCGACGGTAACAATTGCTGTATTAAAAGACGCTGATTTTAATAAGGGGATTTGGAAACTAGGCACTACAGCCACAAAACAGTTGAGCACCACTTCAGGTACTGTAAATGCTAGTTATGAATTCAAAGATAAAGCAAGTCTATCTTTCACAGGTGCAACAGGTACTGCTAGTCTAACATTAAGTGGTGTGCATCCTGGCGGTACAGAAGAATTACCTTTTGGTGTCGGCGCATTAAACGATTCAAATAAGAGAACTTTCACTCTTATGACTCAATCGACTATTAATGCTACTGCTGGATTTACTGGTAGTATTCAACATGGCGCGAATACATTAAATGGTATTGGTCCAAACTTTAATACATTATTTACAGTAGGTGATTTTGTTACTATTGGTAATGCAAATAATTATGGTAGAATTGTAAGTATCGATAGTGCTAATACTCTTACAACTAATCCTACTATTGATGGTACTACAAACGACGACACACCACAGAATATATACAGAATTTACCCACAGGGACACATATTTGATCTAACAGAGAATGGTACTAATAATGGTAGTCCCACCGAAAGAACTGTAACTGTTACTTCTACGACTGAAGCAACCTTTGATTTACAAGAAGTATTTACTACAAACCCAACCATGACTCTTTTCTTTAATAATAAGAGAGAAACCGCTGTTGGTATAACTAAAACTGTTAGAAAAAATAGATTTATCAGACTTAATTTATCTACACATAGTGCAGGAATTGCTGGTCCATGGTCATTAGGTGTTGCAGACGCTTTTAATCTACGTGCGGTATATGTAGGTTCAACCTATAACACTCAAAATAGAAATCTAGTAAAAGAATTTCGTATTTGGAGAAACACTAATGACAACATTTATGGTACTTCAAGACTTCAGATAAAACCAACAAGTGATGTTGTACTAAAAACGACTGATAGAATTGTAGTAGAATTTGATTATTTCGAACACAACAGATCAGGTGGTATTGGATTTTCTAGTGTAGACTCTTATTCAATAGATCCCAATGAATCTACGGCTAATACTACTGCTATTACTACTCCTCAAATTCCAAGATTTTCTTCAACTACAACAAATCAAGTTTATGATTTGAGAGATAGTTTAGACTTCCGTCCTCGCGTAACGAGTGCTTCTAATACTAACTTAACTACATTAGTAAACTCGGCTGTTAATCCAGCAGAATCAACAACTCTTGATATTGATGGTACAAATGGTTCATATGTGCCTGTTCCAGATAAAAACTTCACATCTGATGTTGTTTACTATCTTCCAAGAGTTGATAGAGTCGTTATTGGTAAAAATGGTACAAAAAAGGTTGTCAAAGGTATTCCAGCAGTAAAAGCATATCCTCCAGCAGAACCAGCAGAGGTTATGACTATCGCCTTACTAAACATTCCTGCATATCCTTCCTTATCTTATGAAAACGCATTAACATATAAAGATCCTCAAACTGATTCACCAAGAGTAGATCTTGCTGTAAGAGTAAAACCATTCTTCCAGAGAAGATATACTATGCAAGATATCTCTGGGATTGAAAGTCGTATAGATAGACTAGAATATTATACTGCTCTTAATATTCTAGAAAAATCTGCAAGAGATTTAAATGTTCCTGATGGTAATGGTCTAGATAGATTTAAGAACGGTATATTTGTGGATTCCTTCTTTGGAACAGACAATTCTAATATTACTGATCCCGCTTATTCTATCTCTATGAATACTAAACTAGGTGAACTTATACCTAAGTATGATTTACAAAATATTGATATTGCTTATAATACAACACTATCAACGAATGTTACAAATAAAAATAAAGCGATTAGATTAGATCTTTCCTCTAATACTAACTCTTATCAAAATGATGATGTTGTATACTTAGGTAGTAGTTTTGGTTCAGCCACTGCTACTGGTACTGTAAGATCAGTAGTTTCCAATACTAGTAATGTAAGATTGTACTTGCATAATACAACAGGTACATTTACAGTATCTTCTACATTAAAAAGAAATGGTGATGCTGACACTGGTGTTATTTCTGTTGTTCAAACTTCACAACCAGGAGCTTTGTTAACCCTACCTTATACCAATGATATCTATATTGATCAACCATATGCATCTAAACTTATCAATCCAGTCGGAGAACTAACATTTAACTGGGTTGGTAATCTAAATCTTATTCCTGAAGCAGATCATTTCGTTGATACAACTACAGAACCTGATGTTCAGTTGGAAGTAGATATCGCAAGTAGTCTTCAAGGACTAGATGGATTTACTCAAGTTAGCGATATTGCTAGAGGTCCAGTAAATACAACTAGAGAAGTACGCGGTGTCGCATTTGTAGACTTCCAAGGCGCCGGTGGTAATCAAGGTGGTGTCGGATTTGGTAGTTTCGCCGACGCCCATAGTGCACTCGATGATGTTAAGGTTACATCTACACAAACAGAAACAATAACTAAAACTAGAATTAACGTAGAACCATTTACTAGAACACAAAGAACTGGTGCTTTTATCACAAGAACAGATATTGTTCCATTCATGAGATCTCGTGAAGTACAATTTACAGCAACTGGTTTAAGACCAAATACTCGCGTATATCCTTATTTTGATAATATTCTCGTGAATGATTACGTTAAACCAACTACAAAAGAGTATGCAAATACTGGTGCCTTTAAAGCGGCTCTGAATTCAAACGCTAATGGTGCTGTATATGGTGTCTTTATTATTCCAAACAACGATACATTAAAGTTCCGAGTCGGTGAGCGTCCATTCAAACTACAAGATATCGCTAATACAACCACACAAGACGGAACTCAAACAACTAGTGCTACTAAAAACTTTATTTCTTCTGGTCTTGCTAGTAGTGAAAGAGGTATTGAACTTACTACTAGAGAAGCAAGAATTACTACAGATACAACTAGCGAAACAAATACAGTAACAATTAGTGAATTTGAAGGCGTACAACTACATAGAGATCCTGTAGCACAATCGTTTTCTATAGGAGATTTTGAATTCCAAAATCTAAACTTCACAGACAATAAGTTCGGTAATGGTGCAGATGGTATCTTTATCTCCTGTATAGATTTGTATTTCTCTGAAAAAAGTTCTACGGCTGGTATTGCTGTAGAAATTAGAGAAGTTGTAAATGGATCACCTACTGGTATTCGTGTACCATTTGGTTTCAAGAGAATTAATCCAGAAGATGTAAACGTTTCAAATGATGGTTCTCTTGTAACTCCATTCTATTTTGATGAACCGGTATATTTACGCGGTGATAAAGAGTATTGTTTTGTTGTCAAACCAGAAGGTTCAGATCCTAGTTATCGTCTTTGGATCGCAGAACTGGGTGGTATTGATACTGTAACGGGTGCGTTAATTGATCAACAACCCGCTGTTGGTGTTATGTTTACTTCTGCTAACGATAGAACATACACACCAAGACAAAATCAAGATATTTGTTTCACTATCTGGAGAGCAAACTTTGATACTACCGTAACTGGTAGCGTCGTATATACAAACGAAGACGATGAATACATGAATGCTACACAATTCTCTTCAACTAGATTCCAAATTGGTGAAAAAATTCGTGGTGAAAGTATTCTAAAAATGACTTCGAACACTGCTCCAATTGGTGTTAATGATACAGTAACTCTTGGTGCAAACACTGGTAAAGTTCGTAAGATTGTTTCATCCAATAATACTCCATGGATTAAAGTTGATATGAAAGGTACTATTGCTGATGGTTCTACAATAACCTTTGCTAATGGTAGTGGATCTTTTACTGGTGTATTAAATACCTCGGTAGTGAATACTGCTACTGGTTTCGTACAATATTATTCAGCGGGTAGAAATTCAATCGTTGCTAATGGTTCAAGTGGTACATTTAGTTCAAATACAACCGCTGATGATGGTTTCTATCGTGGTCAAGTAACAAACGCCTCAGCACAAGTATATGGTTTAAAAGACTATAAGTATGATACATTAAAACCCATCATATCTTATATCAAATACAATCAGAGTGATGTAGTATGGACAGCTAATGTTACTTCTAATACATATGTTATTAGTCAAGCGCAAGATAGTGTAGAAGCTTTCATAGACAATGAATTCATTACGGGTGAAAAGATTATTGCTAGTAGAACAAACGAAGTAAATAATACTTCTTCTAAGAAGACTTTACGAATTACTGGTTCCTTAACATCTTCAACAAGTAGATTGTCACCAGTAGTTGATATTGGTCGTTCTAGATCAACGATTGTTACTCATAATATTATTAATAATGTCAATACAAAAGAAATTATAAATCAAGGACTAGCTAATTCAAGATATATTTCTAAGAAGATTGTTCTTGCGGATGGTCAAGAAGCTGAAGATATTAAAGTAATCTTGACCGCTTACAAACCTTCTGGTGCAGAAGTTGATGTATATTGTCGTATTCAAAATGCAGAAGATCCTGATGATTTCTCTGATAAACATTATACTAAACTAACTCAGATTACTTCTGCAAATACAATCTCTAGTAGAGTGAATACTTTTGATTATAGAGAATTTGAATATGGATTCCCAAGTGCTAATGCGAGTAATTTGGGTGCGTTTAAAAATAGTGGTAATAATGATGTTGTTAGATATCATAATGGTGATGGCGCTGCATTTGATACTTTCAAACATTTTTCCATTAAGATTGTTCTAAGATCTTCAGTAGGTTCTCATGTTGTACCAAGAGTGAGAGATTTAAGAGCTATAGCCTTACAGGTGTAAGATGACTTATGTGAAAGTAAAAGAACATGAAGGTATTGTAAGAGATACAAGAAGCAATGCTATTCTTAGTATAGATGACGCTGGATTAACAGCTTATAAAGCGAGAAAGAAGCAGTTTCAGAAAGTAGATAATATGGAAGATAAGATTAAACACCTTGATGAACGACTAATAAATATTGAAAACTTATTAGCATCTTTAGCAGAGAAGTTGAATTAATGCCACAAAGACTTGCAAACGTAGAACTTACACAATCATTTAATGCTTGGAGAGTCCGTACAAACGATACAGTTGATTTTATCAATCAGCTTGCGAATACTACTGGAGTAGCGCAAGTAACATCCGCTAATGCTACTTTCACAAACATTATTACTTTAAGTGGAAATAGTACATTTTCTGGAAATGTTGTTACGTTTGCGGCTAGTGTAGTAAATACAAATATACTATCGTCAAATGTGAAAATTAGTGGTAATCTGACGATGACATCTACTGGTGCAGTTAAAGTACCATCTGGAACGACCGCACAGAGAGACGCTCATAATAGTGTAGGACATTTTAGATATAATACATCTACTTCTACGTTTGAGGGTTATACTGTAAGTGGTTGGATACAGTTTCAGTCTATAGGTAGTGCTGTATCAAATAGTACGTTTCAGTCTGCATTAGCAAATACTAACGCATATATTGCTACTAAAGTAAATACTACTACATTTAACTCTGCCCTTGCTAATACTAATTCTTATATTGCAACTACTGCGGCAACTGAAAGATCTTCACTAGCAAATACAAATGCTTATATTGCAGCAACTGCGGCCGCGGCTCCTGTTCTTGCTTCTAATAATAATTTCACTTCTACTAATCAATTCAGATTAGGTGCGCCAGTAAAAACAACTACATCAAATTCTTATTCATTACTTGCGGCTGATGCTGGTTTTTATCATCGTCTAAACTATGCTAATACAACAGCAAGTGGTTCTACTACAATTGGTATAACTATTCCTGCTAATTCTACAACTTCTATTCCTATTGGTTCTGAATATCTTTTTGTTCGGACTGGTTCTAACTCAGCATTTCAATTTTCTAATGCTGCTGGTGTTATTGTAAATAGTGATGGTGGTAAACTTCGTGTTAGAAATCAGTGGCAGACGGCGGTATGTAAAAAGGTAGCTACAGATGAATGGGATTTAATAGGAAGTTTGAGTACATAAGATATGTCTATTAATACATTAGTTGGAAGATTTGGTGGATTTTCTGGTGTTGGTGGTGGGTATGGGATCTTGGAAGTCGTCTACGCGCCACTCGGCTCACAATACACTGCTGGTCAAACGATAGATCTTCAGATAGAGACGGACAATACCCTGGTACTTCGTAACGAGCCGGTCTCACCAAATCTAGGTTATTATGTTCTGAAACCATTAGATAATTTTCCGATTTCTGTTACAATGTTTGGTTCAGGTGGTAATGGTAATCCCTCTGGTCCCGGTGGCGGACCCGGCGGTAATGCAGGAGCAGTCACCGGAACTATTCCTGAGACTTATTTCATTGCAGGAAATAATTATAAATTATATGTCGGCGGATCTCCAACCCCGGTCCCGGCTGGCGGACATGGAAGTGCTATTGTTATTAATGGTCCAGGATCACCTTCTACAGCTTTTAATCCTTTAGATACAACTATAATGATAGCTGGCGGCGGCGGTGGCGGCGGTGGTGGCGGTGGCAGCGGCACCGGCGGTGTCGGTGGGTTTCCAGCTGGATCCGGTGGTACACCAGGAAGTGAAACAAGCCCCGGACCTTATGCCTCGGGTGGCAATGGTGGTCCCGGTGGCACCCAAAGCTCTGGTGGTGTTACGCCGCCACAACCGTTCAATCCTCAAGGACCAGCAGGCGGTTTCTATAAAAACGGATACATTACAGGCGTCACCAATGGCGGCCCAAGCTTGCAATATGGCGGTGGTGGTGGTGGTTATTATTCTGGTGCTTCTGGAAACGGTTCCGCATTTGGTGGACCGATACCGGGTTCGGGATCAGGCGGTGGAGGCGGTGGCGGATCAAATCATGCAAATACTACTATTGTAACTTCGATAACTGAATATTCTGGTCCAGGAATTCCAGGAGTTCCATATTT
>Ga0222716_10002477_pt1 | contig 14970 bp, 13 predicted proteins | sample C33_13DmetaG_FD_165044 | JGI IMG/M metagenome (GOLD analysis project Ga0222716, IMG submission 165044) | Estuarine water microbial communities from San Francisco Bay, California, United States - C33_13D | ecosystem: Environmental > Aquatic > Marine > Unclassified | place: USA: California... | reverse complement strand
CTCGCCGAGGCCGTAAGCGCAAATGAAGCCTCTTTGCTTCAAGCAGCACTCCGTGATCGCCTTGTGATGGTGATCAAAAACCAGAACCTTTCACCAAAGCAATACGTTGACGGAATTAAGGTGTTCGGTGAACCGATGCACCAGCACCTCGCTAAACTACTAATGGATGAACACCCTGAAATAGCTGTGCTGGACAGTCGTGTTGCTAATAGCAAGAGTGCAGATGGTAAGATTATGCCGATAGGTTCAAAGGACTGGCATACAGATCATACTAATCATGCGAAGCCTCCAAAGATGACTGTTCTGTATGCGGTCAAACTTCCAAAAGAAGGCGGGGATACAGGCTTTGCCAATATGCAGGCTGCTTTTTCTGGACTTGAAGAAGTTGAGCAAAGTCATCTTCTGTCACTAAAAACAGTAAATGTTCTTGAGCAAAACTTGAGCTATGTCGATGACAAAACAAGGCAGTCGCTGCCACCACAGAAGCATCCATTCATAAGAACTCACCCAGAAACTGGTAAAAAAGCGATATATGTTCACCCTGGGAAACTTGCTCACTTTGAAGGAATGTCGCCTTCTGAAAGTAAAGCCCTTTTGAACTCTCTTTTAGATCGAGTTTTAAAACCGGATATTACCTATCGTCACAAATGGTCAATGGGTGACTTGGTTATTTGGGATAACCGAGCAACCCTACATGTTGCTCACACAGATTATGATCCAAGTGAAGGCAGGATATTACACCGCATTTGTTTAGAGGGTGACGTGCCTGCCTAGTATTGATGATGGATACTTGAAAATCATGAGATTGAAAGTGGGATTCTGGCTATCGGGCCTTGGGAAATGATATGGCCTAAGAGTTGCTCCGATCTCCCGAATGCTTCCAAATTAATTACTCCAGATGGCTTTGTATATGAAGAGCATACCTGAAACCAAAATCATTATTTCAATTAAGAGGTTGTGCACCTCTGTTCTCATCCCGCGAACAAATCGGCTTGCAACCCAAGTGCCAGGAAAAGTGACTATCCCCATGAAAAGGCCAAGTAGTATTAATCGTTGGTCCAAGAGATCCATGGCGTAGAACGTGCCTGTCCTCGATAGGGCATTTGCGAGGCCAATTATAGCGTCAGTTCCAAGCAAAAGTGGTCCACTAAGACCAATGCTATTGAAGAAGGCTATAACCAGCATACCTGAGCCCGGAGCAGTTCCACTCATAAATCCAAAGGCCAGCCCCAAACCAGTAATTGTCTTGATACCTGGCTGAAACGAAATATGTTTTAAATATCTTCGCAAAGGCAGAATCAGGATCAAAGTTATTCCAAGAAAACCAAGAAATAAAGGTTCTGATATCTCACGTAGGAAGCTAGCGCCAAGATAGATGCCGGGTAATGACGCAAGCGTGAATTGGCATGCAGCTTTCCAAGCGATCGTACGCCAGTAAAAGTAGACGCGAGAGAGGTTTGAGCAGATCGCATAGACTGCTATTAGGGGAATAACTGCTTTGGGCCCAACTAATGGGGTCAGCACAATAACAATGATAAACGTGCCGCCAACCCCACCCAAGCCACTGACTAATGCTCCAGCAAAAGATGCTGCCGCGATCATGGCATACTCAAGTAGCATCGTGTTTAGCTTTCTTGGAGTTAATCTTTTCCAAACATATTAGCCTTTGCAAACTGCTGCAAGCGGATTGAAATACCACCGAGAAGCCGTTGGGTTAAACGGTTATGTGCGTCCGTTTGATTCAAAAGCAGATCGGCTGGGCTTGGCTTAAAAAACGCCTTTAGCTAGTGTGTTCAGAGGTCGATTGAACGCTGCCCATCATTGAAGGATTAGTTCGCTGGTCAGGCCTGGTATCTTACCCGTTCATTTAGAAGAAGGTCAAAAGACTGTGTCACAGATGCCAGTTATCACTTTTAATCCTTGTCTACTAGTCGCGAGTGAAGGAGTTTACCTTCACGCGAGAGAATAGGGTAAGCAATAGTAGCCATTTGGCTGTTGAACTCCTTGAAAGCAAGGCTGGTTTCAAGATGTAGGTCACTTGTCTCAAAACTTTCAGTGAGACCGGCAGCAAGACGTTTTAGATGTTTTTTACGGCTTTTACGCTGGTGGCGAGAGAGTTCGGATTTCTCTTCCACTAACTGGCGTGCAATGTCTACGTCACGTGAGATCAGCACGTTGCTTGCAAGTGAAATGTTAGAAATAATCCGGTTGTGCATACTTTCCAATTCAGCAAGCCCCTCGGCAGAAAAGTGAATGCCTTCTTTCTGGCGGTCTAGGGCCAATGGTAAAAGGTTTTTGGCAACAATATTTCCAGCGGTTTCAATTGCAATCGCGAATTCAATTAAATTCCGCAGCTGGCGGCTTCGGCCCCTTGACGTGATTTCCTTTGAGAGATCACTAGAATACTCACGAATACCATCAAACGCATCATTAAGCCGTTGGTTATTTTCGAGGATTTTTTTACTTTGCTTCTTATCGTACTCCTCAAAAAGTTGCATTACCGGTAACATCATCTCCTGCAAGATGAGGAGCATGTGTTGAATTTCACGCTGGATACATGCCATTGCCAGTGGTGGGGAGCGCAACGCTTCTTTGTCAAGCACAGAGCGATAATGAGCCGGTATACTCTCATTTGACGATTTATGTTCTGGTAAAAACCGTTCCGCTAATCTGCCTGCCAATCCGCTAAAGGGAATAGCCACAAGCAACATTGAATTGAAAATGATGTGTGTGAGGATAATCTGCTGCCCTGGATGGACCTCCGGTAAAAGCCCAATCAACGATGTACGATTAACTATCACTACCATGCTGAGTGCAGCGCCGCCCCGGATGAGTAGGTTCATTAGAGGAAGTTGACGTGCCGTGGGGGGCATTGTGCGGGTCATCCAGAGTGGCAAAAGAGAAGAGCCTAAATTTGCCCCCAATACCAATGAGACACCTATCATCAGCGTTAGAGTCTCGCTAGTAACAAGTGCTACAAACATCAATACGGCAGCAACGGAAGAATGAAGAAGAAAAGCCAGAAGTGCACCAATTAGAAACGTAGCTAAGAAATCACGCTCAAGGATTAAGGCAAAATCTGGAAGAAAGCTGCTGTTACGAAGTGGTACAACGTTGGTGCGGATGAGATCTAGGGCAATAAGTATTAAAGCTACCCCCATTATGATTCGACCTACCTGCTTTAGAGTTGGTGTCTCAGACTTAAGGAAGAGGAGGCCGCCCACAAAAAGCATCAGCGGGGCTAACCAGCGAATGTCGAGGCTAAGAAATAGTATTACTAATGCGGAGCCAAGATCAGCACCAAGAATAGCTGCCAGTCCTAGCTCAAAGGAAATAATTGAGGAGCTAAAAAGCCCAGACACCATTATTGCAACTGCCAAAGAAGATTGCATGATTGCAGCAAGTAGGGCTCCAAAAACTGTAGCGGTTACCTTTGCCTGAGAACGCCTCATTAGTTGCCGGAATGACGGTCCATAGGCCTGCTCTACCCCTCTTTGCACCATTTTGACGGCAAACAGTAACAGGGCGGTCGCACCAGCAATGTTGAGAAGAAATTCAATAATTAACAAAATTTTTTACCCTCCATATTACTTTGATAGCTCTTCCAATTTGACTATCAATTTTTTTAGGGGACAATTGGCTCATGGAGCAGTTTTGCTACGGCGCGTTGCCATCCCTCATAAAGCCTGTCAGCTTGAATTTTTGAGAGTTTTGGTTCAAAACGCTTCTCAAGGGCCCAGTGCCGCGCAAAATCTGATGGTTCTGGGCATAAACCCGCAGCAAGTCCGGCGAGGTACGCGGCTCCAGCAGCGGTTGTCTCGGTAATAATTGGCCGATCAACAGGGGCTGAAAGCTGATTGGCCAGTGCCTGCATGGCCCAGTCATTTGCAACCATGCCGCCATCAATTCTAAGTACTGATTGTCCGGGTTCACCCCAATCCTGGCGCATTGCCTGTATCAGATCACGCGTTTGAAAAGCTACACTTTCAAGTGCTGCTTTTGCAATTTCGGTATGGCCTGTGTTTCGAGTAAGACCAAATATGGCACCGCGACAATCGGCATTCCAATAAGGCGCACCTAAGCCGGTAAAAGCTGGAACGAAATATACTTGTTGTGATGCATCAGCAGATTCCGCCAACAGTTCTGTCTCAGACGCATGGCTGATCATTTTTAGGCCATCACGCAACCATTGAACTACAGCTCCTGCTATAAAAATTGACCCTTCCAAGGCATATATCGGCTTTCCATTGATCTGATAAGCAATGGTAGTTAGAAGTTTATTGTTTGAGAAAACCGGCTTACTACCTGTGTTCATTAGTGCAAAACAACCAGTGCCATAGGTGGATTTAACCATACCAGGTTGAAAGCAAGCTTGACCAACGGTCGCAGCCTGTTGGTCGCCTGCTACGCCAAGAATGGGAACTCTGGCATCTCTGAACAAATCTGCCGTGGCAATACCAAAGTCACCAGAGCTGTCTCTGACGTCTGGCAGCATCCCTTTTGGAATCTCGAATAGGCTAAGCAATTCATCATCCCAACAACCGTCAGAAATATTGTAAAACATGGTCCGCGCGGCATTGGTCGCATCTGTTACGTGAGACGCTCCCTCAGTAAGTCTCCAGATCAAATAACTATCGACAGTTCCGAACAGCAGATCGCCGGCTTTTGCGCGGGCATGAGCGGCATCAACATTCTTCAGAATCCAGCGTAACTTGGTTGCCGAAAAATATGGATCGAGAATTAATCCCGTCTTCTGTGTGAGCTCAGGTTCATGTCCGGCATCTCGCAGTATCCTACAGTCGTTAGCTGTTCGGCGGTCTTGCCAGACAATTGCGTTGTGTATTGCGCGTCCTGTATGCCGATCCCAAACAATTGTCGTCTCACGCTGATTGGTAATACCGATTGCAGCAATGTCGCATGAATTTAAATTTGCTTGATCAAGTGCTAGCCGGCACATCGCTATTGTCGTGGACCATAAATCTTCAGGATCATGTTCTACCCAGCCAGGCTCAGGGAAATGCTGAGGGAACTCTTTTTGTGCTATGGACAAAGGCTGAAGCTTAGCGTCGAAGATAATTGCACGGGTCGAAGTTGTGCCCTGATCAATTGATAAAATATGCGCCTTTTTTATTTTCAAATTCATGTCTCCAAAAATAGAAAGTAACCTGTAAAGCGCGAACGCAATTGAAAGCCTTTCAAGGGTGTTACAAAAAGTCTAAACCATGCAAGGAAAATTTGGGTCAATAAGAATTTGTAATATTTTAAGTTTTGACTATGTAATATTAACAAGCGAACCATAGTTAACATTACCACTTCCGGAATTTAATTTGGGTGAAGGGTAATGGAGGAAGAATATTTCAATGCCCGATTTGCCGAATAACTCTGAGGATGCGAACAAATCATATGACATCTTCGTCATTGGTGGTGGCGTGAACGGTTGCGGTATTGCCCGAGACGCATCCGGAAGAGGTATGTCGGTAGTACTAGCTGAGATGAATGATATCGCGTCAGCTACGTCGTCGTCCTCAACTAAACTGTTCCATGGGGGGTTGAGGTATCTTGAGCATTTTGAATTTCGCCTGGTTCGTGAGGCGTTGATTGAACGAGAAATTCTGTTAAAGGCGATGCCTCATATCAGTTGGCCGCTCCGATTTGTCCTTCCTTACAACCGCATCATGCGGTTTGACATGAACACGCCTCTGTCACGTTTTCTCGCTATATGTTTCCCTTGGATACAGGGACAACGGCCGGCATGGTTAATAAGATTGGGGTTGTTCCTATACGATCACATGGGTGCCAGAAAGATATTGCCACCTACAAAGTTAATTGATCTCAAGAACGATAAAACTGGTGACCCGCTCAAGAACAGTTTTCATTTAGCATTTGAGTACTCAGATTGCTGGGTTGAAGATTCAAGGTTGGTTATTCTGAATGCCCGTGATGCGGCGCAAAGGGGAGCGCTTATCCTGCCAAGAACTGAAGTGGTTTGCGCAGAACGCCATGGTGATTGTTGGCGTATCTTAACAAAGAACACTGAAAATGGTACCAGTTCTACTTTTCTTGCAAAATGTCTTATCAACGCCGCGGGACCCTGGGTTGAAGACATTATAAAAAACAAGGTTAAACAACCGTCAAGCGGTGAGTTGAGGCTTGTTAGAGGCAGTCATATTGTTACCCGCAAACTATATGACCATGAAAAAAGTTATTTATTCCAGGGTGAGGATGGAAGGGTTATATTTACCATCCCATATGAAACTGACTTTACGTTGATAGGCACAACAGACGTTGATCATTCTGACCTTTCACAGCAGCCCTTTTGTTCGGAAGAGGAAAAAGATTATCTTCTAGCGTTTGCTTCTAGTTATTTCAGAACGGCAGTTCAACGCACTGATATTGTTGCTAGCTTTTCAGGTGTTCGACCTCTTTATAACGACGGTGCAATCAACGCAAGTGCTGCGACGAGGGACTACTTTTTACGGCTAGACGATGAAAACGATATTCCACTTGTAAATATTTTTGGTGGCAAGATAACAACCTACAGAAAATTGGCTGAATCTGTGATGAAAGCTCTGACCCCGTTCTTTTCAAACATGTCTGATAATTGGACTGCCGGTGTCCCCCTTCCGGGTGGCGATTTCCCTGTCGATGGATTTGGAAAGCTCTTAAGCGATATCGAGGAAAAATATCCTTTTCTACCAGATGGCGTTGCTTGGAGGCTTGCACGTGCTTACGGCACTGATACATGGGTTATTTTGGGTGAGGCTCGGTCCTTAGATGATCTTGGAGAAGATTTCGGCGCAGGTGTTTATGCAGTTGAACTTAACTGGTGCATTAAGCGTGAATGGGTGTTTTCCGCTGAAGATTTCGTTTGGCGTCGGACACGACGAGGATTGTTATTAAGTGCCGAGCAAGTAACAAAAATTAATAATTATGTGGAACTCAACCGTGTTAGCCTTACAACATAATTCGAATTTAGAATGATATTGCCTCAAGTTTACCTGCAAAGATAAAGCCCAGAATCGGAGCCGCATCATGCTTATCTGACCAGTTCAACCTTTGTAAAAGTTAGAGCTAATAAATCCTTGGAGGATTACATGACTCCCACAACTATCTGCTTATTTCGTCATGGTGAGACTGAATGGAATATCGAAGGCCGTTATCAAGGGCATATGAATTCACCATTGACTTCTAGAGGGAAAACCCAAGCGCGGGAAAACGCGCGTATTCTTCAGAAAAATCCCTCCTTACCGTCACCATTTACCGTTTATGCCAGCCCTCTTGGTCGTGTAAAAGAAACAGCCTTAATCATGTTAGATGAACTCGGCTTGCCCTTGGATGTGATCTCTTATGATGATCGATTGATGGAGGCAAGCTTTGGGGATTGTGAGGGATTCACTGAAGCTGAGGTTGCGCAAAAATATCCAGAATTTTGGGAAAAACGATTAACTGACTGTTGGAACGCTCGTCCACCGTTTGGTGAGTCATATGCCGATTTGAGCTCTCGCGTCTGTGATTGGTACAACGATGTGAAGTTCTCTGGAACAACAATTGTCGTATGTCACGCGATGACCTCACGAGTTTTGCGTGGCATGTACATGGATGTACCTCATCAAGAAATTGTTAACCTTCCCAAACCTCACGACGGTTTTTTCAAACTTTGCAATGGAATAGTTTCACATGTGACACAGTAGATAGGATAATGCGTGTTGTGAAAGTTTAATTCCAAATTTTTTCAAAAAAACAGGGTTTTTATAGTTTTTCTAGCAAGGCCTCTATCTCTTTATTTAGGTCAGCAAATTTATCAAGCGCTACATTGTGGGGAATTTCTTCGACGGGCTTGTTCCGGTAACCTTGTGTGAATAGGATGAAAGGCACTTCAGCGCGCTGCGCCGTTTCCGCATCAATTTCGCTGTCGCCTACGAAGATGCATGTGCCGGTACCAAGATCAGCAAAGGCACCTTGAAGTGGGGCGGGGTCGGGCTTTCGGGCCAGTGCGTTATCACCGCCCCATACGGTTTTAAAGAATTGGTCAATTTTTAGATGTTTCAAAACAGAGATGCATGGCTTGTAAAGTTTATTGGTGCATATTCCTAGCTGATGTGACTGAGCTAAATTGGCCAGGGCTTCTGGAACACCTGGATACATCACAGTTAACTCAACGGCAGTTTCATAACGCGCTGTTAAATCCTTGAGGAGTGGTTCCTGATACCTGTCTGGAACCCCCCTTGCAGCGCGCATTTGTTCAATAAAATTCTGAATACCAGCGCCAATGAATTCATGTGTCTCCTCTAGCGTAATTGGCGCGAAACCAATTTTCGTAAGACCCGCGTTTGCAATGCCTTGTATGTCAGGAGCGCTATCAATAAGCGTGCCGTCAAGGTCAAAAACAATACGTGCATTCTGGGATTTTGTTTGATTTCTGCTCGGTCGAATTTTTGGGGTCAAGATGGCTTGCCTAAATTGTTGGTATGATAAAGTCAGGAAAAATTTTAGTTTCCATGATAAAGGGTCTGCAGTCAAAGCCAGAAAAGAGCCCATGTTCAGTTACCAGGACGGTTTTAACTCCATATGCTGCACCGCCTAAAATATCTGTGTGCAGACTGTCGCCTACCATTGCAACCCGGGAAAAATTGACATTAGGAAGACGTTTGAAAGCGAGATCGTAGATGTTTGCAAAAGGTTTGCCGAAGAGCTGCAACTCAAGTTTCAAGTCACGGCCAAGTTCATACGCATAATGTCCTGGCTCTAAACTGAAATGGCTTCCCCGTGGAGCGATTATATCGGGGTTACCAACGAGAATTGGGCGCGGAGCCTTCAATAGACACTCTCGCAAAAGCAACTGCCTCGATTCATTCCACTCTGATGCAGATAGTAGAATGAATCCTGAGGCTCTGTTATAAGTTAATTTGTCATCTTCCAAACGGCGACACGGTACACCAAGAGTTTCAATTTGTGAGTTCTGAGAACTCATTACGCCCCAAAATCCATCATCTGGTAATGGTGGGAGTGCGGCTACTAGAGCATCACGACTTGATATAATGTCCGAAAGCTCGAAATGAAAACCAAGCTCGAGAAATTTGTTTAGTGCGCTTTCAGCCGGTAATCTTGCGCCATTCGTCAGAACAAGTACTTTCTTGCCCATATTTTTAAGGAGTTCAACTCGTTTAACAGCACCATTGATGGCAGTTTCACCTACATTCAAAACCCCGAAGGCATCTAGGAGGAAAACGTCAAATTGATCTGAAATCGCACTGAGGTTTTCAGCGCGTGTTGATTGAGAAGGCATATCGCCCATCGGGAGAAGAGAGCGCACGGATTCGTATTGCTGTATCGTCCAAATAGCATCGCGCTTTGGCATTCTAGATAATAGCCCCACGCACTTTGGCTGAGATATATTCTGACACGAAAACCGTGCCCAAAATAACGATCAGGATCGTCGAGACTTGTGTCCAGGCAAGCACGTTGATTGAAGCGTTAAGCTGAATGCCAATACCGCCTGCGCCAACAATACCCAAGATGGTAGATCCACGAACATTGATGTCCCACCGAAATACGCCAACTCCAGCGATTGTGGGTAATATTTGTGGTACGATGCCGTAGATCATTTGTTGCGCCCGAGAGCCGCCAGTTGCCTTAATGGCCTCCACTTGCTTTTGGTCAATCTCTTCAATTGACTCATAAATAAGCTTTGCACAACCACCAATTGACCTTATTCCAATTGCAATTGTTCCGGCAAGTACGCCTGGCCCAACAATTACCACCAAAAGAAGCGCCCAAATCAAAGAATTTACAGACCTAGACGCCACAATGATGAACAGCATGGCAGCTCGAACAGATTTGTGCGGTGTGGTGTTGTGAGCGGCTAGAAATGCGACGGGTACTGCCAGAACCATCGCGATAGCAGTGCCAATGGTGGCGATATTCAGCGTGTCCCAAACAGGACGCCAAAGCTTTGACATATAGCTCCAATCAGGTGGCGCCATTCGTTTGCCAATGTCTGCCATTTGACTTGGGGCGTCAAATACGAACATCCATATAGTCTTTTCAGAAATCAACTGCCACGCATAGACAGCGATGCATAGCCCAATTAGCCATCCTGCCCAAACCAGCCATTGCTTTAAAGGCGTGCGCTTGCGCCAGGCAGGGCCCTCATTTGTTTTGATGGTTGGCATTATTGCACCCACTTCCTGAGGTAGCCAGAGGTGTATTCTAGCGTCATAACAATCGCAATGATTGAAATCAGAACGGTTGCAGTAGTGGCGTATTCATAACGCTGGACTGAAGTGAGGAGGTGTGCTCCGATTCCGCCAGCGCCAACAATTCCCACTACTGCGCTTTCCCGAAAATTGATATCCAAACGGTACATTGACAGTCCTATCATCCTTGGAAGAACTTGAGGTTGGATCGCGTAATTTATCCATTGCAACCAAGAGGCTCCAGTAGCACGCACGGCTTCGGCTTGGGACTTGCTCATATTCTCGATATCTTCTGCTAAAAGCTTCGCAAAAAAGCCAATAGTTTCAATCGATAGGGCAACAAAACCTGCAAATGGCCCAAAGCCAAAGAATTTGACTGAAAAAATCGCTAAAATTACTGCCGGAAAAGTCCTTGAGACAGCGATGATGCCACGACAAAAAAGGTAAATCCAGGTGGGCGCCAAGTTCCGCGCTGCCCCCAGTCCTATAGGAACAGAAAGCAAAATTCCCCCTATAGTTGCAATAACGGCCATCCAGATGCTCTCGAGGATACCGTCCAAAATCACACCACGTGAGTCGCTGAGGTCTGGCGGAAAGAACTTGCTAATCATGTCCGCTCCACGTGGTATGCCCTCGGCAACCCGCGTCCAATTAACTTCCATTGTGTAAATGGCTAGGAAAAAGTATGCGATGGTAGCAAGATAGATTGAATAACGAAGGAACGAAGATTTGATAAAGTGAGGTTTCTTCCAAGTTTCGGCGTAATGTGATGCCTCCTGATTCATGCCGGCACCCCATTGTCCAGCATGGCATCATCGTCTTCTGCCTTTTCTATGGTCTTTTCCCAGTCTTCCTTACCATAAATCTCTGTAAGAACATCTGGTGTTAAACCTTCTGGAGAGCCGTCATAGACGATTTCTCCCTGCTTCAGTCCAACCACGCGTTCAGAGAACATTTGTGCTAAAGCCACATCATGAATGTTGATAATCGCAGCCAATCCACGCTCTGCGCAAAGCTCTCTTATCAGACGCATTATTTGGCGCGATGTCTTTGGGTCAAGGCTTGCTGTTGGCTCATCGACCAACAACAATTCGGGGTCTTGGATTAATGCGCGACAGATACCTACCCTTTGACGCTGACCCCCGGATAATTCGTCTGCTCGTTTGTCGACCATATGCATAAGGTCTACGCGGTCCAATAAACGGTATGCTTCATGCACGCTTTCTTTTGGATACTTGCGAAAGAGGCTCTGCCAAAAATTCACATAGCCCAAACGACCCGACAAAACATTTTCCATTACTGTTAGCCGTTCGACCAGAGCGTATTCTTGAAAAATCATCCCCATACGTCGGCGGACACGTCTTAGTTCCTTGCTCGAAAGGCTGTTGATTTCACGATCGCCTAGGTAAATATAACCACCCGTCGCATCGACCAAGCGATTAACGCAGCGAATTAAGGTCGACTTTCCGGCGCCGGATGGCCCAATTAGGGCAACCAATTGCCCGTCTGGGATTTCTAGCGATACATTATTTAACGCTAAATCGCCGGTCTTGTAACGTTTAGATAAGTTTTGAAGGCGCAGCATAAATGGCTTCCTTTAGTATATTACATAGGAGATGGGCGCACCGGAGAATAGTGCGCCCACGTTTTTGACAAGACCGCTATTTGCAGTTGTATTTTACACCATTAGCTTTATCGATCCCGCGGATGACTGCCCAATCATATTTGTGTTGGATACCAACAAAGATGTCTGCTTTCTTGAATTCTTTTTTGAAGTTTTCGTCCCATTGGTATGTCCAAAACGCTGTTTTAATCTTCCCAACAAGTTCTGGGTGCAAATTGTGGGCGTGCCCATAACCTGTGGTTGGGAAAGTCTGCGACTTATAGATTGTTTTGACCTGATCTTCTTTAATCACACCGCGACGCACCATTCGTTGCAAAACTGAATTGGCGACCGCTGCGACTTCATAGTCGCCGTTAGCAACACCAAGTATTGAATTGTCATGTTTGCCCGAAAAAACGGGTGTGAAGTCTACTTCAGCTTTCAGACCAAACTCCCCCTTCAAAATCGCAGATGGTGCTTTGAAGCCAGAATTAGACGTTGGCGAGGTAAAGGCCATTGTCTTGCCTTTGATTTGGGCGGGAGAGGTGATTTTTGAGTTGGCAGGAACAATAATCTCCATCTCATAACCATATTTACCGTCTTTGTAGGCCATCATGCCAAAAGGCACGAACCCTGCACAGCTTACAGCAATTGGGTTTGAGCCTGTATTAAAACCAGCAACGTGTAAACGGCCTGACCTCATTGCCTCTAGCTGTGCAGCATTGGACTGAACTGGGAAAAAGACAACTTTGCGGTCAGTCACCTTGGACATGTGATCAACAAAACCTTGCCAAATATTTGCGTATACAGCTGGGTCTTCAACGGGAGTATATGTGAAGATGATGGTTGATGGATCAACCCAATCTTTTGGGTCTGTTGGCAAGTCTGCCGTTTGATCAAGATTTCTATCACAGTATGCTTTGTCCAGAGTACCGCGATGGCAATCTTCTTGCGCATTAGCTAAGGTTGGAGCGGCTAGTAGCATAAAAGCACCAACTGCTGTTATTAACCCCTTCACGTAATTCGCCATTTTTTCCTCCATTAAATTTTTATTAAACAATTTTAGGTTACACATGGAATATTTTAAGGCAATATGTTTTCAATATCGATGGAAAGCTAATCCGATAATCTCGCATCAATAAAACTATGTGGTTTGAATGTGGCGTTTAATGACGAGAAAACAGAATGCAATTTTTTTGGCTTCTCAACATGCGTTTTTTGAGTGACGATGATAATTGCTACTTATTTGAAAGGTCCTAAATGACTGTTTATCTAATTAGACATGCTCAATCAGCCTTTAATGCTGTTCACGATCCTCTCAAGCCAGATCCAATGATATTTGATGCGCCTTTAACAGAGTTTGGCAAAATCCAGGCTAAACAAGCTCGAAGCCAAGTTGAAAAACTTGATATCAAGACTGTTATTGTCTCGCCCTTCACAAGGACATTACAGACGGCAAAGTTGATTTTTGGTGATAGATTGAAGTTTCAAATTAGTGCAGATGTGCGAGAGCAACTTTGCAACAGCTGTGATGTGGGGAGTGCACCGGGTGAACTTGCCAGGAAATTTCCGCATTTGGATTTTAATCATCTTGCTGAGCGTTGGTGGTATGAAGGTGAAAAAGACCATCGTGGAATTTCTGTTGAACCTGAGGAGGTTTTGATGGAAAGAGCAAATAATTTTGCTAGTCATATAAAACGGGAAGACATTCAATCAACGGCTATTGTTTCTCATGGTAATTTCATTCGTGCGTTAACTGGAATTAAACCAAAAAATTGTGAGATAATTCAATTCGATCGTCACTAGGATGTTATGTCTGTCAAAGATCGTGAGAAAACATGCTGAACATCGAATGCCGACTAGTTCACGTCTAAGCGCTAATGGTAGGCTTTTTAGTAAAGTCTTTTCGCAAGCAACGGGCAGGAGCGCCCCTGTCACAACTTGTCACACAATCCTCGAAATACTGCCTAAAGTGCCTACAAATTGGCATTTTTTAGGATTGAATGTAGAAATAAGTATAGGGCTAAAATACTGAAATTATGAAATAAATGACAATAAAAAGCGGTAGAGCGCTTTGTTGACATCGAAAGAGTCAAAGGTTTAAGCCTTGTCACTACTACCATTTGCCAATTTTGCGTTATCAACTACTTAACATGCTTCACTGGGTGGCTCAGGTTCTTGTGTTTTGGAAATCTGGTGACAAATTTTGTCACAAGGTGTTTTACGAAAGGGCAACCGATATAGCCTCAGAAATAATCGTGCTTCAAACGGGCAAGGCTTTGAGTGGCAAAGCGCCCATGGTGCTCTATATTGGTTATTTAATGGCGAAACGCTTGTTGAGCGGCGTTCGTGTATGGAAGATGAAGAATTTAACGCGCTTTTATCAAACACTGAAACAGCTATCGATGATGTTTTAGCTCCATCATCAAACCCCCATCATCATTGCTGGTCAGGCGCGATTGGGGCGGCGTCATTCACCTTGTTCAACCCGCGCAATTTGGCAAAAATTATCGCGCCGCCAAGCGCAATGCCAATCGCCATCACTCCGCCCATCACCACCGCCGTTACCGGCCCGAACAGCGCTGCCGCACTGCCAGCGCGAACATCGCCCATCTCGTTTGATGATGAAATGAAAATCCCATTCACCGCGCTAACCCGTCCGCGAAGATGGTCAGGCGTGGCAATCTGAATAAGACTAAGCCTGATATTCACACTAACCATATCGGCCGCGCCATAAATAAACAGCGCCGCCATGCTGATCCAGAAATTGGTCGACAGCCCAAACACCACAATCGAAACCCCGAAAACGAACAGCGCTAAAAACAGCTTCCAGCCGCATCTGCGCATTTCGGGAAGGCTTGCCAACAGCACCCCGACAAAAACCGCGCCAAAGGCGGGCATGCCGCGAAGAAGGCCAAGCTGTTCTGGGCCAATCATCAAAATATCGGCAGCATAGATCGGCAATAACGTCACCACACTGCCAAGCAAGACGATAAATAGATCTAGCGCGATGGCACCAAAAACAATCGAATTTGATCGGACAAATTTCAGCCCGCCAATAATATGTTCCCATGATCGTGGGGTTGGTTTTATGCGCGGCAAATTCGGCAAAAGCTGATAGCTAAGCGCCGACATCACCATCAAACAAGTCATCACCGCATAAATATGGAA
>Ga0222716_10002469_pt1 | contig 14981 bp, 10 predicted proteins | sample C33_13DmetaG_FD_165044 | JGI IMG/M metagenome (GOLD analysis project Ga0222716, IMG submission 165044) | Estuarine water microbial communities from San Francisco Bay, California, United States - C33_13D | ecosystem: Environmental > Aquatic > Marine > Unclassified | place: USA: California... | reverse complement strand
GCCTCGGCCGTTGCCAAGGTTGAGACGTATTCGGCAAAACTCTCGTTTAGCCAGAGGTCGTTCCACCACTTCATCGTCACCAGATCGCCGAACCACATGTGAGCCAGTTCGTGCAGGATGGTGACGACCCTGCGCTCTCTGATTGCATCTGTTACCGCGGAGCGGAATACGTAGCTCTCAGTGAAGGTGACGGCACCGGCGTTTTCCATGGCACCCGCGTTGAAGTCCGGCACCCATAACTGGTCGTATTTTTCGAAGGGGTATGGGTAATCGAAAAGTTTCTCGAAGAACTCGAAGCCGTCCTTGGTCTTTTGGAATATGTAGTCTGCGTCCATGTATTGCGCGAGAGACTCACGGCAAAAGACACCCAGTGGAATCACGCGGCCATCTGAGCTGGTCAGCTCATCGCGCCACTCGGTATAGGGACCGGCTATCAAAGCCGTGATGTAGCTAGAAACCCTTGGGGTCGGGGCGAAGCGCCAGAGACTCTTTGTGTCATCCAGTTGCCGAGGCTCTGGGGTGCGGGAGTTTGAAATCACCTTCCAATAGCTGGGAGCGGTGATATGGAATTCAAAGGTTGCCTTTAGGTCTGGCTGCTCAAAAACGGGGAACATGCGCCTTGAGTCCGGCACCTCAAACTGGGTGTAGAGGTAGGCCTCGTTGTCCACGGGATCAACAAATCGGTGTAGTCCCTCGCCTGAATTTGAGTATTTGCCGGTTGCCTCGATATAGAGCTCGTTCTCGCTTTTCAGAGCGGGGAGTGTGATGCGGGTATTGTCGCTGAATACCTTTGGGTCAAGGTCCTGTCCGTTTAGGACAATCTTTTCCACGCTCGCAGTCTGGGCATCAATAAAGGTTTCGTAGCCCGCCTCGCTGCAGCCAAAACGGACGGTGGTCTTTGACTGGAATGTTTTGTCATCTGTTGTGACATCGAGTTGAACTAGGTAGCTCTCAACGCTTAGTCGCTGAGCTCTCTGGCTTGCCTCTTCGCGGGTTAGGTTCTCGCCTGGCATCTAATCTCCATACGTCTTTGTCTCTGGCCCAAAGGGCACTGGGGTTAATGACCGCAACTAGCCTACGGGTGGCTCTAGGCTGGAAGGGTGCAAAGACAACTCTCAACCCTTTTGGCCCTGATTCCGGTTGCGGCGTTTGCCTGGTACTACTGGTGGGCAAACTCTCTCGCGGCAGGCGGCATGCTTCCTGACCCCGTGGCAACCCACTGGGGCCCAAGCGGTCAAGCGGATGGGTTTGCGCCGCTTAGTGAGCACCTAATTTGGGCAGGTGCTGCGTTTTTAATTCCAGGTGTTATCTGGGCATTGGTGATTCTCTACCCCAAGATTCCCTCGACCATCAGAATCGTCTTGATGCTTGTGACAGGCGTGTTGTTTGCAACCATGGCGGGTATTCAGGTGGCGGCTATTGACTCTCAGGTGGGCCTACTCGATGCCAGTGAATCGACTCTCGCCTTTCCATTTCTGGTAGTCCTGGCACCAATTGCGGTGTTGCTGATTCTTTTCCTAGCAAACCCCAAGATTGAAGTCGGTAATTCCCTGACTGTCTACCTCAGGGAAATTCCAATGTTTCGTGTCGACTATGGAGACATTGAGAGTGTTCGCAAGACCGAGGCGAGTTGGAAGTCCTATGGAGGCCTGGGCCTGAGGGTGTCGGGAAAGAAAGTTGCCTTCCTGCCAAGCTCGGGTGAGGTGATTGAGCTTGTGACTACCAAGGGCGAGACTGTTTTGGTTCGGACAGATAATGCTGATCAAGAATTGAGCGAGATAGAGAAGAGGATGGGATAGTTGCGCATTCACATCGCTACCGACCACGCGGGCATGGAGCTCAGCTCCTACCTGGTCTCTGAGCTGTCAGCTCTGGGGCATGAGCTAATCGATCACGGACCCAAGGAATACGACGCACTCGATGACTACCCGGGGTTTTGCATTGCGGCTGCCCAGTCGGTGGCCAAAGACCAAAGAGAAGGCGTTGAGGCCCTGGGCATAGTTCTTGGTGGGAGCGGCAACGGAGAGCAAATGGCCGCAAATAAGGTTTCTGGCATCCGTGCTGCACTGGTTTGGAATGAATCCACTGCAAGGCTTGCTCGCGAGCACAACGATGCCAATGTTGTTGCCCTCGGCGCTCGCCAACACAGTAGGGAAGAAGTTTTGAAGCTGGTGAAGATATTCATCGCTGAGCCCTTCTCTGAGGATGAGCGTCACGTGAGGCGAATTGGCAAGATGTCCCACTTCGAGGCAACTGGCGAAGTTCTCTACTAGCAATGCCCGAGGGTCATACCGTTCACCGCATCGCAAAGAGATTCCAAAAGGAATTTCTTGGCAGCAAGGTAGACATCAGCTCTCCACAGGGCAGGTTTATAGACGCCGCCCTTGTTTCGGGACGGGTTCTCACCAAAGCCGACGCCTGGGGGAAACAGCTGTTTTTGCACTTTGACGATCTCGCAATTCGCATTCACCTCGGCATCTATGGCAAATGGCGCTTTACTGCCGGAGACACGCCCGAGGTCACCGGCCAAATCAGGGCAAGGTTTCAACTTCCCGGTATGACGGCCGACCTGCGGGGTCCAACTGCCTGTGAGGTTATTGACAGGGCGGGTATCAAAAGCGTTCAGTCAAGGCTTGGCCCCGATCCTCTGCGGCCTGACCGCAAGGGCTTAGAGCGCGAACGTTTCATTTCGAAGCTAACCTCCAGAAGGACTGCGGTGGGGCAGCAGCTCATGGATCAGAGCGTGATAGCCGGTATCGGCAATGTCTATCGAGCAGAGCTGCTTTTCCGCTCTTTGATAAACCCTCATACCCCCGGGACCCTGTTGCCTCTAGAGCTTGCCGATCAGATATGGGAAGACAGTGTGACGCTGATGCCAATAGGGGTTCGAACCGGGCTAATGCTTACCCGTGAGGGTCACCTAAAGGGCAGGCCAAAGCTTGCCGATCGCTACTACGTCTATAAACGAGAGGGTCAGCCGTGCAGGGAGTGCGGGCAAGAAGTGACTCTGGAGCTGATGGCAACCAGGAAGCTCTATTACTGCGCGAGGTGCCAAAAGTGAATCCAGTAATGAGAATCGTTTGGTTTTTCTTTATGGCTAAGAAGAAGCTCGGGCTCACTAGGCTCGGTAGACCCGCCCGACCACCTGCCATGCCAACCAGCAAGCAGCTCAGGGGGCTGAGCATTGAAACCAAAGTCGTCGGCGGCTTCCCGCTGCACGTGGTGAAAAGCTCAAAGCCAAGTGAACGAGTTGTTGTCTATCTCCACGGCGGCGGCTATGTCCAGCCGATTGCCAAACAGCACTGGGACCTAATTGGCAAGATCGCTCGCGAGACCTCTTCCACGGTCTTCGTGCCGCGATACGGACTTGCATCCCGCCACAAGGTTGATGATGCCCTTGATTTTCTGGAGCTTGTTCACAAGGAGGTTGCTGGGCTTGGACTGCCGGTTGTCATTGCCGGAGACTCGGCCGGGGGAGGACTGGCTCTGACAATTGCTCAGCAGGGCTCCTGGCAGAAAATCACAAAGCGCCTGATCCTGATCGCACCTTGGGTTGATTCCGAATGGAGCTATGAGGACTTCGAGCGCTATGAGAACCGGGACCCGTGGCTCCTTTCACAATCGCTTCGCTACATCGCAATCGTTTGGTCGGGCCGCGGCGACTACAAAAGAGTTGAGGTGAGTCCGTTGCGAGGAGAACTGCGGGGGCTCCCGCCAACATCTATTTATGTCGGCGACTATGACCTGCTCTATCAAGACGCTCTGGCTTTAAAGATGAAACTTGCTGCGTCGGGGATTGAAAACACCCTGCATTTTCAGCCTGGTGCTCTGCATGTTTATCCGCTCATCCCTTCGCCTGAGGGAACGGCAGCCGCTAGGAAAATGCTTGACGAGATAAATCAGAGCGAGTGACGGGAATCGAACCCGCGTAATCAGTTTGGAAGACTGAGGCTCTACCATTGAGCTACACTCGCGCATCGTTAGACGACACCCCATTCTATGGGATAGAGTGTCAGGGTTCATGACGCTAGTTATGAAATCCCCGGGATGTAGCGCAACTTGGTAGCGCACCTGTTTTGGGTACAGGGGGTTGCAGGTTCAAATCCTGTCATCCCGACCAGTAAATCAACCAACCCCTTGGAGTAGGACTTGAAAACCACAGTCGAGAAGCTAAACCCAACACGCGTCAAGCTGACGGTGACCGTCGACGAGAAGGCTTTCAAGCCAGCTCTCGAAAAGGCCTATAAGACCATTGCGGGTCAGGTGAACATCCCAGGCTTCCGCAAGGGTAAGGTCCCAGCACCTGTTCTTGATCAGCGGGTTGGCAAGGACGCAATCATTGGTCAGGCGATCAACGACGGCATCGACGACTTCTACCGTGAGGCTCTCATTAGCGAGAAGCTTCGTCCGCTAGCAGCCCCAGAGGTAGACATCAAATCCGCTCCTAACGCGCAGGAGCCGACCAAGGAACTAGTTGTTGAGCTAGAGGTCGAGGTAGAGCCAGAGTTCAAGATGCCCGACTACAAGGGTGTGAAGGTAAAAGTTGACCCAGTCAAGGTTGCCAAGATGGACATCGAGGCTGAACTCGACGCGCTTCGGGCTCGTTTTGGAACCCTGAAGACGGTTGAGAGACCTGCGAAGATGGGGGATTTCACCACCATCGACCTAACCGCTTCACTTGAGGGTGCAGAGATTGATACCGCCAGCGACATTTCCTACGAAATCGGTTCCAACCAGCTTCTGGATGGAATTGATGAGGCGCTAGACACTCTCACTGCTGGCGAGTCCACAACCTTCCGCTCCAAGCTTGTTGGCGGCGAGCATGCTGGCAAAGAGGCCGAGGTTGCTGTGACGCTAAAGGCCGTCAAGGAGCGTGAGCTTCCAAAGGCCGACGATGACTTTGCGCAGCTTGCCAGCGAGTTCGACACCCTAGACGAGCTCAAGGCTGACATTGAAAAGAAGGTTGCACAGCAGTTAGGCCGCAAGCAGGCGCTGCAGGCACGAGACATAATCGTTGAGGAGCTTATTTCCAAGGCGAACATCCCAATGTCGGACGTTGCAATTGAACGCGAGGTCCACAACCACCTCGAGGGAGAGGGCCGTCTCGAGGACGACGTTCACCGCAAAGAGGTAACCGAGGAGTCACAGAAGAACTTCCAGACCAGGTTGATTTTGGACAAGGTTGTCGACGCCGAAGAAATCAAGGTTGAGGACCAAGAACTCATCGAGTATCTCGCCATGAATGCGCAGAGCTACGGCATGGACCCAAACGACTTCATCAAGCAAGTTGCCTCAAACGGCCAGGTCGCCCTCTACGCAAGTGAGCTTGCGAGGCGCAAGGCCGTTGACTTCTTGGTTGCAAACGCGGAGATTACCGACACCAAGGGCAACAAGGTCGACTACCAGGTCTAACGCCCAAGGCGAACAAGCACCTAATTACGCTGCACTCGTGGCTATCGTTTACTAGATAGCTAAGGAGTACTAGATGGCAATGCCACAAATGGAGCGCAATAACGTTTTTGAGAGGCTACTCAAAGACCGTATCGTCTGGCTGGGCAGTGAGGTTCGTGACGAGAACGCCAACGAGATCTGCGCCAAGATTCTGCTGCTCGCAGCCGAGGACAGCGAAAAGGACATCTACTTCTACATCAACTCTCCAGGCGGCTCGATAACCGCAGGTATGGCGATCTACGACACCATGCAGTACGTGCCCAACGACATCGTCACAGTGGGTATCGGCATGGCAGCCTCAATGGGCCAGTTCCTGCTCTCCAGCGGGACCAAGGGCAAGAGATACGCAACCCCAAACACCAGAGTCTTGCTGCACCAGCCACTGGGTGGTTTCGGTGGCACCGCATCCGATATTCAGACCCAGGCAGAGCTCATCATGTCCATGAAGCGTCAGCTCGCAACCCTGACCGCAGAGCAGACCGGTAAGACTGTTGAGCAGATCATTGCCGATGGTGACCGCGACCGCTGGTTCACAGCCGCCGAGGCACTCGAGTATGGCTTCATTGACCACATCCAAGAGTTTGCATCCGGTTCAACCGGAGTAGGTAAGGGCAAGTAAATGAGTTTTATTGAAACCGGCTCAGGCCGAATCGCAATGCCCGAGGCTCGTTACATCCTTCCCGAGTTTGAAGAGCGCACCTCCTACGGCTTCAAGCGCCACAACCCCTACACCAAGCTCTTCGAAGACCGCATTGTCTTCTTGGGGGTTCAGGTGGATGACGCCTCGGCGGATGACATCATGGCTCAGCTTTTGGTTCTCGAGTCTCAGGACCCAGACCGCGACATCACGATGTACATCAACTCTCCAGGTGGATCGTTTACTGCCCTAACCGCTATTTACGACACCATGGAATACATCAAGCCCCAGATTCAGACAGTTTGCCTGGGTCAGGCTGCATCTGCTGCAGCCGTGCTGCTGGCAGCCGGAGCAAAGGGAAAGCGCCTTGCGCTTCCAAACGCGAGAATCCTCATCCACCAGCCGGCAACCGGTGGTGGCGGACAGGGCCAGGCGTCAGATATCGAGATTCAGGCTGCGGAGATCATGCGAATGCGCGAGTGGCTCGAGGACACTCTCGCAAAGCACTCCGGCAAGCCCAAGGAGCAGGTCAACAAGGACATCGATCGCGACAAGATCCTTACCGCGGCTCAGGCTGTTGAATACGGTCTAATCGACCAAGTTCTCTCGTCTCGCAAGGGTTAAACACTCCGAGAGCTCCTAAGAGCTTCGCTAAGCGGAAGATATAGGCTTTTCTCATGACTTTGAGTGAGACAAGTGACCTGCTGAAGTGCACCTTCTGCGGCAAAAGCCAGAAGCAGGTTCGCAAACTCATTGCTGGACCATCGGTCTATATCTGCGATGAGTGCATTGAGCTGTGCAACGAGATCATCGAAGAGGAGCTAGGTCAGCAGGTCGCCGAGTCGACCGAGTCTCTCGAGCTTCCGACACCCAAGGAAATCAAGTCATTCCTGGACGAATACGTCATTGGGCAGGACGATGCCAAGAAGCAGCTCTCGGTTGCGGTCTACAACCACTACAAGAGGATTCGTGCCACCGGCACACTCACAAACGCTGGTAAGCCACACGACGATGTGGAGATCGCCAAGAGCAACATCTTGATGATTGGTCCAACCGGTTGTGGCAAGACCTACCTAGCGCAGATTCTGGCAAAGCGGCTCAATGTCCCATTCGCGGTCGCCGATGCAACCGCACTGACCGAAGCCGGGTATGTCGGAGAGGATGTCGAAAACATCCTTCTCAAGCTCCTGCAGGCGGCTGACTATGACCCGAAGCGTGCTGAAACTGGAATTATCTACATCGACGAAATCGACAAGATCTCTCGTAAGGCGGAGAATCCCTCAATTACCCGCGATGTTTCAGGCGAGGGCGTTCAGCAAGCTCTTCTAAAGATTCTTGAGGGAACGGTTGCATCCGTCCCACCGCAGGGTGGTCGCAAGCACCCCCAGCAAGAGTTCATTCAGATCGACACCACAAACGTGCTGTTCATCGTCGCTGGTGCCTTCGCGGGACTTGAATCGATCGTCGGAGAGCGCACCGGCAAAAAGGGAATCGGCTTCGGCTCGCCGCTGAAAGAAAAGACTGATGACTCGAATGTCTTCCGTCAGGTGCAGCCAGAGGATCTTAGAAAGTTTGGCCTGATTCCAGAGTTCATCGGAAGGCTGCCGGTGGTGGCGACGGTTGAGCAGCTGGACAAACCAGCTTTGATTTCAATCCTCACCGAGCCCAAGAATGCCCTCGTGAAGCAGTATCAGCGGATGTTTGAAATCGACGGCTTTGAGCTTGAGTTCGAACCAGCCGCCATTGAAATGATTGCCGATCTGGCTGTGGAGAGGGAAACCGGGGCCAGGGGCCTGAGGGCAATCCTCGAAGAATTACTGAGCCCAATCATGTTTGAGCTTCCAGGCTCTGCCGAGCAAGGACTTGTTGTCATCACTGCAGACAACGTCGAGAATCACTCGATTCCAAAGATTCGGCCGCTGCCGCAGCGCCTAAAGGATAAGTCCGCTTAGTCCAGCAGTCCTCTGCGTGTCAATAGCGGTTCAACCGAAGGCTCTCGGCCTAAGAACCTTCTCACGAGCTCCATAGAGTCGTGGCTGCCACCTCTTGAAAGCAGCGCATCGGCAAAAATCTGGCCGTTAGAGCGCTTGAGTCCGCCATGCTGCTTGAACCAGTTCACGCTCTCTGCGTCAAGGACCTCGCTCCAGATGTAGCCGTAGTAACCACTTGAGTAGCCGCCAGCAAAGATGTGGGCAAAGTAGTTTGTCCGATACCTGGTCGGCACCGCATGAAACTCCAGTCCATAGCTCGCAATGGCCTCTCGCTCGAAGGCGACAAGGTCCTCGGGGGTGCTGTTGCTCTCGTGCAGGGCGAGATCCAGGATCGCGGCCTGGAGATAGTGCGTGGTTTCGAAGCCTTGGTTGAATGCCTCTGTTGCCTGAATCTTGTCAATCCAGATTGGGTCCAGCTTTTCGCCACTTTCGTAGTGCGCGGCGTAGTTGGCTAACACCTCCGGCCAAAGCATCCACATCTCATTGACCTGAGAGGGGAACTCGACAAAGTCTCGCTCTACATTTGTGCCGCTAAATCTTGGGTATTCGACGCTCGATAGCAGGCCGTGAAGGGTGTGGCCAAACTCGTGGAACAGAGTGTTGACCTCGTCGAAGGTCATCAGCGCGGGGCTACCAGCTGCCGGCTTTGGGATGTTCATGTTGTTCACCACAATCGGCAGCTTTCCCAGTAGGCGCGACTGATCAACCAGATTGTTCATCCATGCACCACCTGACTTGGATGGCCTTGCATAGGGGTCAAAGATGTAGAGCCCACACTTCGACCCATCCTCATAAAAGACCTCATAGACCCAGTTGTCTGGGTGGTAGCCGGTCAGGTCGTTCCTGGGCTCAAACCTCAGTCCGTAGAGTTTGCCGGCCGCAAAAAACACACCATCTTCTAACACTCGCCCCAGTTCAAAAAATGGTTTGAGCAATGAGGTGTCAACCGAATAGCGCTCTGCCCTCAGCTGCTCGGTGTAGCGGTCCCAGTCCCAGGCCTTGAGCTCTTCACCAGGCAGCTCACGCTCCATAAGCTTTTGGAGCTCACCTGCTTCGGCCTCGGCATTGCGCCGGGCAATCGGAGCAATTCGCCTCAGCACCTCGTGAATCCGCTCAGGGCTCTTGGCGGTCTGCTTGCTCGTTACATACTGCGAATAATTCTCGAAACCAAAGAGCATGGCCTTTTCTCGTCGCAAGTCCAGTGCTTCTCTCACTAGGTCCGAGGTGTCATTGGCATTGCCTCTCGAGCCGCGGGAAAGTGTTCGCTCAAGAATCTCTCGTCTTAGCTCCCTGTCATCGAGGGTTGCCAGCATCGGGTGGCCAGAGTAGTTCAGCAGGGGAATGGTGAAACCGTCTTGGCCTCTGGTCTCAGCTGCCTGCTTGCAGCTATCAATCTCGGTTTGGCTCAGACCCGAAAGCCTCGATGAGTCTGAGAGGTTGATCGCAAGGTCGTTGCTGTCTGCCAAAAGGCGCTTATCAAACTCTGCCTCTAAGCCTGCAAGGCGCTCATTGATCTCTGCGACTCGCGCTCGCTCTTTGTCTCCAAGTTCACTTCCTGCGTGCCGGAAGTCCTCTAGGTACTTGGTTAGTAGCCAATCCGATTCGGCATCGAGACTTAGTTCGCCCTTTGAGCGCTGAGCCTCAAGCTCTGTTAGCCGCGAGAAGAGCCTTGGATCTAATTGAATCGAGTCCTGGTGAGAGGAAAACTTGGGGAAGATTATTGCCTCGAGACGCTGAATCTCTTCATTGGTATCAGAGGCTGTCTTGTTGTAGAAGACATACATCATCGCCGTCAGGAGCTGACCCGAACTCTCCAGAGCAACCAGGGTGTTCTCAAAGGTGATTTCAGGCTGGCTGACGATCTCTTCGATCTCGGCCAGGTGCGCCTTGGTTGCAGCCTCAAATGCGGGGAGGTAGTGCTCGTCAGTTAGCTTGCTGAAGTCAGGCAGTTCATATTCGAGTGTCGATAGCTGAAGTAGCGGATTTGTCATCCTGCAATGCTATTGCTGCTCTGCAAACTCCATTGACGAGATGGCAACCTTGTCCGCTGACTCAAGAGTCAGGTTTTCGATGCGTCCAACCGCAGCTAGGTCTCGCTGAGCCTCAGAGAGCACAGCAGGTCCCTGCAGGACCATTGTCAAAATTTCAGCTTTCATCGAGAGCTTCTGATCAGTCTTTGACTTACGAATTGCAATTAGCGCCTCTGATGCAGCTTCAAGAAGTTCCGCAGAGCCCTCGGGCAGCTCATCCGGGCTTGGCCAGGCAGCCTGATGCACGGAACCCTCCTGCCACCAAGACCAGACCTCTTCGGTTGCAAATGGAAGGAAGGGAGCCAACAGCCTGACAATCACGCCCAGTGCCTCGCGGAGCGCTAGCACCGCAGAACCGATCTCTTCAGGCGTGTAACCCTCTTGGCTATAGGCACGCTCCTTGACAAGCTCGAGGTAATCGTCGGTGAAGGTCCAGAAGAAGGTCTCGGTAGTCTCTAGGGCCTTGGTGTGGTCGTAATTCTCGAAGGCCTTCGAGGCAGTTCCGACCACTTCACGAAGCCTTGCGAGCATGGCCTTATCGATTGGCTCAGTGACCTCGAAAACTCCGCTGGGCATCTCGAAGCTGAGGGCGAACCTGGCGGCGTTTAGAAGCTTGATTGCCAGCCTCCGACCAATCTTCATTTGACCCTCATCAAAGGCTGCGTCGGTTCCCAGGCGAGCACTTGCGGCCCAGTAGCGAACAGCATCTGAACCGTGGGTTTCAAGCAGCTCGTTGGGAACGACTACGTTCCCCTTGGACTTCGACATCTTCTTTCGGTCCGGGTCCAAGATCCAACCCGAGATTGCCGCGTTCGTCCATGGAACCTGGTCGTGTTCAAGCTCGCTGCGAACAAGAGTGGAGAACAGCCAAGTTCTGATGATGTCCTGCCCCTGGGGGCGAAGGTCATAAGGAAACACTTTGTCAAAGAGTTCCGGATTGCTTAGCCAACCACCTGCAAGCTGAGGAGTGAGCGATGAGGTTGCCCAGGTGTCCATGATGTCGAGCTCTCCGATGAAGCCGCCGGGCTTGCCGCGTTGGTCTTCGGTGAAGCCATCGGGGCAGTCGCTTGATGGGTCAACCGGGAGCTGCTGACTGGATGGAACGATTGGGTTCTCATAGTCCGGCTCACCCGAGGCATTTAGTGAGTACCAAATTGGAATTGGCACGCCAAAGAATCTTTGACGAGAGATCAGCCAGTCGCCGTTGAGGCCGTTGATCCAATCCTCCAGGCGAACGCGCATAAATGCGGGGTGGAAACTCATCTCGCTACCGCGGCCGATTAGCTTCTCGGCAAGAGGCCTGTCGTTACCACCGTTTTTGATGTACCACTGGCGGGTCGAGACGATCTCTAGAGCCTTGTCACCCTTTTCAAAAAACTTCACCGGGTGGGTGATCGGTTTTGGCTCGCCAACCATGTCACCAGATTCCATGAATGCCTTCACCAGGGCTTCCTTGGCACTAAAGACGGTCTTGCCCGCAATTTCCGCGTAGAGCTCGGCGCCCTTTCCATCGAGAATCTCTTGGGGACCCTCGGTGAGGATGCGTCCGTCGAAGCCGATGATTGGCCGCATAGGCAATTTGAGCTCTCGCCACCAGATGACGTCGGTGACATCACCGAAGGTACAGATCATTGCGATGCCGGAACCTTTGTCAATCTGTGCCAGGCGGTGGGCAACTATTGGCACCTCCACGCCAAAAATTGGAGTCTTTGCACTCTGGCCGAAGAGGTGCTGGTAGCGCTTGTCGTCAGGGTGCGCAACAAGTGCCACACAAGCAGGCACCAACTCGGGTCTTGTGGTTTCGATGAAGATCTTGCCTTCTGGACCGTCAAAGCCGAGGCGGTGGTATGCGCCTGGCACCTCCCTATCCTCAAGCTCTGCCTGGGCGACAGCAGTGCGGAAGGTTACGTCCCAGAGGGTAGGTGCCATCGAGAGGTAAGCCTCACCGCGGCTAAGGTTATTTAGAAATGCCTGCTGGGAGACCCGCTGGGACTCCTTGCTGATCGTGCGATAACTCTGGCTCCAGTCAACAGAGAGCCCGAGGTTGCGCCAAAGGTTCTCGAAAGCTTGCTCGTCCTCCTCGGTGAGCTTCTCGCAGAGCTCAATGAAGTTTTGCCTTGAGATCGGCATCTGGTCTGCTGCCTTGGTGCTCTTGTTGTCTCCGCCTACCTGAGGGGGAGTGAAGTCCTTATGGTAGGGAAGTGTGGGGTCGCAACGCACCCCGTAGTAGTTCTGAACCCGGCGCTCGGTTGGAAGACCATTGTCATCCCAACCCATCGGGTAGAAGACATCTCTTCCGCACATCCGCTGGAACCTGGCAACGACGTCGGTGTGGGTGTAGCTGAACACGTGACCGACGTGCAGTGAGCCAGAGGCGGTAGGAGGGGGAGTGTCGATTGAGTAGATGTTCTCTTTTGGAGCATCTGGGTTGAAGCCATAGACCGCGGCCTGTTCCCAACTCGGGACCCACTTGGTCTCTAGACCATCAACGCTCGCCTTCTCTGGAATCTGAGCTGGAGCGAGCGGATTGGGTTTTGCGTTATTCACTGAGACCTCGGGTTCTTTAGCTTCACTAGATTAACATTGTTAGTCTCAGGATTGAGTTCGAAAGCCGTGATGTACCCAAAGCATAAAGATTCCAAATCTGGCCCTGTTGCCTCGCCGTCGTTTCCCGATGTCGAAAAAGAGGTGCTGGAGCACTGGGACAAAGACGGCACCTTCCAGGAGTCGATAGATCAAAGAGCGGCCTCAGGAGCCGAGGAATTTGTTTTCTATGACGGTCCTCCATTTGCTAACGGGCTCCCGCACTACGGGCACCTTCTCACCGGTTACACCAAGGACCTTGTTCCTAGGTATCAGACGATGCGAGGCAAGCGGGTGGAGCGCCGTTTCGGCTGGGACACTCACGGGCTTCCAGCTGAGGTCGAGGCTGAGCGACTTTTGGGCATCAGCGGCAGGCCCGAGATTGAGAAGTACGGGGTCGACAAGTTCAACGCCTTCTGCAAAACCTCGGTTCTGAAATACACCGAGGACTGGCGCAGCTATGTAACGCGCCAGGCAAGGTGGGTGGACTTTGACAATGACTACAAGACCCTGGACCAGAACTACACCGAGAGCGTGCTCTGGGCCTTTAAGGAGCTACACACCAAAGGCCTGATCTATGAAGGATTTAAAGTCCTTGCCTACTGCTGGCGCTGTGAGACTCCACTTTCTAACCACGAACTCAGGATGGACGACGAGGTCTACAAAAACCGTCAGGACCAGTCGGTCACCGTCACCTTCCCAATTACTGAGCCTGGGCACGAACTTGATGGAGTAAATCTCTTGGCTTGGACAACTACTCCGTGGACCCTGCCCACTAACTTCGCTCTTGCGGTGGGACCGGAGATTAGCTACGCGCTGGTAAATGCCCCAAATAGCACTCTTGGTTCGGGCAAGTTCTTGATTGCTCAGTCGCTTGTTGCTGGCTATGCCAAAGAACTAGGGTTTGAATCCGCGGAAGAGGCAACAGAGGCCGTTGAGAAAACTCTTCCGGGAAATCAGTTGATGGGTCTGCACTATGAGCGGCTATTCGACTTCTATGCCGATAGCGAGAAGTATGACGTCGCAAACTCATGGCAGATTCTCGTTGGGGAATACGTCACCGCGGACGAGGGCACCGGAATCGTTCACCAGGCCCCTGCTTACGGTGAGGACGACCAGCTCCTTTGCAACGCCGCAGGTATCCCCACCTACGTCTCCATCAACGAACGCGGAGAATTCAATTCACTGATTGCCCCATACGAGGGCCAACACGTTTTTGAGGCCAACAAGCCAATTACTCAAGACCTCAAGTCAATGGGAAGGCTTTTCCGTCAGGCCTCCTATGACCACAGCTACCCACACTGCTACCGCTGCAAGAACCCGCTGATCTATAAGGCAGTCTCTTCCTGGTTTGTTGAGACAACGAAGATTCGCGACCGCATGCTCGAGCTCAACCAGGAGATTAACTGGGTTCCTGAGCACACCAAGAACGGCAGCTTTGGCAAGTGGCTGGAAAATGTTCGGGACTGGGCTATTTCTCGAAACCGTTTCTGGGGAGCTCCTATACCGGTTTGGAAATCGGATGACCCCAGCTACCCAAGAATCGATGTCTACGGCTCGCTAGATGAGCTTGAAAGAGACTTCGGTGTCCGCCCGGATGACTTCCACAGGCCCGTAATCGATGAGCTAACCAGGCCGAACCCTGACGACCCAACCGGTAAGTCGACCATGCGAAGAGTCCCCGAAGTTCTTGACTGCTGGTTCGAGTCCGGTTCCATGCCTTTTGCTCAGGTCCACTACCCATTTGAGAACCAAGAGTGGTTTGACAGTCACTTCCCTGGAGACTTCATCGTCGAATATGTGGGTCAGACCAGGGGCTGGTTCTATACCCTGCATGTTCTCTCAACGGCCTTATTTGATCGGCCTGCATTCAAAAACGCCATCAGCCACGGCATTGTGCTGGGTAATGACGGACAGAAAATGTCCAAGTCGCTCAGGAACTATCCAGATGTGAACGAGGTCTTCGATCGGGACGGCTCAGACGCCATGCGTTGGTTCCTGATGTCCTCGCCGATTTTGCGCGGCGGCAATATCGCTGTCACCGAGCAGGGAATTCGAGAGGGAGTGCGGCAAGCGCTCTTGCCTCTATGGAACAGCTATTACTTCTTTGCTCTCTATGCAAATGCCGCAGGTTACGAGGCATCTCCCTCTCACGCCTCCACTCAGCTTCTAGATCGCTACATCATGGCCAAGAGCGCTGAGGTCATTGAGCTCATGCAAGACGATCTTGACAACTTTGACAGCTTCCAGGCCTCTGCTCGGCTGCGCGACTTCGCTGAGGTTCTCACC
>Ga0222716_10002465_pt1 | contig 14989 bp, 24 predicted proteins | sample C33_13DmetaG_FD_165044 | JGI IMG/M metagenome (GOLD analysis project Ga0222716, IMG submission 165044) | Estuarine water microbial communities from San Francisco Bay, California, United States - C33_13D | ecosystem: Environmental > Aquatic > Marine > Unclassified | place: USA: California... | reverse complement strand
GCCATGAATGTTTGAAGCCTTGCATGCTTACGCCATACAAAGCCGTGTTTGGTTGGTTCGTATTCTTTAGAATAGACTTTTTCAAAGTCTATATCTTGGTCTTTTATTTTTGCATATTGGTCTAAGCCCATATTATTTTCCTTTCTGGTTGTTGTAGTATTGTTGACTTCGCTCTATATCCGCCTTCACTAATTTTAGAATTTCTTCTATAGCGTCGGCGATTCTTTTTAGTTGTTCCGCTGAAGCGTCCATATTGTATCCTTTCTGTTATACTTACTAATATATACCATCTACCTACCAGCTACAATGCGCAAAGTGTCGCACGCTTGCAGCCTGCGGCCTGCAGCTCGATACAACCCCTGGTTATGTCAATTCACCAAATTGTCGCGCGACAAAATGTCGCAGGTAGGTGCGACACTATGTCAATTTGATTTTTTTTATTGAGGTATGGTATAGTGAAACAAATAACAGAAAGGAAAATATATGACACAAGACACAAGACTTAATGCTGAAAAAAGAAAAGCACTTGTTCAGCATTATGAAAACTATTTACGAGATGATGTATCAAACAAATTTCGTAAAGCTATGATAAAGGCAAAAGAAACTTATGATGAGATGAAACCAAAAGTATTTGAGTTGGCTCATCAAGTGGTAAGGTCTTATCAACCACAGGAAGATGTCGATACTGTTAAAGCTATGAGAGCAAAGTATGGTGATAGCGGTGGCGACATTTTTAAAGATAAATGCTTTAACTTCACAAACCCTACTACTGAAGTTGATGAACAAGGCAGACCATATGAAAACCAAAATGAAATTAATGTCGATTTTGGTTTAAAGGGTGGTCAAACCTATTCAACCAATGAATTTGCTCATGCATATTATTATGATGAGTTAAAGTCTAAAGGATATGACGCAGATTATGCGTTGAAGTGGGGTAATGAAAAGAAAAACCCTAGATACTATGAAGAAGAAAACAAAATAGATGAGTATTTAGGTTTTAATAGGTCTAACCAAAATAATCATAGTACCACTAATTATAAACAACAATGGGAAGATGATTATAGCTTTGAAGTCATAGGAAGAAGTTATTGTGGCGAGAGGCAATTCAAAGTTGATGATACCACTCACTCAGTATTTAAAACTTTTAAAATTGCGTGTGAAAATGTTTTTAAAACACACGAACAATTTTTTACATACTTGAGTAAAAAAGTTAAAGTGTTTGAGCAAGGTATCAAAACTTATACCAAGTACAGTCAAGCAAAAGAATTGTTTGATAAACTTGGAATTGCTTTGAATGATAGTATTGTTGATGAGAAATCTTCAATGGCATTGTCAGTTTATAGTCCGACTAACTTGGCAGATATGTTAAAAGATAAAGATGATGAGTTTGCAAGTAGAGAAGAAAAGATTGCATACTATAAATCTTTAATGCGACAATCTGTCCAATAATAAGTATTGACCTATGGGATAATCTATGTTAGATTATCCCATAATAACAGAAAGGATAAAAAATGTTTAATATAACTTACTACTCACATAAAGATAAAAAGTTCATCACTCGTAAAGGAAAAACTGATGATAAAACAAGAGAGGGTATCAGCAAAAGAAATAACCAAAAGTATTTTGTTTATTTTGATTTAGATAAAATGGGTTATAGAACAGCGACTAACGAGTGGACAATTAAACAAATAGCATAACGAAAGGAAAACATATGTACTTAATAATAGAAAAAATAAAATACAATTTATCTCCCGACAGTTATTATGTTAAGGATAAAAGTACAGACATAGACATAGCCGAAGATAAATTGAGAGGTTATAATTTAATTAATACTGATAAAGATAAAACTTATCATATTATTAAATTTCAAGAAACTTTGGTCTTAACCGAAGAAATGAGAATTGCATCATAAGGTGCGACAATAAATACACTTTCACTCTACCTCATGATGAGGTAGAGTGAAGAAAACAGAAAGGATAAAAAATGAGTACAATACATTTAGTTGCAATCGGTATCGGAGTATTTTGTTTTATAATGATAGCCCTATTAGGTTTGTTGGGTACATTAGAAACAATCGACTATCAAAATAAAATAGCGAGGAAAAAAAATGAGCGACTATAATTGGTGTCATGGTCCCGAGTGTCATACTAATCGTACACAAGATAGAATACGAGGTGTGAAAGGAAACAAAGTTTTAAGAACTAGAAAAATAAAAATAACGCAATGGAATCAAAATGGTCCATGGCAATATTTTTGTAGTATGGGATGTTGGAATGATTTCTTTGCAAGGTATGCAAGCCAATGTAGAAACATTGCGCCGAGGAATGAGCCGCTAGAAACACCTATCAATGTAACAACCAAGACTTATACTAATTGGCGAGGCGATGAGTATCAAGCCAAGGAGATTGAAACGATTAATAACAACGAGGGGGTGCGACAACTTTGACCAATATAATGATTGACAGATTATCCCATATTTGATAATCTGTTTTTGGCTCCTAGGGTATGAGCCTTGATAATAACTGCCCTAACATTACAAGGTTAGGCGCACAATCACAAGTTGTGCGCCGATAAACAGAAAGGAAACATATGACAGAACAATTTAAAGTATATGATAAACAAGAGCCTACCTATGATGAGGCAAAGCAATTCATCGGTGGTTATATTCAAAGTGTACCATTAGAGAATGGAGATAGATTGTTATGTGATGAGGAAGGAAAGTTAAAACGATTACCACATAATCCCGAGGCACAGAAACATTGGGACGAGAGTTATGGTGCGGGTAGTGATTACATGGTAGGTAAGATGATATTAGTTAAGGGCGCTGTTAACCAAGGTTGGTAATAGTGTCAACATAATAATGCAGGGTGCGACAATATGTCGCACCCCGCGCTTCGCGCTCCAGTTGCGCGCGCCGCGCTTCGCGCGGCGATAGAGGTACCAATCCCATTTCAAAACTAGCCTGCGGCCTTGGGCCCACCCACCCATTTTTAAAAAAGGGGTCCCACTACTTTAGGTTGAATTGCTTGATTTAGACTTAAATAGAAGTTAAAATACTTTTGAGTTATAAATAAAGGTGCAAAAATTTTGTAGAATTTTTTTTTCGAATGAACTTAGATAAATTAAATTTAGATAAACTACCTCCTGACGCTAAGAAGGAATTTATGAAGCTGGCAATTAAATTGTCAGAAAAGAAAAAGGGGTCCCTGGTCAATAATGATTTTATGAGTTTTGTAAAACATGTATGGCCTGAATTTATAGAAGGGTCCCATCATAAAATCATTGCAGAAAAATTTAATAAAATTGCAAAAGGCGAATTAAAAAGAATCATTATTAATATGCCTCCGCGGCACACGAAATCTGAATTTAGTTCCTTCCTACTTCCTGCGTGGATGATTGGTAGGAATCCAAAATTAAAAATTATTCAATCGACCCATACCACGGAGCTCGCTGTGCGTTTCGGTAGAAAAGCAAAAAACTTAATGGACTCTCCTGAGTATAAAGAAGTATTTGATACTAGGCTAAGAGAGGATTCTCAAGCCGCTGGTAAATGGGAAACAGCACAAGGTGGTGAATACTATGCTGCTGGTGTTGGTTCGGCCATCACGGGCCGTGGTGCGGACTTGTTGATTATTGACGACCCACACTCGGAACAAGATGCGCTGAACGCGGCTGCTATGGAACGAGCGTATGAATGGTATACATCAGGACCTCGTCAGCGTTTACAACCAGGTGGAACGATTGTCTTGGTTATGACTAGATGGAGCACGAAAGACTTAACAGGTATGTTGATGAAAGCACAAAAAGAAGCAAAGTCCGATCAATGGGAAGTGATTGAGTTTCCTGCGATCATGCCAAGTGGTGAACCTGTATGGCCAGAGTTTTGGAAGCTAGATGAATTAGAAGGGGTCAAAGCATCTCTTAGTATTGGAAAGTGGAACGCGCAATGGATGCAGAATCCTACTTCTGAAGAAGGATCTATCATTAAACGTGAATGGTGGAATATTTGGGATAAGGATTATGTACCACCTTTACAGCATGTCATTCAAAGTTATGATACTGCTTTCTTGAAAAAAGAAACGGCAGATTATTCTGCTATTACTACCTGGGGTGTATTTTATCCTAATGCAGATAGTGCTGCTAACTTGATTTTATTAGATGCAGTCAAGGAAAGACTAGAGTTTCCTGAGTTAAGACGTAAAGCACTAGAGCAATATGCTTATTGGAAACCTGAGACAGTTGTGATAGAATCTAAAGCTTCGGGCTTGCCTTTAACGTATGAATTGCGTAAAATGGGAATCCCCGTGGTTAATTTCACTCCTTCTAAAGGAAATGATAAACACGCTAGAGTAAACGCCGTAGCACCGATGTTTGAGTCGGGTATGATTTGGGCGCCAGAGCAAAAGTTTGCAGAAGAGGTAATTGAGGAGTGTGCTGCGTTTCCTTATGGAGACAATGACGACTTAGTAGATTCTATGACGCAAGCTGTCATGAGATTTAGGCAAGGAGGTTTTGTATCTCACCCTGAAGACTACGAAGACGAGCCACTTCCACAACAGGAGATTAAATATTACTAATGTTACGATACGGTTGGGAAATATATCAGTTCTTACTAAAGGGATTTGCACAAGCAAATAAACGTTTCCCAAATCCTCAAGAAATTAAATTTTTAGAAAATACAGCTCTTCGTATTCGAGAAAAATTAATGGGAGCTGGAGTAGATTTAGAAAAATTAAGTCCAGAAGATGCCATACAACTTTATTCTAATCCACCTAAACTTCCTGTTAAACCAAAATCAAAACCAGCAGGGATTGAAGCTCTTCCTTTACAAGATCCAAAACTAAGAGAACAAGCTTTAAAAAATAAATTAGAAGCACAAAATATGCAATCACGTGAGCGATTGTTAGAAAAGAAAAATTTAGAAATAGAGGATCCTGAAGATATGTTCGCGGACGGTGGACGAGTTGGATTGATGGCAGGTGGAATTTTAAAAGGTAAAAAAATCTTAGATGCTTTAAAAAAAGCTAGTAAAACAAAAACTAAAGCAAAGTATAAAAAAGGAGATCCTATTACTTCAGAAAATTTTGGTGAAACTGGACTTGCTCCAGATACAACAGATTTAGAAAAAGCAAAAAAAATAAAAACAAAAGGTCAATTTACTGCGGCAGAAGCTATTATTACTAGATTAAAAAATACTATAAGGGATGCAGACAAAATGGGAATGGATCCATCTGAAGTAAAATATGTTAAAAACACTTTCCCTAATTTTATTAAAGAATTAGAAAAAAATCCAAAGCTTGCAGAAAATGAAAATGTTTGGAATCAGTTAATGTCTGATTTACCTGGAAACCAAAGATTTATAAAATATGATGACGGTACCGTAGATTTTCAAATTAAAAAACCATCACATACTTTTAAACTTAGAGAAGATTTAGATACAGATAGAAAAGGACCAATTGCACCTAACGATGATTCAAATATGTTTGATAATATGTTTGATAAAATGTTTAGTGAATATGAATATGATCAATTTATAAAATCTGGTCGTAAGCCAAACGCGGACGGCGGTCTGATAACCATGTTTATGAGGAAGTAATGTTTGAAAAGATTTTAGATAAAATGCAAGGCAAAGGAGAATTTGCAAATGGCGGACCTATAACCGCGAAACGTGGATTGGTGGATGGGCCTGGTGGGTATGCTGGTAAACAAGAACTAGGAGTTTTTTTAAAAAGACCAGGTCAATATTATGTACGATTACAAAAAGGTGGTAAAAACATTAAAAGTCGATCAGGACTTACTTTAGAAGAAGCTAATAAACTTTCAAAAGAATTTCAAGAAAAAACAAAAAATATTCAAAGCCTTGTTCAACAACGACACAAAAAAATAGATCCTAAAAAATTAACAATGTTAAATAAATATTCTCAAGAGTTTTTTCAAAAAGATTTTAAAGATTTAACTACTCAATCAGAAAAAGACAGAGTTCAAAAATATTATTCAAGAAGTCCTAATGTAGTTAATATTACATCAGAAAGAAATCCATTAACCAAAGACCAACAAAATTTAATTAAAAAGGCATTTCCTGATGTAGATTTTAAATTTGGACCCAATCAAAAATTAGGTGTTCCTCCTAAAATAGGTAATAAAAGAAATCCTCAATATACTAGTATTTTTAATTTTGTAAAAAGAGGTTATCAGAAAACAGTAAAAGATATGTTACCTCTTGATGTTCAAAAATTAATTGTTGCAAAGTTTCCTTTACCAACAGGAGTTCAAGAATGGGATTTTGAAAAATACAAATATGGTATTCCTGGAACTAAGGATCAAAATATGAACCTTGGTGCAAGAATTATTAATTTTATTAATGATCCAAAACAATTTAAAGTATCAGCAGATCTTGGAAGACCGCAAGGTTGGATGATGATGCAAATGGAAAGAGCTCGTCGACAAGGTAATACAAATTATGTTCCAAAATATTCTACTATTAATGGTAAAAAAATAATAGTTGGATTTACAGACAACTCAGAATTTGGAGAAGGTAGAACTTATTTTTCCACTAAAAAATACGCTAAAAAATTTAATGGAGTTTTAATAGGAGGAAATGAAGACCCAAAACTAAATCACCCAGATTTTAAAAATACTGAAAAGTATTTTAATATAGCTAAACGAGTGCATCATTCTCCTAATGAAGCTATTACAAAAATTTTAACAAAAGGTGGAATTCAAAACGATAGAATTACTTTAAATAGTTTATTGAACTATATGATTAATGAAAAAGGAGTAAAACAAACAGAAAGAGCTTTAGTATTACATCACCAGTCAGGAGTATTTATTAGACCTACAGGAGACTATCAATTATTAAATAAATTAATTAATGCTAAAATTGCAGGTATTGAAAAACTTATGAGAGCAGACTCTAAAAATATAACTCCAGAAAATATAAATTTTTTAAAAAATTCTGGAGCTTCTGTTGTTATTAATGGAAGAAGATATGGAGGAGGACCTACAACTGCGTTAGGTGGTTTAAGAGCCGTAGAAAATTTTGTACAAGGCACACTGAAAGGATATACAAAAGAAGATTGGAAAAATTTACAAAAAGCATTTAATCAAGGTAAAAACATTCCAGGTATCAGCACACCTATGAAAGCATTTTTAACTACAGCCGCTGTAGGTGCAGGAGCTGCATTTGATAAATTTAAAGGTAAACCAGAGGATATTCAAACTGCAGAAATGTCACCTGCCGCTACTGCAGCTTCGGTGACAGCTGCGGCCGCTGCAACTACTCCTATGGTAAGGCAAGGAGCTATGGAAACTCTTTCTAAAACTATACAAGGTGCTAAAGATATTTATCAAAGAGCAAAACAAGTCCCTGGTCTTGGAACTGGAATTAAAGCAGGAGAAGGAATACTTGGTTTTACTGTTAAAAGAATATTGCCACCAGTTATTGTTGGAATGGAAGGTAAGCATATTGTAGATAGAGCAGCATATGAAACACCTGGTGAATTGTTGGGAACTATAGCAGATACTCCATTTAGATTTTTCACAGGAACGGGTCCTTTTGAAGCTATAAAAGAAAAAAAGAATTTATATGATTTTGCAAAATCCGAAGAGGATAAAAAAGTACTAGATAGAATCTATACTCCTCAATATGAAACCATGGGTACTTCTGGTTATGGGGAAGCAGACTATATTCCTACATCTCCATCTAAAGAGGATTTGGATCGATTTGAAGGAATTAAGAGTGCTTATGATCGAGCTCGTTTTGGTTCAGTGGGAGTTGATACTGGAGCCGAAGTAGCATACAATCTAGGAGAAGCTCAAAAAAAATACGCAGAACGAAGAGCTTTAAGTGAAGAGTTAATAAGAACAGATCCTCTTAATATAGGCTTTGCACCAGAAAATGATATGACTTTAAAAGATTTATTTTATTCAGTTAGAAACGATGAGGAATAATTATGGACCGTAGAGGATTTTTAAAATTACTAGGAGGAGTAGCTGCTCTACCTGTATTAGGTAAATATTTTAAATTTGCAAAACCAGCATCCAAAACATTAGAAGCAGTACCTAAATTTTTATCAGAACAAGGTATGCCTAGTTTCTTTTATGATTTAGTGGCTGGTGTAAAAAAATTTGGTAAACCAACTAAGTCTACTAGAGACTACACTGCATATGAATATACACATCCTGTTACCAAACAAAAAGTAAAAGTTGTTGATGGTAGAGAGGATGTAGCCATTGGTTTTGAAACAGACAGAGGATTCCAAGCTGAAATGGGAGTAAGAAAAGGAATACCTGACGAAGTTACTAAAGGGAAAACACCACCTGATGAGTATTATGAAGGAGAACAAGTTTATGAATTTATGGGGCCTAATGATTATACTAAAGATTGGAAAGAAGAAATTTCTGGTGGCTATAAAGGTTTAGAAGAATTAGCGAATAAATTAAAACGACATTTAAGAGAACCAAAAGCAGGTGGTGGTGCAGTAGGAATGCCTCCTGTATCGGAAGATGGTTTTCAAACATCAGATCCTAAAGAAGCAGCTAAGATGATTATTAAAAGCATGTTATCTTCTCCCAGTGGAGTTGAGACTATTCCTATTTATTCAGGAAATAACTTTACTGTAGAAGGTGGATTTGGAATGGGGGCACAAAAACCTTTTGATTATGGTATTAACTTTCAACGAGGAGATCTAGGTGTTAGCTCCATGATGAATCAAGGAAGACCTATGTTTGGTATAGATTATAACCCAAGTGATAATTTTTCAGCAGGTGCCACATTTGGTAATGGAAAACCATCATTTGGATTTAATTTTAGAAAAGAGTTTGCAAATGGCGGATTAACTGATACTATACCTCCGAAAAGAGGACCTATGTCAGAAGGTGTTGAAAGTTTGTTCAGAAAAAGATAAGTTATCAAAATGGCAGAAATAAAAAAATCAAAGAAAAATAAAAACATTATATCCATCAATCCTATGCAGGATGATTTAGAGGAAACGAGTCCAGCTGGTATAGCTTTAGCTCGTATGGGTAGACCAGTTATGGCAGTTAAAGAAGCTATTAAAAAAGGTGCTCAAGCTGTTAAAAAAGGAACAAAAAAAGTAGGTGAAAAAATATACAAAACGGTAGGCGCAGAATCAAAATTTAGTAAAGCATTGATGAGTAAACCTAAAAGAACCATGGCTGCAATAGGAGCATCTGGAGTAGCAAAGGAAATAAAAAAACTTAGTGAAGGTCATTATGATAAAGATATTTCTGAAACAGAAGGTTCATTTGCAAAAGGCGGATTAGTTAGATCAGGTAAACCTAGATTAGCAAAAAAAGGTTGGAGATAATACATGGCGGAAATAGACAAGTCATTACCCAATGAATTTCAACAACAAGATGTTGCAATTCCTACAGAAATAACAACAGAAGAACAACCAATTGAATCTACAGAAGGAACAGAAATTACTCCCACTGAAGATGGTGGAGTAGAAGTATCTTTTGATCCTACGGCAACAGATATGCCTATGCAAGGACACTTTGCTAATTTAGCTGAAGTATTAGATGAAGACATTTTAGATCCTGTAGGAGCAAAGTTAACTTCTGATTATTTAGATTATCGTTCTTCTAGAAAAGACTGGGAGCAAACTTATACTAATGGTTTAGATTTATTAGGATTTAAATACGAGAGAAGAACAGAACCATTTAGAGGAGCTTCAGGAGTCAATCACCCAGTATTAGCAGAAGCAGTTACTCAATTTCAAGCACAAGCTTATAAAGAATTATTACCAGCAGAAGGACCTGTACGAACTCAAATTTTAGGAACGATTACTCCTCCTAAAGTAGATCAAGCACAACGTGTTAAAGATTTCATGAACTATCAAGTGATGGATCAAATGAAAGAATATGAATCTGAATTTGATCAAATGCTTTTCTATTTACCTTTAAGCGGATCCACTTTTAAAAAAGTATACTACGATGATTTATTAGGAAGAGCTGTTTCTAAATTTATTCCTGCCGATGATTTAGTAGTTCCTTATTCAGCAACTTCTTTAGAAGATGCAGAAGCTATTATTCATGTCATTAAAATTTCTGAAAATGATTTACGAAAACAACAAGTAGGAGGATTTTATGCAGATGTAGATTTAAATGCACCTGCCATGAACCAAGATGATATTACTAAAAAAGAACAAGACTTAGAAGGAATTAAACAAAACAAACAAGATGATATTTATACGTTATTAGAGTGTCATGTAAATTTAGATTTAGAAGGTTTTGAAGATACAGATTCAAATGGTGAGCCCACAGGAATTAAACTACCGTATGTTGTTACAGTAGAACAAGATTCTAGAAAAGTTTTAGCCGTCCGACGAAACTATTTAGAAAATGATTTAAAGAAAAATAAAATTAATTATTTTGTACATTACAAATTTTTACCAGGTTTAGGATTTTATGGTTTTGGATTAATTCACATGATTGGTGGATTAACTAGAACTGCAACTTCTGCATTAAGACAATTGTTAGATGCTGGTACATTAAGTAATTTACCTGCTGGTTTTAAAACCAGAGGTTTACGAGTTAGAGACGATGCACAACCATTACAACCTGGTGAGTGGAGAGATGTTGACGCACCAGGGGGTAATATTAGAGATCACTTTATGGCATTGCCATTCAAAGAACCTTCTCCTGTATTGATGCAATTATTAGGAGCAGTGGTAACAGCAGGTCAACGCTTCGCGGCTATTGCTGATTTGCAAGTGGGTGACGGTAATCAAGGAGCTGCCGTGGGAACCACAGTAGCGTTATTGGAACGTGGATCGCGTGTGATGTCTGCTATTCACAAACGATTGTATGTAGGACTGAAACAAGAATTTAAATTATTAGCTAATGTATTTAAAACATATTTACCTCAAGAATATCCATATGACGTGGTCGGTGGACAACGAAATATTAAAGTAACAGATTTTGATGATAGAGTAGATATTTTACCTGTAGCAGATCCTAACATCTTTTCTCAAACACAAAGAATTTCTATGGCACAAGCGCAATTACAATTAGCGCAAACCAATCCACAAATGCATAATTTATATAATGCATATCGATCTATGTATGAAGCACTAGGAGTAAAAGATATTAGTTCTATTTTACCTCCGCCTCAACAACCGATGCCCATGGATCCAAGTATGGAACACATTAGAGCGTTTGCAGCTCAACCATTCCAAGCTTTCCCTGGACAAGATCATAGATCTCACATTGAAGCACACTTAAATTTTATGCAATTGAATATGGTAAAAAATGCTCCGATGGTGATGGGTGCTATTCAGAAAAATATATTAGAACACATTAGCATTATGGCTCAAGAACAAGTTCAATTAGAATTTCAACAAGAGTTAATGCAATTACAAGCAATACAACAAAACCCAATGGCATTACAACAGAATCCTCAAATGATGCAACAAGTGCAAATGATGACACAAAAAATTGAAGCAAGAAAAGCACAATTGATTGCAGAGATGACTGCTGAATTTGCAAAAGAAGAAAACCAAATTACTTCTCAATTTGACTCGGATCCATTATTAAAATTAAAAGCAAGAGAAGTAGACTTACGAGCAATGGAAAATGAACGTAAGAAACAAGAAATGGAACAAAGAATTAACTTGGACAAAGCGAAAGCAATGATGAACCAGGGTAATCAAGAAGACAAACTTGAACAAAACGAAGATTTAGCTAAGTTAAGAGCACAAACTTCTATTGATAAGACAGTTTTGCAAGCTAGATTAAAACAAAATGACAATAGGTAGAACACAAATGAGAAAACAAATCAGTAAAGGACCTAAAAAGGTCGCAAAAGTTATGAGAGAATTCAAAAAAGGAAAACTTCATAGCGGAAAATCAGGAAAAATTGTAAAAAATCCTAAACAGGCGATTGCCATTGCACTTTCTGAAGCCAAAATGAGTAAAAAAAGGAAAAAATAAATGTTTCCATGGGGTTTATTAGGATCTGGATTAAAAGCTGGCTTTGAAATCTATCAGAATAAGAAAAAATCTGAAGTTGCAATGTCAGAAGCTGCTCTTTTGCATGCAGAAAAAATGAAAAGAGGGGAAATTGAGTATCAAGGTAAAGCATTAGATTCACAAAAAGGGGACTGGAAGGACGAATTCATACTTTTGACGTTGTCGAGCCCTCTGTTTTTGTTAGCATATTCTGTATTTGCAGAAGATGCTGATATGGAACGAAAATTAAACTTGTATTTTGAAAAATTACAGGGTATGCCTTGGTGGATAACTGGTTTATGGATTTCAGTTGTAGCTGCCGTATATGGAATTAAGGCAACAGATATTATAAACACAAAAAAAGGAAAATAATATGGTATTAAAATATTTTAAATTAGGAAAAAAAGCAGTTGATGTTGCTAAAAAAGGTTATGAGATGATTAGGCCTGTTGGGAAATCTACTGTAGAAGGTAGAGGAAAAGTAGGATTAATTAAAAGAGTCAATAAAGCTATTAAGGAGTCTGAAGGAGCTGCAGCATCAGGATCAGAAGCAATTGAAAAAGCAAAAAGACCTTTATCTTATTATAAGGATACTGGAGAATCAACTAGAACTTCTAAAAGAACAGTGGAAGCTGCTAAAACATTAAGAGACACTAAAAGACAGAAACGAAAACTTGAAAAAGTAAGAGAAGATATTTATGAAATGGAAACTCCTATGGAGTTTGAATCTTATAAACATGGTGGTATGGTAAAACAATCATGTCAAATCAAAGGTTGGGGAAAGGCTAGAAAAAGATAATATGATGAAGATGAGTGTGAAGAAATTAAAATCAAAAGGTGTTATGAATGGCACCAAACTTAAATTAAAAAAATTTGAGACAGAAACCAAAGGTGAATATTCTAAAAGAAAAAAATTCAAATACGGAAAAAAGGTAAAATAAAGGAGGACATATGGAAATACTAATCAAAATAAAAGATGTAGTAGTTTGGGTAGCTTGTAAAGTTCTTAACTTATTGCAATGGGTGATTTGTAAAATATTTAAAATCATTCCTTGTAAATGTAGTCACGATTGTAACTGTAAGAAGGAGAACTAAAATGATAAAAGAATACGGCGGAAAAGAAAAATATAAATCTAAAGCTGCGATGAAAAAACACGAGAAAAAAGAATCTAAAGCTATGGAGAAAAAAGAAAAAATGCACAGAATGCCAAACGGCAAAATGATGAAAGGTGCAAAACATAAAGGTAAAAAATAATGGTTGCTAAAAAGAAACCAGGTCTTTGGGCAAATATTAATAGAAGAAAAAAATTAGGTATCTCAAGACCTAAATCTAAATCTACTATTTCTGCAAAAGCATATGCAAATATGAAAGCTGGATTTCCTAAGAAAGGAAAAAAATAATGCCAAGACCTTACGAATCATTTAAAGATTTTATTGAAAGCACAGGAAATGAAGAATTATTAGATCTATATTCTGATTTTTTAAAAACAGGAAATGATGATTTAATGATGAAAAAATTAAAAGAACTAGGTTATGACATGACCTCTATTCCTAAAAACTCCATTGACAAACCTATGGGCCCTGGAGGAAAAAAATCAAAGGCAAAAGTATAATGGCTAGAACAGCAGCGTGGCAAAGAAAAGAAGGTAAATCCAAATCAGGTGGATTAAATAGAAAAGGAATTGCATCTTATAGAGCAGCTAATCCTGGTTCTAAACTTTCAATGGCGGTTACTACCAAACCATCAAAATTAAAAAAAGGTAGCAAAGCTGCCAATCGCAGAAAGAGTTTCTGCGCTAGAATGAGTGGAATGAAGAAGAGACTTACATCAGCAAAAACTGCTAATGATCCCAATTCTAGGATTAATAAAAGTCTTAGAAAATGGAATTGTTAATGGCAGATGATCCAATTACTATAATCTATAAAACACAAAGAAGACTAAGAGATACTCTTCAACAAATTGGAGACACCATGATTAGTGGAGGTGTTGACAATATGGAGAAATACAAGTATTTATTAGGACAGGCACACGCCATACAATTAACATTACAGGAAATCTCTAACCTGCTACAAGATAAGGAGCCAAAAGAAGATGAGCAACCAAACAGAGACAACGTCGTCTCAGTCGACTTCAGCGGAAGTCCCGAAGACTAGATTAGCATTACAAGAAAAATATAAAGAAGAAGGAATCGAACCAACTAGAAAAGTTGATGAGACCAATATAGAATCTATTGCAGATCAATTACCAGAACCTGCTGGTTATCGATTATTAGTTTTACCTTTTACTCCAAAAGATAAAACTAAAGGAGGAATTTTAATTGCACAAGAATCATTAGACCGATTACGTATTGCAACCAATTGTGGATATGTAATTAAAATAGGACCATTAGCATATGCAGATAAAGAAAAATTTGCAACTGGTCCATGGTGCAAAAAAGGAGATTGGGTGATCTTTGCCAGATATGCTGGTTCAAGATTACCAATAGAAGGTGGAGAAGTGCGTATACTAAACGATGACGAGGTGTTAGGGACTATTAAAGATCCTGAAGCAGTCTTGCATCATATTTAACATAGGAGAGCACTATGCCAGAAAACAAACAAGAACCTATGATTGATGTTGGCGAAGAAGAAGGAGCCGAAATTAATCTAGATCAAAACAACGAGCAGATAAAAGAGCCTGTTGTAGAAGAGAAGATTGAAGTAGAACAAGTTGATGAACAACCTGTTGAAGCTCAATCAGAAGAGAAAAAAGTTGAGAAGGAAGACGAGTTAAAAGAATATAGCGAAGGCGTTCAAAAACGTATTGCTAAATTAACTCGTAAAATGAGAGAAGCTGAAAGACAAAAAGAAGAAGCAATTGCTTACGCACAAGCTGAGAAACAAAGAAGGGAAGAATATGAAAAGAAATATTCTAAACTTGATAAATCTTATGTTTCAGAATTTGAGACTAGAGTTAAATCTAGTATGGATGCAGCAAGACAGCAATTAAGAAAAGCCATTGAAGATGGAGATGTTG
>Ga0222716_10002461_pt1 | contig 14998 bp, 19 predicted proteins | sample C33_13DmetaG_FD_165044 | JGI IMG/M metagenome (GOLD analysis project Ga0222716, IMG submission 165044) | Estuarine water microbial communities from San Francisco Bay, California, United States - C33_13D | ecosystem: Environmental > Aquatic > Marine > Unclassified | place: USA: California... | reverse complement strand
ATTGAGCCAGCCAGGACTGCAGTGAATACCACCGTGGTGCCGGATAGATCGACGATTGAGATGTCACCACCGGCGCCGACGTAGATTGCCCGGCATACGCTTAATGGTAAGTCGGCGCCGTCGTTTGGTGTGATCGTGCGGCATGCGCCGCTTGAGTGTGTAGATGTTTGAATGCCCATGTTATTTAGTGGTAATGTGTCAAGTTTGCAGAGATCAATTGAATGCCGAAGGCTCAAGAATTACTGGACCAAGTGCGACGACATCGACGTTTGTGGATGCGTCATCGACGATCTCAATCGTGTAATTTGCGCTAATCGCTTCGAGCGCGACTGCTTGTAAGAAGTTTACATTGTTAGCATCGAGTACCATGCTCCAGCCGTCAGTGATCTCAGTGCCGGTAGAAGTAAGAACAAGCGGCGAAGCTTTGATCTGTATTAGCTGTTGCTCGCGTGTAGTTGCGCTACCTTCGACGATTGAAATGATCGAAGATGCTGAGACGGGCTGAATATTAGAGACGTTTACAGTGAGTGCTGCGTGATCGCCTACTGAATCGAAGAATACGTTAAAAGAGCCGTTTGCGTATTTGGCCACTTTGACTGTGTCGCTATATGGACCAGTGTCGTCGTTCAGCTCGTTGAGCGCTGTCTCGATCTCGGTCTCTGTTGCATCCCAGTCAAGCGCTGCTGTCGTTTCAATACTAGAAGTAAGTGTCGGAGCTGGCGATATGCCGTCGTCATCTACGGTCCAGCCAGTAAGACCTGGACCGGAGCCACCTTGTCCGTCAGAGTAAAGATATTGATTTGCTGGGACCTGCGTAGCGCTGTCTGCTTGTACTAAGTGCCACGCATTGTGATCTCCGTGCGTTTCGCGTCGAATGAAATACGAAGTCGCTCCGTTCAATAGACGCCAGACAGGATGATTATCAAACTGTTCGTCTATTAATTTATAAAGACCATTTGCTGCTGTTGTGCCGGCGCCAGATACAATAAAGTTTTCAATGCCGTCACTAAGAGTAAACGTGCCGCTCTTAGGTTTCACATCGTCAAGAGTGATAGCTATGCGCGGCGTAGAGCCTGTGGCGCCGCTTCGTGCGTCGTTTGCAAGATAGAGTGATACGTCAACAGTCTCGCCATATACTAGCTTCGGGAACTGCTTTGGGGTGTATGGCTGCGCTACGCTCGCGACAAGCGCTGTGTATAGGTTAGGCCGAGCCGGGTTTACTGTAAGTGTCTGCGTCATTAAAAATGGCCTGCCGTGTCAAGCTAGACAATGGCAGGCCATCGAATGTGGCGCTAGTTCGGCATGACCGAGATTAGTGCCTCGATCTCTCCAGTGCTGGCTTTAGCATAGACGCTGCGCCCTACTGCACCCTCTTGCGTGGTGGCCACGGTAAAGCCTGTGGCGCCAGTGTCGGCGATGTTGGTGCGCACTCCAGTGAAGTTGTCGGTGATGGTAACTAAGTCGTCATCGACGGTGGCATCGTAAGTGATTCGGAAGTCTTCGAGGAAGCCAGCATCGACGCTAAGATCGGTGAAGATCGCCAGTGCCACCGCAGCGGCTGTATCGTTCGTTACTATCGAGCTGACCTTGGCTGAGTTAGTTGCGCCGGTGGCTGGCTCTGCTGTGCCGCTATCATCAACATCGATCCAGATGGCCCATGAGCCAGAGTTGCCATTTAAGATGACGTATTTGGCATCGAGACTGTCGGCGACATCGGCCACGGTGACCATCGTCTGCGTCTCGAACTTATCCAGGTTACGCAGGCGCAGTATCATGGTATCGCCCGGTGCCACTTCGAGATCGAAGTTGACATTGTCAGTGCTGACCAAGACTGAACCTTCTGTGCCTTCATGGCCAAAGGAAATATAGCGAGGCGTGAGCACGGTATCGACATCGACCAGTCCAGAAGAGGTGGTCAAGGTGGTGACCCGTACCGACGAGGATTCCTCTTTGCCAGTGTACGCATCGCTTTGATTAAATGAAATATCCGCTGTGGAATTATTCAGCGTTACCGCTGAGAGTATAGTTGGTTTTGCCATAATTTTTTAAGGTTTGAATGAATGTGATTGTCCGTTGAGTGCAGCGCGCCGCCGCTTGCAGCCGCCGCACCTTTGAATGTTTGTGCCGGTTACCTTGTCGATTGCTTTAGCGATGGGCTGCGCGACCGCATGCACCTTGTCGCCTAGCCTCGAATCTCGTAAAAGTTGTTCGCCAGGGTATTCGACTCGTCCGTCTTTATATTTGATTTTCCACATATTAAATAATCACTTCTTCCTCTTCATCTTCTTCGCATGGGTCGTCTGCTAAGAAGTTATATTGAAAGACGTCTTCAGCTGTTTCTTTTGTAATCCATGCGATTTGATAAGGATTAGTCCCGTTGAGTGGGTTTACTCGATTGTAATTGGTAAGATGGAACACGCCATATACCCCAATACCAGTTGCGCCAGCAGAGATGCCGGGTTGAGAACTACCAAACGTCATAAGCACTGGATCGTATTTTTTAATTACAATCCCGCCAAATAATGCCATGCAAGACGATGAACCATCTGGCTGTAATTGGAGTGGGTCTGGTGGAAATATATCACCAGTTGTATTCTGGATTCGATACAATGCCGTCAATGCAGATGATGTGTTAATGAGTGCATAGCCATTGCCGTATGGATTGCCAAGGAAGGTTGAGTTAGTGGCCAACGATGCGGTGTTAAACTGTTGTCCGTAGTGAGAATATCCGGCGCAACTGCCAGCTATAATAGTTGTATATACCAATTGATTCGCGCTCCAACTGCCAGCAGGCGGGCGTTCGCTACATAGCTCTGCAATATCTGCTTCCAGTGCTTTAATTATCGCTTCCAGTGCTTCTTTCTCTTTAAGGCACTCAGCTAATGCCTCCTCGCATTTTAAAAGGCCAGCTGAGTCCTCGACGCTTGGCACATCAAGCGTGGCGGCATCCCCAGAGAAGGTAAACTTAGCAGCGGCAGTCGCCTCGACTGACACGGCGCGCATCTCAGTCAGAATATTCATGCGCCGCGCCAGCTCGCGCACCTGCTTGCGCATGCCACTGTACGAGAGTTGCTTCGGGTTTTTTAGCTGTGGAATAGACATCTATAATAATTCAGAGCTGTTAAGTGACACCTAAAGTAGGCAGCGATAGCTTGGCATTGGTGCCAGCAAACACAAAGCCAGGCACACCAGTTTGGCTGACTTGATTGACCTGCATTAATAAATAAACGTTCATGCGCTTGGTCACCTCATACTGTAACTCTTGCAGCTGTTGATAGCTCGGCTCCTCTGGGATAGTTATTTGCTGGTAACTCATGGGTATCGAACGGCTGTGACGGCTTGGTAAATATCACCCATCCAGCGCGTGATCTTGGTGGACTCATAGACGTTGCCCGAACCACTATAAATAACACTTGAAAACCCATCGTTTTGAACAATCGAAAATGACCCCTCAGTAAACACAGGCAATAGCGCTGGGTTTGTAGAGTATTGATATTCTAGTTTGGATCGAACGACAACTGATCGAGAAGGCGAGCGGACGTATTGAGTCCTGGGACCAAAACTGGTTTGTGTAGTTGTCGTGCCGTCTGGATTTGTTGTAACTGCCGTAAATAGCTCACGAGTTGTGCCAAATACTGGTGGCCGTGTAACCACCGTGGAAGAGTAGTCAACGTGCGCAACTGGCACGCGTGCGAATTTGCGCAAAAAGCTTATGTAGCCGCCGTCATGATAGCTGAAGTTTGAGTCGCCGACCCAGCGTGCTTGCGTGTCGGTGTAGATGATCTCAATCAGCCCGGCACTGACTGCGCTAGATAACTTGGTGCCATAGGTAAGCTTGTTGGCGTCATAGGCAGTCTGCGAACACACGCACTCGAACGAGTAGATCGTGGTGGAGCTGTCATTAAAGTCGGTAAACGGCTTTTCCATCCATGATTTAACGGCGCGGATGTTTGCGAGTGCTGTGGTCGGTGTGGCCATAAGTTAAGAGGAACGGGTTAATTCTGATTCAATTACTTTAAGTGAGTCGGCGGATGACTTGGCGTATGTATCAGTTTCTGCACTTTCTTTTTTTGCAGATGTGCCGCCTTGCGCGTCGCTTAATTTTTTTTGCACATCTAAATGCTTGAAGCTATCACCCATTTTTCTACGTTCTCCAGAGGTAGGATCAAATCTTGCCAAGGATTCGCCGAATTTTCTAAACAGAGGCTTATCAGCTGGCTTTTCAGCTTTTTTGCTTACGGCTGCTACTGCCTTGCCAGTTGTGCCGCCAGGTGTGATGCTAGTATTATTGATTTTGCCGGCCGCATCTTTTGTATCTTCAACCATGCCACCTGTCAGATCGGTCCATGCTTTGCCAATATTATCTGCGCGCTTTTCTAGTGAGTCACCTAAGACCTCCATCGCTGCTTCTCCATCTGATTTTAATCGATCAAAAGCTTTCCCGATTTCTTCTGGAATATTTTTAATCTCATCAACTGAGTCGCCTGCTGCATCTTTAGCAGCTTCAAGTGATTTTTTAGCGCCATCAAAGTCTCTATCTAATACTTGGCCTGCCGCTTTAATTGCAAAGCCAAGTGCTTCAAATTGTTTAATTGCTGGCGCAACTACTGCTTGAATAATTGATCCAAACGCTTGACCAAATGATAGTGCGTTTGATGCTGCGACTCCCACCATGTCGCCAATAAATCCGAAGCCGTTACTCATCATCTTTAATATTGGAATGACTTTAACAAGCACTTCTCCAGTCATGACAGTTAAAATGTTTGTAAATTTATACATCTCAACACTCGCATTTTTTAACTTTTCGAGCGTGTCTTTGTCTAATATGACACCTAGGTCGTGTGCTTCTTTAGCAAATTTATTTAACGCTTCGCCGTTTTTAGAGAGCAATGGAAGTAGTAAAGTGGCATCACTTGCAATTGCTTCCATGTAGAATGTCATGTCTGACTGACTTAAATTTGCCTTTTCAAGCGATGAAACATAAAGTTGAAGCGCGTCTTTGCCAGATAGATTGCGAAATTGCTGTGCCGTCACGCCTACTTTCGGAGCAATGTTCTCAAAGAAGTCTGCCATTGGACCGCCACCAGTCTGAATGAAGTCGCCGACTTTATCACTAACGTCCTTCAATATGTCGCCTAGCTTTTCGTTTTCAATTCCAAATGATCGAGCCGCAAATGCAAACTCTTGAAACTCAGTAGTGCCAGTGCCTGATAGTCTCGCCAGGTTAGTAATTTCACTGCCAAGCCTTATTGCAGAGTTTGCTAGGGCGCTAAGACCAGCAGCACCTGCAATTGCTCCTAAGGATCGTATTGCACTGCTGGCAAACTTCTTTACGCCCTTATCAGCCTTCGCTAAACCACGCTGAAACTTTGTAGTGTTTAGACTTACGTCTGCCTGTATTTCTGTTTTAGCCATGTGATGTTAAAAAGTCTGATTTTGCTGTTCTGAGTCGTTTTGGTTCGGCGTATTTCTCGCCGTTACGTATGCGCTGCGCTCGGCAGCACTGGAAAACGATACGCATATCGATGTCTGCCACGTCCTGTGGATCGATGCCGTATGCTGCGCCGTATTCATCGCAAAGTGCTGCGATTGATGGTATAGCCGGCAGACTGTTTTTCTTAGAGATACCGCCAAAGCTAGAAGCTGCCGGAGTCTCTTCAATAGAACAAGATAGATGCGAGTAAATCCCAGCGATCAAGTCTTCAACGTCTTTTACCTTTGCAATGCGCTTGACGAAGTCGGAGCTGTCTGCGCTTGGCATAAACTCTGGCATGTGGCGCCAGATGTAGGCAGCGATGTCGCCTTCAATCGGATCGCCACCGCAGATGAAAGCGTTGCCAGCCAATTCAAGGTCTGCCAGCGAACGCAAGCAAAGCGGCGCTACGGTAAACTCGCCAATGCGAATGCCAACAGCGGACGCCCAGGGTAAAAGGCGCGCCCGCTCGATTGACTTCTTGACTGCCGCGTAATTACTCGCCGCCGTCGCTGTTGCTGTTTGCTTCGGTAGACTCATTCTTAGCGGTTTTCTTTGTCTTGGTCTTTGCCTTAGTCTTGCGAGCTTTATTGCGCGCAATGAGATCGTCTGCTAGGCACTCAGCTACCTTTGCTGTCGAGCCGGTTGTCTTTATCTGACCTCCGATTCGATACGCAGAGGTCAGCGTGATGTCTATTAGATTGCCCATATTAAGGTGCGACGCGAGATACTAGAAGAACGCCAATTTCAAAGACGTCGGCCTCGTCTTTAGAGCGAGACGCTTTAACGTTAAGAACGCGCAGTGTGCTGGTATAGCCGCTTGCGTCGTAGTCATGCGTAAACTCGACACCGGCTTCTGGGAATGGAGTCGAAGTTGTTGCCTTTTGCAGCGTCATAGTACCCTCGATTGGATCGCTGGCTGCGCGTGTTTGTTGCTCTGCCCAGTCACCGTATTCGTCTGTGCGATTGATGCCGCGAGAAGTTACGGATTCGAGGTCAATTGAGTCTGCGATATAAGTCACAGCGCCAATTGTGACGATGTCTAACCCTTGTGGGAAGTTTGCTGGTGTTGTTGATGGTAGTGCCATAATATGTAAGGTGCGATACACCTAAGTTAATTTAAGAGGTGTGGGTTTATCTAGTGAGAATGTGTCAAGTTAGGAGATGCGGAACTGTAAGTCGTAGGAAAGCTTGGTGACGCGGTGCTCGGCGTCGTTGTCGCGCTCAGTCCCGGTCGGTTTGATCTTGGTCGGCGAAAGCGCGCCAGGCCAGTTGGTGGCCAAGACAGCCGCGTCGATTTCCTCGATAGCCTTGCGCGCGGTGGCGACCAGCTCGGTGTGCCGGCTAGTGAATCCAACGGCCACTGGGATTTGATCGTCGGCTACGCGCGGTGTCTGGATCTCAATCTCAAGCGCGCCACCGTAGTTGTCGTAGATCGTCGAGTCCTTTAGATGCTCGTTACTGATCACGCCACCGACCGATAGATCGAGCCGCACGTTCTCATCTGGCAAGTCGCCATCGACATCGTCGGCAATGTATAGATCGATGCCCGCCGTGTTAAAAAGGGTTTTGAATCCCTGCTCTAGTTTGCTTTCAAAGTCGTAGTTGATTAGGTCCATAAATTATCGGGTTTTGAATCCTGCTTTTTTGGCATCTGCGCGGACCAAGGCTTCTAGGCTCTTGACCATCGCGACCATGCGAAAGCGCTCGACTGCTTTGATTCGTCGCATCGTAACGTCTAGGCCCTTGGCTTTACTGGTAAATTTAACGCGTGCCGGGTTGCGTGTAACGCTCACTGGCGTGTTTACTTTTGCAAAGTGCTTAGCTATCCACGCTGGCGCTTTCGGACGCCCCAAGCGCAGCGCAGCGAGCGCGAACGATGCTTTGGCAATGCCGACGTTATTCATTGCGCGTTTGAGTCCGGCGTTTACGTCTTTGTTCTGTAGCATGACGATCGGCTGAGTGCCGCGATTGACTCGGCCGCGATTATTACGCTGCTTATCTCGCAAACTGTCGCTGTAATGGCTGACGCGCAAATTGTGCTTTTTCGAGCCTTTCATGTGTTCAAGTCGTGCTTGAATATATGCAGTGTCTCCAGCTTTGATAGCTGCTCTGATTTTTTTATCTTTCCAATTTCTTTCAGTACCCATCTTCGTTACTGCTGAGTAAAAGCCAGCGCGGACCGCAGCCTTGCCGACGCCCATTGCGCCGCCGGTAGTGTAACTAGGCTTGCCACTCATCTTAGGGAAAGACTTGAATGGTGGTGTGACCTTTGAGAGTAGCTGCGCCAACAGTCCAGCTTGCTCGCGCACGACAGTCGGCTCGTCCAGCTTCAGTTGCTTGACCAGCTTCTGGGCCTTCGCCTTGAACAGCGTGGCATCAACTGTGAAATTCTTAGGCATCGCGCTTCTGCAAGGCGATCTCCCAGGTCGCGTCGTCCACTGATTCGATACCGGTGATGTTGTAGGCCCCGCCGGTCTTGGTGATCAATTCATTGATCAATGGCGGTGCGCCCTGTAAAAATAGTGACTTCGATACGCTTAGTGCGTTCGTCGTCTTTGTTTCGTAGCCTTGTATCTGATCGAATGCGGTCGGCGCGTCATCGCCGCGAAACACGCCGCGAAAGTCGCCGGTGTGATTGCCCATTGTAAACGATTCGCCCGCGAAGCTTTCAGCCTCGGCAAATCCTGTAATCATTTCGTCTTCAAAGCTCATAGTGTAAACAAGTGCGGCCCGCTCGATAGTGAGCGAGCCGCGTGTTGCATTGTTGTGGGTAAGGATTACTTCTTTGCTTTCTTCGCCTTAACTGGCACTGGCTTACCGATAACCTTCTTCTGTTTGTCGGTATGGCCCTTGCGGATGTAAACGATCTCGCCTGGCTCCTCGCATGACTTGTAAGCGTCTAAGCACTTACCGGCATCTTCGGAACATTCTAAAACCTTAACGACGCCCTTTGCAGAGCGGTGGATTGTGACTGATGGTTTGAACATAATGTTTTAAATTTAAGGATTAAAAAGCGCCCCGACGAATCGAGGCGCTTTGAAAATAAGCTTACGCGCTTGTGATACGGTGTCCGGCTGTGCCAACTCCTACGGATGCGCCGAAGAGCACATTAACGTTGAAGTAGAGTGTGCCGTCAGCGCTGTACCATTTGCGGAACTGAACTGGAAGACCAAGACCTGGGATAACTACGGTCTCGACATCGACGCCTGCCTTAGCAGTCATCTCATCAGCAACGACTGTACGTGCTGCCATGATCAGAGCTGACTTGTGGAATGCGAATGCTGCGAGGTTTTCGCCGTTTGCGTCTGCAAGGGTTGTCTCGTAGGTGTCGAAGTTAGCAACGCGAGGAACGATGGCTCCAGCCTTGTCAGCAGTGATGCCTGGGATTTCAGCGCTGTTGAGTGTCTTCACCAAGCTTGCATAGTAAGTTGGGTTAGCGAAGAGCGAGCGGCCAGACTTGAGAGTCTTAGCGCTTGTCAACAGTGCATTGAAGTCGGCCAGATCATCGCGGTCGAAGTTTGCTGCGGTGATGACTTCAGACGATGCGAAGTTAGCATTGACGACGAGGTCCCAGATGTAACCGAATACGGCTTCGCCGACGGCTTCCATTGCTGGCTCAAGGAACAAGCGATTCAAGTCGATTTCAGACTTGCTGCGCTCCAGGTCAGTGAATCCATAAGTGAATCCTTTGAACTGATTGAGTGTAACAGTCTTCGCGACCATTGCTACGTCAGACTCGTTGGTTTGATAACCAGTAGTCATGTCGCCCGCAGTGACGTTAGTCGGAATGCGAGTGGTGATGGATTCGCCGGACTGAGAGATGTCAGTGGAGAAGTCTGTGGAGAGTGCAGAGAGAGGAGCGAACAAGTCGGTCAAAGCCGGCAAGCTGTCCTGTGCTACTTTGGCGAGATTAACGCCTGCAATTGTATTAGCCATTAGATGTGTGTGTTATTGTGGGTGATTATTGACCGATCACAGACTTGTGCTCGGCATAAAATTCTTGTGCGCCTTGGAAGTCGCGAGAGTCCTTGAGTGCGTTGTATTCTTTCCAGAAGCCGTCTTCGGTCATGGCGACTGGTGCGTCGCTTGTTTCGATAACGTCTTCGATGGCTGGCGTGCCAGACTCGGCTAGAATCTCTGCGGCTTTGTCGGCAATCGCTTGTGCGGTTTGCTCGGTCGCGGCTGCGAGTGCTTCGGCTGAGTCGATCTTGAACTGCTCAAACATTTCGTCGTTTGCTTTGATCTTGTCGCTTGCTTCGCTGACTTCGTTTTGGATCAGTGCGACTTGTTCTTCGTGCAGTTCGATTTCGCCTTGCAGCTTCTCGATTTGAGCATTCGATGCTTCAAGTTGGCGCGCTTGGCATTCAATCTTGATGCCGTCGATCTTCGCTTGAGGGATTGCGTTGAAAGCCTTGAGGGTTTCCATGTCGCCAATCGATGCGGCTGCGAGGTTCGCGTCGCTGATCACGTCGATAAAGCCTTTTTCAAGTGCTTCCTCGGCTGTGTAGTAAGTTTCGGCGTCCATTGCTGCGTCAAGTTCTTCGGCGCTTAGATTGGAGCGGCCGTAGCTGGTGCGGATGTTCGCTTCCATCTTGTCGAGTAGATCGGCGTCTTTGCGTAGTTGCTCGGCGCCGCCCATGCTCATGGTCCAAGGGTTGTGAATCATCAGCAGCGCATTGGCTGCCATGTGGATCTCGTCGCCGGCCATTGCGATGACGGATGCCATCGATGCTGCTAGCGAGTCAACATGAGTCACGACCTTGGCGCTGTGGCGCTTGAGTGCGTTGAAGATCGTGTTACCTTCGACAATCGAGCCACCGCCAGAGGCGATACGCAGGTTGATCGTTTCGACATCGCCCAAGCCTTTCAGCTCGTCGATAAATTCGTTGGCCGATACTCCGAATCCACCAATGGAATCGTAGATAGAGATTTCAGCCTCGGTGGACTGATTGCCCTCCGCGTCTGTTTTGCGGTCCATTGCGAACCATTTATTTTCTGTTGTCATAATTTAACTAAGGGTTGCTGTGTCAAGTGGTGCTGGGTTCGTTAGAGTCTTCGAGCGGTATATCGCCTGGCATTAGTACGGTGCCTAGTTCGGCATCGGATAAGCCATTGGCCTGCGCGATTAGTTTGCGCTGCGCTAAGTATTCAGCCCGGCGAGTAGTGAACTCGATCGGGTCATAGCCGCGCTTGGCTAGAATGTCATATTCAGATGCGACGCCGGCGCGTAAGTCTTCGCGGTCTGCTTTGCGTGCGTTGCCGTCGTCCACAGTAAACTCGCGTGGCTTAGTAAAGCTGCACTTGGTCCAGTCTTCCGGTAGTGTGTAGATCCCTTGCTTGGCGCGCTTAGCGATGACGTAAAGTGCCATGCGCTTGCGAAAGCGTGCCAGGCATTCGACGCGGTCGTTGATCGAGTCGTTGATGTCGCGCTGGAATGCGCGGACGCCTGCGCCGCCGACTGCGGAACTGTCAAGCATCTCGCGTCGCCACTCCATGCCGTAGAATGCGCCCGCTTCGATCTTGTCGCTAAACTTTAAGAAGCCATCGCTTGGTCGGCTTGATTCGTGTGCCTCCAGCTTTGAGCTGTTCTTGAGATAACGAATGGTGCCGCCTGCGAGTAGCTCGCTCTGGAATGGTGCCTGACTCGCGCCCGTTTGACCTTGGATAATTCGATTAGCCTGGTCCGCGCGTCCGGTGTCGTTTGACTCTTTGAGTGTCAAAGCCGCATTTACTTTCTGCCCGATCTTCTCGTAGTCGCGAACCTCGGCGAGATCATACCAGTCCAGCATGCCAGACGCGATCGCAGGAACGCCGCGACCTTGTGAGAACCAGTCTGGATCTGTGATGTGAATCATATCGCGCGCAGATACGTCGCGGAATGTTTCTAAGTCTTCGCCGAGCACTCGGTATGCAACCTCTGCACCGAAGTCATTGTAAATAATGCCACTCTTGATTTTTAGTCCGCGATACTTGCCGCTCTCGACGCGGTCCTCGTTATCATATACGGACGATCCGATGCGGTGTGCTTCGAGCCACTGCAAGCGTGGGAAGCCCGACTTGGACTCTGTAAGCAAGACAAACACGTCGCCATCGACGTCGAGTGACTTAGACTCAATCTTAACATTGCGGCGAAAAGAAAATTGCGGTCCGCGAATATCCAGAAGTCCATCGATCGCTTCCATGTCGGCTTCGACGGCTGCAACGAAATCGGAATCCTGTGAGTGCGATTGAAAGCGCCAGGACTCGCCGTACACTTTGCCGCTCTTCTGTTTGACCGCGCCACTGACTGTGCTGTTGCTTGTATAGATGAAGCGCGCGTCGTTGCGTAGCAGTCGAGTCTTGTGCCGGCTCATCAAGTCGAGCAAGTCGCCATTCATATCGCCTTGTGCATTGCGCTGCGCGCTGGTCGATGCAGTTGGGTAGGCGCTGTCGTTGCCAAAGAATGCATACCTAAACGCATTCTTCGCGCGCTTGGTAAATGATTTAATAGGTTTTATAGCCATGTTCTGTCGTGCGGGTAAAACTTGCGACCGTCGTATTTGTTACTTCGCCGTCTGCATCTAGTAAGAAAGTAAGTAACTCGGCATCTGTCATCTGCGCGCCGCTCGCGCCGCCGATTAGTATAATGCGCCACGACTCGCGACACTGGGCCAAAAAGTCCATGCTCGTCTGGCCTTCTGGCACCTCGTATGTAAACGACTTTCCCTGGACAGACGCCGAGATCACAACGCGACCACCCTGCTCGGCCGTCGTGTATTGCTTAGCGGCCAGCGACTCAAGAGCCGCCACGGTATCGTTGGAGGTCTTTCCGACTTTCGCCCAGATAGAAAAGATAAAATCGCGCATTAATAAGCGCGGCTGTGTCAAGTAGACTAGGGTTAGTCCTTCTCGTCGGCTGGCTTTTCACTGACTCCGATTAGGCCGGCCATCGCTGCTGCGACGAGTTGCATCTTCTCGCAGTCATACATGTGGTCATTGCGCGCGGTCTGTTTCCAATCGTAGTAAACGCTGCCATCCTTGGGATTGGTCTTGGCGATGCGCGCCCAGGAGTTAAGTTGGTTCAGATAGTTCGTGCCGGCGTTGTTCGAGTGTGTCCACAAGCGCTTCGGCTCAGACATGCCGCGCAGTGTAGCAAAGCGCGAGCGTGCCTCGTTCTCAGCATACCAGAATTGTATGCAGTATTTGACGCGGCCGTCGCCTTCGTTGGTGCCTTGCCATGTATCTACTGGCACCGGCTCAGAATACATTTTGCGCAGTCCGTCCGGATGTCTAAAGGGTTTGCAGTTCTGACCACGTAGCACGATCCAGCCATTCTTCGCTGCGATGCGCTGCACTTCTGTCGTATTGTAATTGCCATCAACGAACACGCCGGAGCCATCCATGCCGTCTTGCAAGATGCCGTATTTTTCACACATCTCGACGATGTGTAAATCGCTGAGCGCCTTGTGCGCTTCGATCAAGCGCGACTCGACGCCCTTGGACCAGGATCGAATCACATAGTAAAAGTGATCCTTCTGCACATCGATCGTGCAGAATGTATAGTCGGCATCCTTCCAGATCTCGCTGGATGGGTAGTCGCCGGTCGAGTCTTCCTCGTCTGCGATGACGATAAACTTCGACACGTCCCACGGCTCGGCCAGACGCTTGCGCACAAAGTTTTCCAGTGCTTCCAAGTCGCCGCGATTCTTCGATGCCACGGCGTCGTGATATTGGCAGGCCAAGTCACCCCACGGAAAGTGCGCCATCGCGTTGTAGTTGAAGAAGTCAATCTTATCGTCGCCGTTCGGATTCATCGAAATGTATCGGCCAGTCTGGTTGCGCTTATGCTGAGTCGCCGGATTGAATGTCATCTGACCAGCGCAGAGTTGGCATTCGTAGTAGACGGAATCCTTTATCTTTGCGTAGTCAGTCGATTGATCATCGAACAAGACATCGTCGCCGCTCGCAAACTTCATGCCGCCGGGTAGCTGTTCGCCGTTCTTCTGTTTTGGTTGCGTCCAGATGTAAGGTATCATTTTGCCGCAGCAATCACATGGCACGTGCCACACCTTCTGCGTCGAGCGTTGCCATAGCACATCAATCTCGCTGCCGGCAGTCTGCCCGGATGTCGGCAGGAACATGCGCCAGCTCCACGGATAGCTTGAGAGTCTGTCCTTGATCTGGTCGATCCAGCCTGTCTCGTATGCCCACGACTCATCGAGTGTGACCATCTCAATCGTCTTCGAGTTACGGTGTGCCAGGATGCGCGCGCCGAGTAATCGAATAAAGCCGAATGGAAAGTTAGTGTAATACGTAGTCTGCGCGTGTCGGCCGTCAGTGATGATGCCTTTGATCGCCGGCGTGTTATTGATCAGCGGTGTGAATTTGTCGTCGGAGAACTCTTTGAGCGCCTCCTTTGTCAAGTCGTAGTGAGCCTGCCGGCTCGGCGTGGTCTGGGCCGTGTAAAGTTGCAGTAGTTGCGCCGCGAGTGTTTTGACGTGCTGCACCGATCCGATCAGTCCGGTCATGCCGCCACGCATGTTGGCAGCACTGCGCAATGGCTCGCTCATCAATGGATGCTTGCTCGCGTCAAACTTGCCATAGTCTAGCTGGATGTTTGCCTCGCACCAGTCCACTGGGTCCGGCTGTGTGAGTTTGAGTAGATCGGTCATTTGTTGCGGATTTCTTTTTTCGAGTGCTGGCGCTCTTTCTTGTTCTGGTCGCGTTTGCGCCACTTCAAATGTTTCCACCATTCGACTTTTTTTACATACCAAGAACGTGCCACAATTATTCCCCTTTAGTCCATAAGCTCTCCGAGTTGCCGAGGTATTGCTTCGCCTCAAGCTTGACGCATTCGACCACCCAGTCCGGCACGTTTGGAGCGCCCACCGTATTCATCACCTTATCAAAGCCACTGAATAGCCGACCACCAATGATCGCTGGCTTCAGTGCGTGGAATAGATCGCCAGGGTTATCGTAGCCGACCAGTTGCTCGCAGATCGAAGTCAGCACGCCTTGTGTGCATGCGTTGCCGGCGTAGAACGTAGCGCGCAGGATTCGCTCCACCTCTGCGCGTGGCAACACGGTGCCATTGTCGATGCCTAGCTTGGCCGCGTGCATCTCGGACCGACGAATCGACTCGTCCTGCTTTAAGAATAGATCCGACCAGAACTTCACTTGGTCCTGATCGTTTGTAAACGTCGCTTCCTCCAGTTTCTTCTGGTAGTGATCGCGAAAGTCTTCGGCAGTCTTCGCGTTCTTTGGCTTTGCGGCTTCTGCTTTCTTCGGTGTAGGTTTAACGCCGCGAGCCTTCAGCCACTCCCTTACCTCTGGCGACTTGCGCTTGAGAGCATTTAGCCATGTAATCATTTTGGGTTCGTTTTGATACGGTGCGCCCATCTTCAGCCATCCACGAAAAACTGTTTCCGAGACGCCAAATTCTTCTGCGTAGTGCTTATGTGTCTTACGTGCCATGCTTATTGAGATTGAATATTGAGAATCGAAAAAATGCATTCATTGAAAAACGTCGCGAGGCGCTTCACC
>Ga0222716_10002456_pt1 | contig 15013 bp, 16 predicted proteins | sample C33_13DmetaG_FD_165044 | JGI IMG/M metagenome (GOLD analysis project Ga0222716, IMG submission 165044) | Estuarine water microbial communities from San Francisco Bay, California, United States - C33_13D | ecosystem: Environmental > Aquatic > Marine > Unclassified | place: USA: California... | reverse complement strand
AGTGGATGATGTAGAAGGACAGGTAGAAGAAGTGCGTGAGGATAGTTCACCTATCACTGACAACACTGCCCGTACCACTAACGCCGCTCGTCGTGTTGCACGACAGATTCTCAAATCACGCTCACTCATGAAGGGTGCAATCTCAAGCGCAGGACACTTGAATCTCCTTACATTGCGACCCGGTATGACTGTCAATTATGATGGTGGAAAGAAGGTCGTCACTGAGGTTAAACACATGCCTATGCGAAACATGAGCGACATATCTATGCTCAATTTGGACACAGGTATTGAGGGCATCCTTCAAGGAGTCACGGAAGGTAGTACCGTGGGTGCAAACGACAACAACCCCGCCACCTATGTACAGGTAGTAGAACAGAACTTGGCCTTGTTTGGTAAGGTTGAATTGCGAATTGTTTCAGTGGTAAAGGAAAGAGGGGTATTTAATACGGCTTACCTTATCGGTGGTGTGAAGGGAACACACAATCGTGGACTAATAGGCGGAAACGGCTTACCGATTGGGGTAAATAAAACAACAGTAAAGGGGAACATATATGCCGATTAGTGATTATATGCGCCGCCTCTTGCTTGACACTCTCGCAAGCAACATCAACGAAGTCATCTTGGGCTTTGATGGTACACCTGCTACTACTGACGATGGTGCCGCTGGACGACCAGCCATCACACTCACACCCACCATCACAATTGTTGATGACACATCCCTACTGATAGAAGCCAAACTACCCTATGATACTTCATTTACTGAGCAAATAAAGGAGGTGTACATTCAGTTTCGTGACAGTGCGGATTTTACTCCTGTTGCACGATATACTATTGCACCAATAAACAAATCATCAGCAAATGAATTAAAAATCCAAATCGCAATTGAGGTGGCTTAATGACAGGAAATCCATTATCGGGACATACAGCGGCAAACCACGCATCAGCAATGACTGGTAGCGGGGTCTTTACAGACAGTTTAGAAGACGGTGAACACATCACCAGCCCTTCACTTACAAACATGCTTGAGGGTGTGCATGGAAACGGTATCATGTTGGAAGAAGACACAGCAGGTACGGCAAGCATTCGTGATAATCCCGAAGACCTACCGGGTGTTTGTGAGCAAGTAACTAATACTTACACTGTACGCATTGTAGGTGGACACGCTGTGCTTGATGGAGTATTGTACAAGTTCGCAGGTGGGCCGGGTTCATCCCAAGATGTTGAGTTGCAAACAAGTAGTCATCATGCTCGTCAAGGTAGTCACACCAGCACTTCAAACTATAGCGCACTTAGTAGTGGTCAAGAAGCCTTGATTGTCGTGTATGTAAGCACCAATACTGCGGAAGAATGTATCACATGGGAAATGGGTACACCTGTGGCTACATCGTCTAACACCTACCCCACTACACCTTCGGCATTCCTCAGCACTCCTTTAGCGAGTCTTGATGTGAAACAAAGCGTAGTGCTTGCAGTTCTTCGTGTAGTTTATTCTGCATCGGGTGGTGACCTTAAGTTGTCAATCAGTGAAAGCAACGACAAGCGAGTGTTTGTGCGCCCTACCCCACTGTACCTATCACCAGTGACCAGTGGAGCCGTAGGTGCTACAACTCCTGTTGACATACACACTGAACTTGATGCCTTTAACCAAGACACAGGCAACCTTTCTACAAGTCGCTTTGGTGCGTTATGGCAATCCTTTGGTTCTCAAATAGCCAGTACAACTGCGGGTGACAGTGCTAAAGATGTATTGTACTACAGTGGTACTCACGCCGCTCGCTTTACACGCTCCGTATTTGACCGTGTACTTGTCAGTACGGCAACAAGTATTGACATTACATCGGCTGATGCAAACATACTCGTACTAACACCCGGTGGTTCCTTTACCATTACTACCAGTGGCCCCTTCCCTGCTGGTTATGTAATTGAAGTACAGAATTTACACGCATCCAACACAGGTACATTTGCATTAACCAATTCAACAACTGATGCTATAGATGATTCTGCTCACGCTACAAACGGATATGCAAGATATGTCTGTACAGTAAGCCACGCTACAGACCCAACCTTTGTTCGTATAGGGGTCTTTTGATTACTCTTCTTCATCCATAGACGGATGGAGGTAGATGTTCTTCAAGCGGTACGGCTTCAACTTCTTGATTGAAGGGTCAAGCCAAAACAAACCACACTGGCGGCAGTGTAGTAGGTACACACGCTCACTGTCATAGTCAACAAAGCGTCCAGTAAGTCGGCGGGGGATTTCATGCGCCCCGCACATCTTACACTTTTGCCTTAACCTGTCCATTAGTTTGCCCATTCCAACATTCCTCGCAAAAATCACCGTCAATTAAATATGAACAGGGTTCATCACACAGCGTACAAATAAACATCAAATCACTCATTGTCTAGGGCGACGAGCAACAATGTCGTCAATGCGTAGAATAGCATTGGTGACTTCACCTGCACTCAAGACCGCTTGCCGCACCAGTTCTACTGGTTCAATCACACTGTCAGCAAGCAAGTCTCTAACACCACCTTCGGTAACATCGGGGCCAGCCGAAAGGTTACCTTGAAGAATATCGTGTCGCATAGCGAGAATCGTATCCAATGGGTCGTGACCGGCATTCTCAGCGATGGTAGCAGGAATCACCTCTAAGGCATCAGCAAACGCCTCAATAGCCATCTGTGCCCGTCCACCCACCGAAGCGGCGTGTTGGCGCAGGTGAGTAGCCATACGCACATAGGCGTTGCCTCCACCCACGACATACTGCTTGCTGTTCATCACAAGAGATACTACGCCCAGTGCGTCATCAAATCCTCGCTCCACTTCTTCAAGTGTATGTGAGGTAGCACCACGCAGTACAAGGGTTGCTTCGTTACTCTCATTGTCGCTATTAACAAAAAGATACCAAACTTCGTTTTTTCTTTCACGAGTAATTGAAACCTCAGCCGCACCCTCAAGGTCTTCGGGCGTTTGAGAAATTTCAATACCCGACATACGACTGAGCGCACGCATAGAAGATTCGGGCATACGACGCACCGCCATGATGCCGTTCTTCTTGAGGTAGGAACATACCATATCACTGACTCCATCACGGACAAAAGCAACACCGCCTTTAGGCATAGCATCAACAATGTATTTTGCACTGGCTACCAAGTCAGCCTTGCTTGCGCCTTTGAAAGACTGGTAAGACTTTGCATCAAGTTGAACCTGTACATTGTCCTCAGTCTTCTCAGTTTCAAGCCCTGTATTGATAAGTACCATTTGTGCGTATCCGTCTTCTCCTTCAAGCACGAAGTCCTTATTGACAATCACACCATCATAGAGGTATGAGTCCTCAAGCGAACCGCCGGGGAAAGAAACCACTTTGACATTCTCAGCACTACCCGCTTTTTCAACTGCTGAAACACACAATTCCGACACTGCATCTAACGCAGTCTCAAGTGTCTTACCAGTAATGGCTGTCTTGGCTACACCAATGAGAGCATCACGCTCATCACTACTGTATGCTATTTCGTCTTTGAGATGCTTCACGGCCATCTGTGCGGCCTCGTGATACCCACGGCAAATCACATTGGGGTGTAGTCCCTTCTCAAACAACATTTCGCTGTTGCCGAGTAATTGACCAGCCAATACGACTGTACTTGTTGTTCCATCATAACATAATGATTCTTGGGTACGAGCGACTTCTGCAATCATCTTCCCACCGGGGTGAGATACATCCAACTCTCGTAGGATGGTTGCTCCATCATTGGTGACGATGACATTACCGCCACCATCTACCATCATCTTGTCCATACCCATAGGCCCAAGCGTACTCTTGACGGTTTCTGCTACCGTCTTAGCCGCTCGGATGTTATGTATCTGTGCTTTCTCCTGTTTTCCTGTCTCCTGTTTTGTCATGTAATTTTCACCAATCCACTTCTATTTCTACAACTTCACCCGTATCAAGACTTCTTGATAGGATGTGTCCTTCGGCTTTTCCAAACTGATACAAGTCATAGGTAAGTTGAGCATCGCTTAAGCAATACTTCGCCACCTCATCATACCGGCCTTCTCTCCAAGCCACAGGTGCATCGGCACTGTTCATCAACTTATTGGTGTTGAATGTGTGCTTGGTAAGCATACCAAGCGATGTATCAACTTTACCAACACTCAATGCGGCCTTGCTAACTAAGTTGCGAGTATCAATTACGGAGCCGGACTTCATCAAGTCACTGGCTGTCCAACAGTCTAAAGCATCACGCAATACAGGCAAGTCAAATGCCTTTATGTTGTGCCCAAGTACCTGTCCACCTTTTTCTACATGGTCGGACAAGTCCTCACCCAATGTACGAGGGTGTAATGCTTTGACAGTATCATCAAGATTAAGGGATTTGTTGCAGTAAATGGTACCCTTGTCACCATCCCAAGTAGCCACCACTGATGGCTCAAACAGGTGAGTGTTCTTCCACCCACCTATTTCATGAGAAAAGTTTGCAGTCTCAATATCTAACGCTAATATGTCACTCATTCAGTATCACCTATTTTTCGGATGAAGACACGGCCACCGCTCTTCTTGCTCTTAAACAGTGAGCCACCGTAGTCCTTGAAATGTCTTTCTGCGGTACTCTTGGACACCTTACCCTTCTCCATGTATGTTGTAAAGAAGATACTGCGTAGCCTCCACCCATCACCTAAGCCTTCAATTTCGTATGGTGTACCTTCGTTATAGGCGGCAATCATACCATCGTGTGCCTTAGCCTCTTTCTGCTTGTTACCTCCGACTTCAACCGAGTCTTCAAGCCACGCAATGAGGTTTTGGAACAGGTCAAAAAGAATCTCGTGTGCTAAGTCAACATGCTCCGCATTGACTTCCCATACCCCATCAAGAATAGCCATGTGAATTGAAAAGATACCCAAGTAGTTCTCAATGGCGGGAGTAAATGATGCTACAATCTCGGACATGGATGGACTCATGTTACGCAACAAATCGTATATCTCATCGGATGCTTGAAACAAAGCCGTTTGATAATCGTTAGAAGGGGTGAACATATCCCACATGTGTTCTTGTACAATCTCTTCCTTCTCTTCATTACTACTTTCGTCCCATGATGTATAACCAATTTCAGCCATATCAAGAAGGCGGTCACGAATGCGCTTCTCAGTATCTTTGAAGTATTGGTACAGTTCATCCTTGCTAATATCATTCTTTTCAGCACGACCAAAGAAAGTACCAAGACGGCGATTGCTCACCTCTTGTCGCATACCCATGTCCCAGTGGCTATAGTATAGCAGGACACGCTGAAAGATACCTTTTGTTAGAACATACTCTTTGACACCCTTTGGTGGGTAAGTGGTAATCCATAGAGATACGAGGGAAGGACATTCAATCTTATTTCCCTTCATGTGTTTAACCAGTGTATTGTTTCCACTTCCAACTGGGTTACATGCGGTCTGTAAGTACAGTACAGTTTCTTGCCCGTGCTTGCCCGGATTGAGTAAGATAGAACCTTCATCAAAGTTAATTGCTTTACGACCTGCGAGTAAACCCTCCACGGTTTCATATTCACCCGTAGGTTTTTTGTTCTCATCAAGAATAGCATTTGTTGAACCAATCAAACCTGCGTCAGTACCCGAAGCAAACAACTCAAACGGAATCTCCGCTTCCTTCATAACATCACTGATAAAATTCCACGCAATGGATTTTCCAGTACGGGAAGGTTGAATCCAAAAGACATGCACTCGCAAGTCAAGGTGAGTGTCACCAGTAGGTAGGCGAACATATGGTAAGGTCGTTTGACCTTGAATGAAAAAGAATGATAGCAAACCCGGCATTTCATTTTTCATTGATGTTTGTGAAAAGTGATGTAGGTAGGCTTTCAAAATTGGAAATCTCTCAACGGCTTGGTATTCTTTTAGTGTCATTTTACTCATCTCCTTTCTCTTTCTTGGTTTATATACTAACGACGAACACTGCGCTCTTGGCGCACAGGCTCTTCACTTGTCAATACATCTACCAACATCTTCCTTCTTACTTCACCAAGCCCCTTCACTTGCTTGATTGAATCGGGGAAGCACATTTCTTCTATGCTCCCACATCTTTCTAATAATTTCTCAGCCGTTTCTTGACCTATACCCGGCACGGTCATAATCATATCAAGGCGCAGGTCATTGGACGCTACACGCCTTACTGTCTGCGCCCCATGCTTACTGGCGGGCTTGTGCAACTTACCGTGAAGTTTCACAATGAATGATGCGGCCTCGCTTACATTGTTGCAATAGAATACTTGACAATCAAAATCGGACATGAGGCGTGCGAGTGTACCAAGCAATTCGCTTTGTACCTTTGAGTATGAAATCTTTCTTCGCCCATTCTTTTTAGCAATAGCAACATACTTTCCTATGTCACCATGTACCACTAAAAAGAACCGCTCAAAGTTAGCATCCATGTTATCCAACTGTCGCCACAAGTGTCCACTGTGGCTTGATTGGAAGAGGTCACCTATGCTCTTAGCCTCTACACAGGCACCTCCAAGTAAGTAATCACCTACTACGAGAACTTGACGAGCAACAGTCAGCCCTGCCTTCTGTGCCTTGCGTTCTATAGATTCGCAAAGCAAGCCTCGCTCGTTACTGTCAATAATTAGTTGCGGTTTCATCTCTTAATCCCCAAACTATAATCGGGTATGAATTTCCTGCATACGCACGAGTAATTTTTACCTTCCCTACCGCTTCAAATTCCTTACATTTTGCAAGAAGGTTTCCTAAGCGTGCCCTTGTTGGCGCACCTTTAACCCATCTATTTGTAAACCCATCATATATTTGCTGAGTATTCAATTGTCTATTGTCACTTTCATCAATGAGTTTTACTATTCGTTCTATTGTGCGTATGTTTCGTCGTGTTCCATTTTTTCTCGGCATTTTAATTCACCCCTGTTCCATCGTAATACTTGCATTTACCCATACAGAATCCTTCGGTGTAAAGTGTAGAACATGTAGCGTGTGAGTATCCAGTCATCACGATGCTTCTAACTTGTTCCTCCGTTTTCTCGTAGCGGTAATCAACCCATTCCTGTTGTTCACAAATACTCACAATGTTTTGTACATGTTTTTCTTTCTCTTCGTTTGGTACTCTCCAAGCAGGAAAGAACATGCGAAACCTATCAGCCAAGTAAGAGGCAAAATGGTATCTCGCACGGTGGGGAGGGTTACCCCCGCCCATCGCCGCTTGGGACAAACACGGAAGAATGTGAATGTCATTTAATGCTACCGTAGGTAACTCAACGGGCTTCAAGTCAAAATTCTCCGAAAACTTATTTTCAACTATTTTCATGAGTAATTTATTTTCGCCAAGCGGGATATATCCACGGTGCGATTCCATCCCCTTGTCCATCAAATCATCGTGCGATAGTGTCATCAGTTGATGGCTTGTAAGTGGGACAGACCAAGCACCACGCTTGGCGTTGTATGAATTAGGTATGCGTATCATTCCGCTGGTGTCAAACATTACGGTGGGGTCATTGCAATCCAATGAGCCTATTTCTTTTTCCCATTGTTTAATCAATACACGCCCCGATGTTTTGATGCGTGATACCTCGCCCCCGTTTTGTGGTACAAGAGATTCGGAAAGCGGAATCCATACATGGTACCCACCTCCGCTAAACCATACATAGTGCAATGTATTTTCTTTCATGAGGAATTGATGTAACCGCTGAACCTCTTCTTGAGGTTTCTCAAACGCTACATCAGCACCCCTGTTGTTGAAGTCCTTACAATCAAAGTCCATCACGAAGTGATGTATCAGTGGGGTGTTGTAGTCAACACGATGGTGCTTAGGGGCTTGTGTTTCAGTATAACCGTAGGCTGTAAAATATACATTACCGCTACCGTTCTTACCACGCCAGTATGATTCTAATTCATCAGCGTTTTTTACCATTCGCCGCCAGCCCTTATCGCCGCTACTTGATAGTTCAAGCACCTCACGAGGGTAGTCAATCGGCACAAATGACATACTACTCACCGATGCTTGTACATAAACAAATTCAAGTCGTTGAGAAGTGCATCGTGTAGTTCACCAATCTTGTCTTCTTTCAAATGGCGTGCGTGTACTGTGTACACAATTTCTTTCACGCTGACTGGTTTGATAGTTCCCATTCCACTTTGATTAAATTCATCCAATGTGGTTTGCCTGTACACCTTTCGTACAAACGCCGCACGATTAGGCAGGTTACCACTCTTTGTTGAATTAAGGCGCAAAGTGTATTTGTCACTACTCAACTTTTCTCTCAATACTTTCTCCAATAACATTACTGTATTTCTCATTTATCTTCCTCCATTATATCATCAAGGAACTCATCAGTTAGTGACCAAAAGGAACAGTGTTCCCTGTGGTCGCACCACGAACATTTCATGCCGTTGCGTTCTAACAAGTCCTCAAGAGTTTCATCTTTCCGCTTCCTACCCATCCACGGGTCGGGTGGGAAGTCCATGTCTATGTGAGCCTTCACTAAGCGTTCCAGTGCTTTCTCCACAGACTTCATTGCCGCCCACTTCTTTTCAGTAGGCTCGTAGTATAGTGTTGGGCCTTCGCCCCCGTTGATGCCCCCGCCGGGAAACTCCCATCCCCAATGGGTGATAGGTAGGAACTCAGCGTGTTTGCTGTTCTCCAACATCATTTTGTAAAAAGCCATCTCCTTACGCATAGCGGGTACTTTGCTTCGGGCTTTGTATTTACCTGTCTTCAATTCCATGAGGGCGTAGCCTTCACCGTCTTGAAACAGTGTATCAATGAACCCATTGATGTGAATAGGAATAGCCTCACCGTCAACTTCAACGAAGCGGTAGGCGTGGATATTAGCCTCAACCCCTGCGGGTCGCCACTCTTCTCCCATAGTGTGTCCCAGTCGGCGGAAGTTCCATTCCAACCACTGAGCGATTTGTTCATCTTCACCGAACTCATATGGTTCGGGAGGTTGAGGTACCGCACTAAAGAATAGTTCTCGTGCTTCACCCTCTCTTCCTTTCACCAGTAAATTAAGTACGGCCTGTTCCTGTTCTTGAGTGAAGTTAGCCCAAAACCATTCCATCATGTCGTGGACATTCAGCCCTCGTATATGGTGGTCAACTGTTTCCCCACGCAAGCCCTTGAACTTCTCAAGGTAGTATTGTTGGCGACACCATCCGAATGTACCGAGGCTTGACTTGGTGACCCGCAGTTTCTTATCGGGTGTGTCCATTGGATTCCAAGCATAGGTACTCATGCGGTAGGACTCAGCCTCTTCATCGTGACCTGTCTCAGCGAGGTAGTCCTCAATTCGTGGACGACTATCATCACCGTTAGGATTGAATCTCATTCTTCTTCACCCCATATATCATAATTCATAACTAATTCGCCATCTAACATAATATCATTTTCCATAACTGCTCTCAAATATGTATTCATTCTACAAACTTGGTCTTTGTGTGTTAAGGAAACGATTGCTCTTTTATCTTTACTTTCTTGAATATGGTATTCTAATAAATACTCAAAGGCTTTCGCTTTTTCAGTAATGGATGCTGAGTTAATATAGTGTGCAACATTCATCATTCCATCTCCATTTCAATTAGTTTCTGTAGGTACACCGCTAAGTCCATCGCTTCTTCCTGTGCATGGATGAGCCATTCAAGGCGGGATAGCGGCGCAGTTTCCATAGTAACTCCATACTTACTCTTACCTACTTCTGCTCGCTGTGCAATTTTCTTACATACTTCGTCTTCTATTCTACTCATTATATCACCATAGTTTTCTCGGCACTCGGCGTGCCGTAAGCCTTTCTAAATCCCAGTCAAGTGTTTCGTACACTGACTTTAATTTACGATGAATCCATTTGTCCACGATAGTAGTCCAGTCAATACTGTACTCACTGAGTTGTCGCTCATCTTCGTAGCCAATAACATTACAGTAAGGTTGACCTTCGGGTACATCATCAATGAATACCCATCGTACACTGTCGTTCTTCTCATAGTTTGTACCAAGATACTCATTGGAATATCGTGCCGCCTTTATAGCGTTAGGTACTACCTTGTCATACTCATGTAGTTTCTTTCTAACTGAACCGTATGAAGAAGCATCAGTAGCAGGGCGTTCACCCAAGAACACCTTCTTGATTTTAGGGCGTACTTCATCAAAGATTTCGCCCTCATCTTTTCCAGTGGAAATCATGGTGAATACTTTACCCAGTAAATCTTTTGTCAGTGGTGGGGCACTTGAGGCTTTGATAGAAAAGCCCGTCACTTTCATTTGACCCGCCTCATCAAGAGGCCATGACTTGACACCGAAGTTGCGATTCTTGACACTTGCTGTAAACCAGTACGGGAAGAAAGCCTCCAACTCTACATCAAGATGTTTCAAGTCCATTTCGTTTTGAGCAATGTCAGTGAGTTTCTGTGCTACTTCCTCAGCCTCATCAAAGGGCACTTGGATGTAACACGAATCAGTGTGACCTGCAAGGCCACGGTAGCCCATGTCTTCGCTACGCTTCACTAACATGCTGATTGATTCACGACCGAGGTAGGTGATGGACTGAGCAATCTCATAACTGCTCCATTGTCCACGAACCTTACGGCTACCAAGCATACCATACACGGCGTTCACAGCGACCTTAACGGCCATCTGTAACATGTTGTAACCCATCTTCTCATCGGGGTCTGTAGCGGCCTTCATCAGCCCCTTGTAGTGCTTACGAAGAGCGAGCATATCCTTGACTACCTTTGGAAGCAAACCTTCCTTGTCTTGTCGCCAATGGAATACACCACCCGTACCCGGCATGAAATTACCATCGTCGTCCATCTTCGCAGGTATGTCAAGCGTGAGAACATTAGGGCCGGGTTGGTCACACATAGTAGTGTGACAAAGATTGGCTGAGAGAATGATGTTAGGATAAAGAGATGCAAAGTCAACCAGTGCAACATCTTCATGTCGCCCCGGTACAGGAGGCATAACCCAAGCCGCCTGTAGTTCGGGCCGCTCAAGAAGATAAGAGGTAGGAGCCTTGAGATTTGTTTTACGACCAATTAAACCACGGAAGTATCTACTGACATTGTGGGTACTACCGAACTGTACACCCGCCACTTGTTGTAGTGCGAGGTGGAAATCAGTACAGTTTAACTTCACATCAATGTCACGGAGTAAGGTAGTATCCACCAAACAGTAATCTACGAAATCATCATAGTATTCTTTCCATCCGTTGTGTACAGTCATACCTTCTATTTCATCAGTAAGTTTTGAGCCAAGCCCAAGTTCAGTAGCGAACCATGCAAGTTTTCGTTGCTGTGCCTTACCACGCCCACTTTTTTGCCATACACCCTCAAAGCCACTACCCTCTTCCCACTGTGCCGCTGTATCAAATACCAGTCGTCCTTTGATGGGTTGAGCCGTAGTCCTGTAACCCGACCCATCCTTCTTGGGTGGAAGGAATGTACCGAGTGGTGAAATGTCATGACGCAATGCACCGAGCCTGTTGTACAACTTTGGTAGGTCAGCCCAACCACCTGCGTGAGCAATCAGCATATCGGGGTCACACTCTACCAAGTGTTCAACAAACGCAATTAGCATCTTGTCTTCGTCAGTGAAAGTACGAAGTTCATATCCTTCGTATCGGTCTATCCATTCAGTCTTAGTGATGTTATCACGATACGATTCTGCGCTCCATGCAAACACTACATTGTGTTCAGCATGGGTATCAGCCACGGCCATGACTGTAATGATACCATCACCAGTCGTTGCCCATTCTAAATCGTAGTACCACTTACGAGGATGGAACTCCGGTAGTTCATCGGGATAGTTGGTGAGAAGGATTTGGTCAAGGTAATTCAAGTCAGCCTCGTAAGTCCACTTACCGATTTTCTCTTTGATTTCCCAAAGAACATTCGGATGGTTCACTTCAACCTTCCATATCTTACCACCATCAATCCCAACACCTACCTCATCTTTGAGGATACGGCCATGAAGATTCGTGAGGCGATTGAGTACCCAGTTGGGTGCATTCTGTCGCAACCAACAAAACGGGTACACGAAGTCATCATCCTCATGCGTGATGTATCGCTCTTTCAGTACCCCATCGGCCCCACGAGTACGCACATAAATCGTGGGTGGCTCGTAGGGGTCATCCGACAGGTAATCAACAATCATCAAATATCACTCTCGTTTACAATCATCAGTAAAGTATTCTGTTGTTCAAAGATAACAAGGGTACCATCTCCCATATGTAGCCGAGCATTCCCATCATCAAGGAACTGTAGGCATGTAGGTAACCATTCACCAAAGTGTGATTGAATGGTAGCGTTAGGCCCATCGGTGTCAAGAGCAGGTAGTGTAGTGAAGAGTCTTCCAGTAGCGGCTTTACCAGCCACGATACCGAACTCTCCTTCACCACAATGAATACGCATCTTGTACAAGGAATCTTTCGCCAGTAATCCTTTCATCCCTGCGAGGGAAATCAAGTCCTTCGTCTTGAGAGTAGCGTGTACATTCAACTCATCACCCGCAAAAGAACTCCATCCCTGTTCGGATGACTGCTCAAGCATCTTACGAACTACGACTGTCTTTGCCGCTGAGGTAATATCATCTGTACTTGGTATCTGCAACTTGTTTCCTCCTGCTTCTATGTGAAGGGGTTTTGTTTCCTTCGCTTGACGCAGTGTTACATTGTCCTGCTTACTCGCCTTGAGAAATGCAATTGCCTTTTCCAACAAAGCGATGTGAATGATACCTTCCTCATCCACTGTAACCCCTACCACCTGCTTACGCAAGTAGTAAGATGAAAAGCCTACCTCAACAGTGAGGCGGTTGCCTACACAACTCATGCGTACATCAGTCACACCCTTACCGAATGAGGTAAGGAAGTCAAGCAACTCTTTTCTGTCTATTCTAATCTTTGTCATAATATCACCTCAGTGAGAAGGGGGAATGGGGAGAGGGAAACACACCCCTCGTCGGCGGAATAGAACCTTTTATGGTGACTGCCCCCAGTACACCAACCCATTCATTACTTACCAAAACCCCTCTCATTGTACGGGATGCACTTTGAGTATCACAAACTCCCATCATATAGTTCGGAAAGTCCGAACCATTCCGGTTGACCATTCGGACGAGTCACAAACACAGTGCGTGCTTGGTCTTGAAGAGCAGGGTTGGTTTTACACTTCTTGAAGCGGGCCTTGTACTCGGTCTTAGTGAGTACGCCGTCATCATCGTAGTGTTCCTCTTGCTCCATCCAAATGATGGTAGGAAGGTAATTGTTGGTCTTCTTCTCCCATTCGGGCATCCAAGAAGTAGTATCGGTTTCTTTACCGTAGGAGAAATTAGTAGCACGAAGGTGAGTCTCCCAAAAGACACGGACACCCGCACGCACGAGGCTACGGGAGAGAGCCGTGAGTTGGTGGAAACGGGTGTTACGAATAGCCCAATCGGACTGTCGCTCCACTCGCTTACCTTCACCTGCTCCACGCATGTCTGCGGAATCAATACCGTCCTTCGCAAGTCCCAAGTCAATGATACGCATGTTGTTGGTACAAATCTCCAACCATGAATCAAGACCACTTACGAGTACGCCCCATACTTCTTCTTCACCACTTTCCACCTTTTGTAGAATGTATTTCATGATGTCCATGACACGCTGATGCGTGCCCGGATAGTCGTATGCAGTACGGTCGCTCACGCTCATCTGCCATGGTTTCCATGACTTGATGTTCGGGTTTTCATTTACTGCTGAATTAAGCATGGCTACTCCCATGTCAAAGTCAACTGCGTGCATCATTGCATTGGGGTTCTCCTTGACATACTCATCAAATGCTGAGGCAACGATACCCGATTTTCCTGTACCGTCAAATCCTGCTACACCGATAAACATGTGAGTCATCTTTTCTTGACCCATCTTTTCTTCTTCAAGTCGTAAGTGAGCGAAGGCATCCATTACAGGAGCAGGGGCTACCTGCTGTACCTTTGCTACTTCTTTCTGTGCTTCTGCTGTTTTTCCAAATCCCGCCATAGTTCATCACCTCAGTTAAATTGCCCCACATCTGTATCTCCACCAGTCATGCGACGGCGGGAGCGGCGTGGGTCTGCATAGACACCGAACACCGTTAGTTTGGGAGTAGTAAGTCCATCTCGTGTCTTCATACCGATACGGCCAAAGACAAAGACGGTGGACTTCTCAGCGTATGGGAACGCATCATCACCCCAATGAGAGGTGAAGGGTTGCGTACACTTGCCCACTGCTCCGGGCACCCAACAATCAATGTCGCCACTGATACTGCTTGAGAGAGTCATGTTGTAGTTGTGTCCTTCCTCATCGTACTCGCTCTCACGAGGCTCAGTGGACATACGGGACACCGTACCCTTAGTGATGACAAGCGGCCCGTAGGAACGCTTCTCGCCACCTGCTGTGTAGTGTTGCTTACGCTCTTCGTAGGCTTCTTCCAACGAGTCAATATGTACAAACATCTCATGGAACTCTCCATTCGTCCAAAACCGTGAAGGATGGAGTAGTGGGCGCACATCATCACCAACGAACTCATCAGTGTATGTAATCTCAAAGTCAGTGTATGTAGTCAGCACATCTTTGAAAGCCTCATTCGCATTGTCACGAGGCGGTACAACCTGTACCTTACAAGGACGACCAGTAGTGATTTGCTGATACACATTGTCACCTGTTAGGTCAATGCGCCATAGTGCAATGCTACCGTTCTTCACGAAGTCTTCTTCTTCCCCACCGAGGAAGTAAGCGTAGCGACCCATCTTCTTAGACGGGGCGGCTTTGTTGTCGTAGGATGTAAGACATACCCACATGTTGTCATGCTTGACACCGTGTGGTGGGACAGGGTTTTCCACTGTAGGAATCTCGGTACTTACGGTACCTTCCTTAGTACTCAAATGCCATACGCCATCTGTCTTTGAATAGACACCAAGACGACCACTACTGATTGCCTCTTCGGGGTCTTCCTTGAAGAGTTTGATATTGGCTCGCACAATGTTCGCCAGTCGGTCACGCTTCT
>Ga0222716_10002453_pt1 | contig 15026 bp, 6 predicted proteins | sample C33_13DmetaG_FD_165044 | JGI IMG/M metagenome (GOLD analysis project Ga0222716, IMG submission 165044) | Estuarine water microbial communities from San Francisco Bay, California, United States - C33_13D | ecosystem: Environmental > Aquatic > Marine > Unclassified | place: USA: California... | reverse complement strand
CAATCGGTCCTTTACCGAGGGTGGAATTGATGTCTCACCGCGTTGGTCTGCAAGTCCAGACGCTTCGGCTCACTTCGGAATGGATTCAAATTCTGGTTGGAACGGTCAACACAACGGAACCCAAGGTATCGGCCAAGGTGGCCAACTCAGTCTGGCAACCCCCTCCTCACTAACCTCATTGACGGATTTTGAAACACTGGTCAAAACGCCCGTAGGGTGGCGAGGAATCGGGCCGGACCATCCCGTTTGGAACATCGAGCAACCCAACGGAAGTACTGCTGCAAACGGTACACCAACCCAGGCTACCGAAGGGCAGCATGTCTTGGCCACGCAAGGTCGCGGTGGACTTGACGCGAACATGAGCGGGTGTCTCATATCTCCAGTGTGGGACGTTCCAGATTTCATCGGCCAATTTCAGCTCACCTTCGATCATTGGCTCTCACTTCAGGACGGTGATGCGGCATGGGTTGAGATACGCATTCTCGGCGGCCAATGGGACTCTATCCTTCCTGATTCGGGCTATTCCAACGTAACGGGGACCTCTGGAGCACCGTTGCAATCATGGGCAGGTGCTTCTGAAGGATGGACATCGGTTCAATTTTCCCTGGATGACCAACTGGTAATCACAGGTTCAACCCTTGAACTCAGGTTCTGTTTCCAAACTTCATCCACCTCAGGTCATCGTAACGGATGGTACATCGATAACCTGAGCCTCACCAATCAGGGTGACCTCCCCGGAGCGTGGTTCCACGGCAACATGAACGGGAATTATGCAAATAATGCCCAAGGCATTCTTTACCTGCATTCTGATATCTCAGGATACTCAGGGACGCTCGACGTTGAAATTTGGGCAAACTGGGATCTTGAAGGCAGCTATGCGGACAATTTACTCACATCGGTAAGCGTCGACAACGGGAGCACATGGCGCCTGATTTCTGGCATCCCTGGGCTTCCAGGAAACGGATTTAACTGGCAGGGGACCTTTTACGGAGATGAATCACTGGGTTGGGTGCCCGTTCTCTACTCGCTTCCAGCAAGTCTTTCATCGCATCAAAATGCATCAAATGCACTGTTTCGATTTACCCTCAACACAAATCAACAAACAGGCTACGGCGGCTACGGCTCCTCGGGTTGGGAAGGAATCGCTCTTGATGACATCACACTCCACCATCGTCACGGAACGGCTCAAGCAGAACAGGTCACACTCGCTAATTTCTCGCAGCAGCCCGACGGTTTGTGGGGTCACGAAAGTGGATGGAAAGGTCCCAATTCCACCTACGCTAACGAATGGAACTGGACCATGGATTTTGGTCGTAACGGACCTTCCAACACCTCTGAATCCTTTGAACAATCCCTTACGACTCCAGCAGGCTGGTCCATTGAAGGAACGGGTGTACAAGCATGGGAAATCGGTCGAATTGGCAATACTTCGGGCTATGGACCCGGCGTCTTCTATTCCAGTGACCAAGGAGCAGCCATCAACCTGACAACGCGCTATGCCAACAATATCTACACGCACCTCACGACGCCCGAATACACGATTCCACTGAATGCGACCTCGCGCTTGGCCTTCCGTTCATGGATCTGTGCAGAAGCAAATTGGGACGGAGGTGCGGTTTCAATGTCAACCGATGGTGGAGACAATTGGTGGCTTCTGCCAGCAGAAACTCAACAATTTCACGACCAAATCTCTACGGTGAACGTAAATTCACCTTTCTTCAACCAAGGAATCATCGACGGTTCAAGTGTTCAAGGTGGTTGTGGGACGTCAAATCCTCGCCCTTATGAGCTCAAAACCTATGATGTCTCCAACCTTTCGGGCATGGCCGTCCGTGCCCGCTTTTCCTTCTTCTCTGACACCTATGTTGAGGCAGATGGATGGTACATTGATGATGCCGGCATTGAAGTCGATATCTTCGAGCCACAGGGGGAGTGGACTTCGTCTGCAGTGTTCCCCGACCCAATGTTTGGTTACGGTTGGGTCGATGGTTGGTACGAACAGCCTCAAGGAACAACGCTTGCACTCGATGTCTTGGATTCCAACCTCCAGCCCATCATCGGACATCAAAATCTTTCACTTCCAGCCCACCTTGCCATTGACACAAACGAACATCCTAACCTGCATCTGCGAGTTCGTATAGCCACCAACGACACCTACGTGACCCCTCTCATTCACAGTTTGAGCGTTGGACGAACGCACTATCTTGATGCAGAACACCTGCGTCATTACAGCGATGTCATCAACGTTTCAACGGTTGACAACAAAGGCCACCTCGTGGTCTCAGGACCCTTTGATATTGAATTGCCATCGATGAATTTTTGTCCCCACGACGGTTTTCGAATCGTTACCTATGGCAACAACCTCACGTGGACGACAACCAACGCACAATTGTTCACTTCCTACCACGAATCCCGACCGTTCATGACCTTGTTGAATTATTCCTTGCTTGACAAGCCAGAACTTTCCCGCCCTCTTTCCATTCAAGCACAGGGCGGAGAAACCTTCGAGCGCGCCAAGGTAAGTCTTGATTGTTTCAAACCGACAACCGCCCCAGAGATCCATCTCGGTTGGAACAATCTCTCCGTCTTTGACTGGCCCGTGGGGTCGATGAGTGCGACCTTCGGCTTGAATCAATATTTCGCCGATGTTGATTACCTAGGAACGACGTCAAATTGGGATCCTTACGCCCCTGCATTGCGTTACGCCCTGAACAATGATTCACTGCACTTCAACTACACCACGCTCAGCAAAGGTCCACCTTCTACCCAAGCAAAAGGTCCGACCTTTGCTCTTCTCGTATCCAATGCAAGCGCATCCACTGAAGTTTCGATAAACGGAGTGTCATATTCGGTTGAAGATAGTTCACGAGTCATCCACCACCAAAGTGCTCAAGCCTGTCCACAGGCACAGGTACGCTCAACCTATTCCTCCAACATGACCTTGTATGCCTGCACCATTGAGGTGGAACTTTTCGGTTCTGGCGATGTGAAAGTGATGAATCTTCAACATCTTCCATCGAATCAAATGGTAGAGGTCGCAATGAATGCAAGCCTCCTCAATCAAGCCAAAGCAGCCTCTTCAGGCCAAGACGTAAGGGCTACCCTTGACATTCCGCTTCATGTGGCCACGGCTTCAGGAGGGCTCAAAGTTGACCTTTGGGCAACTTCAGCCCCGTTAATGACCGAGACGATTGAAGCTCCATCCCACACTCGCTGGTTGCCCGAAGAAAGCGTCACCTTCGTCTCAAGTCATCAACGGTCCAATCCATTGGATTCAACCGAGGATGCCCCCGACATCTCCACCATTGAATTGTGGTTGTCGAGAACCAAGACCACAGATGAAGCCATGATTCATCTCAAGGTTGACAGATTGGATACTACGCCCCGTTTTGTTCAATTAAAGGGGTCAGGATTAGCCGCGCTGAACGCCAATGCATCTTCCGTATCATGTACTCAAAATACCTGTACGGTGACGTGGTCACTCACAAGCACATGGCTGCTTGATGATGTTGACGACCTTCATATTTTATCGCAGGCAACCGATACTGAAGATTTGGTTGTTGGGCCCGCACATTTTGTCTCAAAGACGGCCTTCAATGAAGTGGAAAACGACATGGAAGTCATTGATTTCAAAGTCACCGATGACTTGAATCGACGTCTTGATGACTGGTCCAACCCCTTGTGGCCCTACCATTTGTCCTCTGGAGAAGAGATGACTGCGGAGGGCCGCGTTCGCATCGAAGGCATTCCCGGTCAGTGGGTCAAAGCAGGTCAAGCCGAAATCACCGTGACGATGCGAGCAGTTCCCCCCAAGAATCTCTCCGGAGGTGTCGATGAATGGATGGGCGAACCGGTGAACTGGTCTCAACATTGGACGGTGGAGGTTGATGCAGACGGCCGGTTTACAGTTGATATCGATACTCCCGGGGCTGATGAAATCATCACCAGTGATACATGGCTGGAACTGCGCCCGAGCATCTCACGTCGTGGTGAGACCGGAGTGAATGCTTCGACCAGCAACGACATGACGGTCATCCTTTCACCCGTCCGTCTTCTCTACGATATCATTCAGCCAACGACGGGCTCGCTTCGAATTCTTGACTCAGGTAGGGAAGTCCCAGCGGACGGCCATATCTGGATGGTAGGCCAAGACATTCCATTGCGTCTTGAATTGAGTGATCCAGAAGGCCTCGCTCACCCCTTGGAAGTTTGGACCTGGTTAGAAGAACGTGATGATACAAACCGAGACGGTCAGATGGATGAAGAGGAATACCGGATGGAGAAGGTGAGCGTGAACGTTGGTGTCACCCAGGCCGAAGTGGACCTTCCTCTGCTTTCATGGTCCAGCGTCACGCCGTCTACAACTCAAGAAGGTCGAGCAAGCATCGTTGTTAGGGGCCAAGATTTGGCAGGCAATCCATTGGAGGGCGGAGGTGATTTTGGAGAGGATACAGACTTTGCCACGATTTCAGTCCAACCGAGATACGACACCATCGTGGACAGTGAATTCATTCACCTTGACCGAGTTGAAGAAACGCTGCTGGCTGGAAAGACTCACAGTTTTTCACTGACACTTTCTGATGCCAACGGCCTTGAGTCCCTTGATGAATTACGGCTCGCCCTTCTTGGTCGTTCCAATGAATCAAGTTGTTACATTCACTACGAGCCACGCTTCGCAATCACCACCTATGACGAGGCCTGTTTCATCGAAGCCCCGGAGATTCAAATCGCCCAACGAGATTTTGCTACAATCTATGACATCACGATTTTGTTCCGATTGGACTGGAACGCAAGTTGGGGCTTTGCCTCTGGGGGCGGTATTCCCTCCTTCAACGTGATCGATGAGGGTCAAGACCTCGGCTTAGGCCTCTTCCAACTATCCTCATTCGAATGGCAACCAACGACTGACCTTGAGATGCGTTGGATGAGCGTCGAAGATACGATGGCGCCATTCGGACAAACCAACGGCTCAGCATACTGGTTCCATCGCAACGATATCGTTCGGCACTCTGTTGGCCTTTACCACAACAACACTCAGTACCGGGTTCAGGACCTGCCCCCCAATGCATCCTTGGAATGGTCACTTAATGACGGGGAACGAAGAAGCACAGGAGAGGTGCCGCTATCAGCAACGGGCGTCATGGAGTTTGACATTTTGATGAATGAGAATGTGATGTACTACGATTACGGTGCATTGGAAGTCGAACTCATAGGCAATGAATCCTACAAGGTCACTCCCTTAGCCTATCAAATCGTACTCGATGATATTGCGCCTCGTTTGGCCCTGTCCCCCGAAGGTCTACCTTACGGTAACAATATTCTTTCAGGAGCGGTCACGCCAGCTTCCAACGGTTTGGATGAGGTGGAAGTGACGGTGATTGTCAACGACGATACCCACTTACCACCCGGACCCATTGAAATGCATTTTGTGTTTTTCCGATTGGGTCAGCCAGTTGAGGGGACTGAAGGAACAACATCGCTTGATTTCTATGAGCATTTAAGTCCGTACACGGTCTATTCCGGCAACGTTGATTTTGGCGTTCAACAAACTCAACTCACGCGAAGTGACATTTTGGTGGTTTGGTTTGAACTCGTTGATCGCTCTGGACGCGAGTTAAGAGGCATAGGGACACAAGAAAACGCCTTCACGATTCCACTGGTTTGGGTTGCGTTCGAACCGGCCTTTTCTGACCTGTCGGCAGCCCCCTACCGCCCTGAGGTCGGGGACAATGTTTCGGTGTATGCTCGCATCATCAACGAGGGTATTTTGTCCGGTGAGGCAACCGTTCACTTGCGCGATGATGAAGGAACTTTATTGGCAAGTGACCTCGTTGAACTCGAAGCAGATGAATGGGTCAACTTTGTGTGGCATGTTGAAGCCTGGAAAGCAGGCAGGTTAGGATTGAATGTTGAAATTGTCAATTATACGCCATCGGTGCCTATTCCTCTCGCAGATATCAAAGCAAAAAATGAGGACACATCTGCGGGTGAGATGACGCAATTGAGTCTCTCTATCCTCTCTTTGGTGATTGCAGCTGCCATTCTCTTTGTTGTTCGTCAACAGCGCCTCCAACGTGAAGAAGCCTACCATCTTGAGAAGATACGAAGAATCGTCCACCAACGATTACCACCCCCTGTTCCTCAAGACCTCCTGCAACCTCAAGAAGAGCAATAGTCAAGAAGAGAGGTATTCACGGCCAATCAAGAAGCCGGGGTACTCGAGTGGTCAAAGGGGGTGGATTCAAGCTCCTCTGCATAATGCTTCGCAGGTTCGAATCCTGCCCCCGGCACTTTCAACCCTGTTTCCAGCATTTTGAGGGTATTCTCTTAAGATGTAAAAGAAAAACCAACAAACAATGGGCACTGGCTCTGATATACAGGACTTGGACCACGGCCTGTTCCAATTTTCCCCTCCAACATGGAAACACATGATCGGATATTGTGTTGCAGCGTTGTTATTCCTTGTGGGATTCATCACCTACTCCACGAGCCTGACCATACCAGATATACCACAGATTAACGAAGCGGAACTGTATTCAGAACTCCAAGACCCTTACGACTATGATTACGGGCCTGTTCAAGCGGGCTATGAGCCAGAAGAATACGCTCAAGAAGCAGCCTTCATCATCGTCAATCTTGAACTTCAACGTGGTACCATTGCATACGATTCCTGTGAATGGGTTGAGAATGATGAGGGAGGAGGGAGTTGGAGTTATTCATTCTACATGGCAGATGCTCAACGATTGACCATGGTTGACCGCCAAGGGCAACAAATTACCGCTGCCTTTTCCTATGAGAATTCGCTTTCTCCGGAAGGAGATTTTTTCAAACCATCTTGCAACAGTGGTTGGAGTCGGACACTGAAAGGTGAAGGGCATGGAAGCAATGAGAATTTCGTCATGACCGCATTTGTATTGGTTGAAGAATACCCACTCCGCTATCAACTCCTTTCAGTTCAAGAAGTATCATCATTCTCTCAAACTTCTACACCTCCCGAAGTGACCCAACGAGAAGATCGGGGTCGTTTTGCACTCCTCGGCTTTGGAATTGGGGGCTTGGTTTTCATGTACAGCGTCGAACCTTCCCTGAAGCATGACTTGCGCTCCATTCGCAACTCGAATCAGAAAAAAGCCAAGGATACAAATTCAGGGGTGGGTGTTCTCGGTCATGAAGGGCGCTTCTTCCAACACATGGGCCCCAATTTCGAAGTTCTAGGTGCTGCGGACTCACCAAGACGGAGTGCAGACAAGGATTGGCTTTTTGGAGCACCACCATTGCCAACCTCCTATGAGCGAGTGTTCGCTGGTGATGGCGATGGGGCTCTCATCAGAGAACATCCGAGTCGTTTGGGGTCGCCTCAGCCGGGCACTATTACGCTCTACAGCATCGGTGCGGTAATTTTCGCTGGTTCGTTCATTTGGCTCTCTGCTGACTTGAGAGCCCGTGATGGTTCATTTTTCCACACGATGCTTGGTTGGGGCATGACCGCCTTCGTTACGATCATCAATCTGATGTGGTTTTACACCGCATGGAAGCAATTCAAATTGCAGCGCACCATCAAAGATTTGCCGACCAGTCCGATTCGAAGCGTGGCCGTCGGCCAAGCCGAGATTGTCGGGCAGGTTCGACCTTCAATCGCTGGTACGCCTGAAATGACGGTGGGTGGTCGAACGCACCAAGGCTTGGTATTATGGCAGTGGAAATCCTACAAATATGAATGTAACACCGATAGCGATGGTGATACTCACTGCTCCTGGAATCACAAAGAAACCAAAAATGGAGGTGTACCCTTCATCGTTCACGATGGAACCGGTGGCATTCTCATTGACCCCATGCTTTGGGAACAACGAAAGGGGGAAATCGATCGCGGTCTGGTGGTTGACGAGTGGACAAGAGGTGACTGGAAATGGAATCTTACCTGCATTGGAGTTGGTGACCCGATTTATTTGCTCGGTGATTGCGAACCAAGAAAGAATGATCACCTTGAAGCATGGGGTTCTGACCCGACCCTTCCGAATGCTCTGGTAACCATGGTTCCTTCAACCGATACCGGCGAAGGTTCAGTGCTTCACTATGGCACCGAATTGGATGTTCTCTCCAACCTGCGTTCAACCTTTGAGATTTTGATTGTTCCAATGCTTGTGTTCCTCTTTGGAATTTTCATGTTCATCAATTACACGCCCTGAGGCCCTGGATACCGTCGGCGAAACAACGTGGTCATCTGAGGTGTGGTAACGGCCGCCGATCAATTGTCTGCACGAGGGTCCTTCGGACCTTCCGTGCGCTGAATCTCAACGCCGTGATTCTCAAGATAACCTACCCCGTTTTCGCCCATGAAGCCTCCATCGACGATGACCACGCGCTCGATGCCAGCGTGGTGAATCAATTTCGCACACATCATGCACGGCTCACCCGTGACGATCAGCCAGGCATTGTTGGTAGATACTCCGTTGGCGGCTGCATTGCATATGAGATTCATCTCAGCGTGATGACATCCGATTTCAACGCGTGTCCCCGAGGTGATGTTCATCGTGTCACGGAGGCATTCTTCGCCCCCGCAGAGTCGTCCGCCACCACGCGGACCTCCGTTGTAACCGTCCATGAGTACCACGTTTCGAGCAGGGTCAACCAGCAAGGCACCAAAGGTGCGACGTGGGCAATTGGATGCCTCGGCTAAGGCAAGGCACTGTTGAATGCGAATTGCGAGATGCTTGTCTTTCAAAGGCTCACCATCTTGGCTCACTGCGTCGTGTTCTTTGATTGCTTCGCACCAATTTTCATGGCTTCGGTTCGGTCAAGATCCAGTGATTCAATGACGTTGCCTTGCATGTACAGGGAGCCAATTGACAGGACGAAACCCTCACGGGGAAGCAATTGGCGGCACGCATCAACGGCTTCCCTTGGAGTTGCATGTAGGAAGATGGGGGTCGTCCGAAGGCCCTCAAAATGCCTCTCGAGCAGCGAGCGAGAAACACCCGGATATCGGCCACCCTGTGGCTCCGTGAGGAGTATGGCTTGTGGTGGTTGGTTGCGGCACATCTCGAGCAAGGGCGCAAGCATTTGTTTGAGGTCGGATTGAGGTGAGCAACCGAAGATCAACACCCATTGTGAGGGCAAGGACCCCTGAAGTTCCTCACATGAACGGGCCATGCCACTGCTGTTGTGGGCCCCTTCGAGCAGGAAGGTGAGTCCTTTGTGTGAGGATGATGTGAGGTACTGCATCCGAGCCGGCCATTGAAGGCCAGCAAGAGTGGGCATGGCTCGCGTTGAATCCGTCAGCAAATGTGGCCAAACGGCTCTTGCAATCAGCCTTGCTTCCTCAAAATAGGTGGTTGCCTGTTCTACGTCAGCCCACGTAATAGAGGCAGGCGAGGTTGGTTCATCCAACACCTTGCTTCCAGCTTTCCTTGCTTCCTCCTCAATGGCCTTGACGACCTCTTCTTGTGGTGGTCGGCGTACGATGAGCGGGGAGTCTGGTCGCGCAATAGCAGCCTTTTCTCGGGCGATTTGAGTCAAATCGTCTCCCAAAATATCGGTATGGTCCAAACTCAATGAGGTTACAGCACAGACATCAGCCTTAGCGACCCTGGTGGCGTCCAATCTCCCGCCAAGTCCCGTTTCAAGAATCAGAACATCAATGGCATGCGCATCAGCCACGGCCATGGCAATGAGAAACGTTGCTTCGAAGAACGTCACGCTGATGTTCTTGGCTTCCGTTGCATCATACACTCGCGAAAGGGCCATGTCGAATTGTTCAGAACTCACCGGTATGCCGTTCAATCGAATTCGTTCTTCTACGTCAATGAGATGCGGTGATGAAAACATGAGATGTGGAATGTTCTCATGGGTGAGTGCGGCCGAAAGAACGGCGCAAAGCGTTCCTTTCCCGTTGCTGCCAGCAACGTGAAGCGTACGATATTCAGTGGATTGGCAATGAAGCGATGCTAAGGCTCTGGCCGTTTGTTCAAGGCCCAGTGCCATACCTCGTGTTTTGGTCGACTCCAGCCATGAACGCAAGCCAGCCCCGTCCACCATGGACGTTGCAGGTAAGCGGGCAACATAGCCTCTTTCCTTTGTTCTGTCATGCTTGATTTGAACGCGAGGCTGATATGAGAGGGATGATTGGCATCACCCATGAGCGATGACGGCGACGGGGCAGTTGAACCTCGCGTGTCCAAGCGCTTTGCTGAAGTGGAGGATGAACTTCGCCGTGAAGACGGTCTTCTCACACTGATGCAGGACCAATGGAAAGGCATGACCGGCATGGCTGGCATGTTCATCGCCACCATTGCGCTTGCCATGTACATTCGACCCTACTACGATGTGGGCGAACTCCATGCATTTGGCGCCTCAGGTGCAACCCAAGTCCGGTACGTAGCCATTGAATTGGTGGCCATTTTTGCCTTCACAGCCCTCATTATTTTCCTTGCTCGTTGGGGCAAGCAATACATCATCAAATACGGTATGATGGCGGTGTTGACCTTGGCTCTTCTTTACAGCACGGTACCGCTGGCACACATGTTTGTGTTGGACTTTGATACCGAAGCCTACGAAGTTACCAACACCGAACAGCAAGCAGGTGATTTCCTCGGCACGTGGGGAGAAGACGGTTATATTCTCGCTGAGACCATCGAAACCACCGATCAACCCGTCGTCAATATTACGGCATGGGACAGTTCCAATGGATACGTATCCCCCGTCTGGTCGAACGTACACAACCATTCCATTGCTGACGGGTCCTCTCCCGTTCGAATGACGACAAGCTCCTACGGTTTGACCTTTGCAAGTGGATATTATGCATGGACCCTTGATGCATCAACCGGCGAAGTGACAGAATCATATGCGTGCTGGGAAAACAACTCAGAAGGCACACCAGTCGCCATCTCAAACATGATTGGTGGATGTGCATTAGCGGTTACCACAGACCAAGCCATGTACTTGTTCAATCCCTTCGAAGAGGTCGAACGCTTCCGTACCTTTTCCGAAGCACCGGGAGTTCTCGGCCCAGAGGCGCGCTGGCGAACACCAGGCTTCAGCCTCGCAGACGGGGCGATTATGAGCACCTTGTTGACCGACGACCAGTTGGCGTTGGTTACGCCTGAGCATGCGGGTGTTCTTCTGTTGGAAGAGACCTCACAACTTGGGGGCCTCGACAACATCACCGTTCTTTTTGAGCACGCTCCACAAGCGGATGCTACTTACACGAGCGCAGATATTGGCGTTTCCCCGTTTGAAGAAGACAATGCAAGCATGGTTCCTGAGAACCGTCGTATGATTCTGCTCGGTGAAAACAACGGCACCATCACAGGCATTGAATGGGACGGGAGTCAATCCAACGACGAAGCCTTTTCACTGCAAGAGCGAATGGTTCTGGACAGCCTTGTCACGTCGGTGACGTCGGTAAGGATCACTGATTTGGACGAATCAGGTTATACTGATTTGTTGATTGCTGATGAAGAGGAAGTGCACTGGTTGTACACCACGTCACTGGTCAACCGCGCCAGTTTCAGCATTCCAGCAGATAACGTGGCCACCTTCTTTGCCATTGGAGATGATGAAACCCACCTCGTCACCGTTTCTCAAAGCGATGCAACAACCGTTCTCCTTCAGTCAGGGGAACTCACCCAATCCATGTTCCCCCTCTATGGAATTCAGTTGCTTCTCCTTCCAACCCTGGCGGGGCTCTTTGTCACGGCGGTCCTCATGATTCTTCTCTTCGTTCACAGCGAATGGTATGTGGTCAACACCACAGGAGTTCTTCTCGGTGCCGGAGTTTGTGTGATGCTCGGGGTCACCTTCGTTCCTGCTTTGGCCATGTTGTTCATGATTCTCGCAGCGATTTACGACTTCTGGGCCGTGTACAAATCCAAGCACATGCTCGATTTGGCCGATACGATGATCGGCTTGCGCCTCCCGATTCTTTTGGTCGCTCCACAAGGGGCAGATTATTCACTTATCGAGGAAACCGAACAGGCCAAACGTTCCAATGAAACCATCATTTCGGAGGACAAAAAAGCAAGAGTCAAGCCCAAGAAAGCCAAAAAGAACAGCGAAGCGATGTTCATGGGCTTGGGCGATGTCATCTTCCCCGGTATGTTGGTTCTCTCTGCCATGCAATGGCTGGACCCGTCCGTGGCCTTTTCCGTCGCTATGACCACCCTATTTGGCGGACTGATGGGCTATCTTGCGCTCATGACCTATGTGGCCCGTGGCAAGGCGCAAGCAGGCCTTCCTCTGTTGAACGGTGGAGCGATTCTAGGCTACCTAATCGGCGGCCTCATCTTCTTGGGAACAGGAATCTTTAGTTTCAACATCTCGTGGTGATATGCATGCTTGACATGAATCTCTTCCGTGAAGAAGCCGACCTCATCAGGGCTGACCACACCAAGCGAGGCATCCCTCATGATGCCATTGAGAGAGTGATTGAACTCGATCAGTCATGGCGTAATTTGCTTCACGAAACCGACCAGTTGCGCCGTGAAAAGAACGAGGCTGCACGCGGTATAGGCGCAGCGAAGAAGGCGGGCGATCATGCTGCGGCTGATGCCATTCTCGCTCAGGTAGCCGACCTTGGTGAACGCATCAGTGCGATGGAATCCCAGACCAATGAGGCGATGGAAACCCGCGACAGGCTCCGTATGTCCATTCCCAATCTCCTGCACCACGATGTCCCTCAAGGAGCTGATGAATCCGGCAATACCGTTCACGCCGTTCACGGCGAGAAGCCGAGTTTCTCTTTCGAGCCACGGCCGCACAACGACCTCATCGAGATGAACCGTTGGGTTGACCTCAAGCGTGCGGCAAAGATTACCGGTAGCCGCTTTTTCTTTCTCAAGGGCGACTTGGCCCGTTTGGAGTTCGCTCTCCAGCAATATGCCGTCGAATTTCTTCGTCAGCGAGAATTTACCTTCGTTCAACCACCCGTGATGATGAATCGTCAAGCCTACGAGGGCGTGACCGACCTGGCCGATTTTGAAACCGTGATGTACGGTATTGAACCCGACAAGTACTACATGATTGCAACATCAGAGCACCCTCTTACTGCCATGTACATGGACGAAACCATCCCTGAGGAACAAATGCCTCTTCGGATGGTGGGCGTTTCTCAGTGCTTTCGTCGAGAGGTAGGAAGCCACGGTCAAAGCGACCTGGGTATTTGGCGGGTTCACCAATTTACCAAGATTGAACAAATCATCATCGCTCGTCCAGAGGATTCATGGGCGCTCCACGAAGAACTTCTCAAGAATTGTATTGATTTGTGGAACAGCCTCGGTATTCACTACGAAGTGGTAAACATCTGTACCGGAGATATGGGGACAGTTGCTGCCAAGAAATACGACCTTGAAGCGTGGATTCCTGCTGCACAGCAGTACAAAGAAATCGTCTCCTGCTCAAACTGCACAGACTACCAAGCCAATCGCCTCAACATTCGTTACGGGCAACCAGGTCATCCAAACCAACCTGTTGTTCACACCCTGAATTCAACTGCCGTTGCGACATCTCGAGCGCTTGTGGCGATCATGGAACAATACCAACTAGAGGACGGACGGGTTGCGGTGCCATATGCGCTTCAACCCTACATGGGTGGTCAAACGGTGCTTGAGCCGTGCGAATGGGGTTGATATGATGCAGCGTCTCTATGCCATGTTTCTCGTTTCCTTATTCGTGTTGGCGCCGCTATCAGGCTGCTTTGGCGAAGACGAGGAGCCTCCTATCGTGGCCAAGCTCACTCCCGATGAGAACATGCCAACCAGCGCCACCCGCGGACAATACCTGACCATCAATTTCACGAGCACGGTGGACTGGACCATCTCCCGGTCTCCAGGCGTGTTCTTCATGGACGAGAGCGGTGTTTTGCGTGACGATATCAACTTCGTACTTCCAGCCAGTGCCAACGGTGTAACGATGCTGGTGATGGATTCAGAACGTGACAGCATTGACCTTTCCGTGACGGCCGGTGACCAGTCGTGGAACGCCACCTTCCCGCTTGAAGACAGTTCTGAATTGATGCTGGTTGACGGACGACGTGCTTACGAGACCATCGACATGCTCACCAATCAGTACAACAACCGTTGGTGTGCCGAAGCCTCCATTCACGAAGGTGGAGCCGCCTACGAGGCAGCCGCTGAAGCCATGGCCCTCAGGATGTGGGATATGGGCTTTGATTTCGTTGAAGTCACCCGGTACGAAGACGACCCTGCTCAACTCAATGTAGTGGGTTATAATTGGGGGCTAACGAATCCCAATGAATACATCGTCATAGGCGGGCATTTCGACATCGCCTATGCCTTCACGCCTCCAAGTGGTGGTACGAACGAAGGCGCAAACGATGACACCTCTGGCTCCACCGTCTCTTTGGAAATGGCTCAAGCCTTGGCGAAAATGGAGTTTGACCACACGGTGGTGGCAGGCTTGTGGGCCTGTGAAGAGGAAGGTTTGCTGGGCTCTCGAGCCTACGTGGCTAACCTACCTGAGAATGTCTCGGTGAAAGCCTACCTGAATTTCGACATGGTCTCTCTCAATTACCCCATCGTTCCGCTGACCGAACCCATCGTGGGACCGGGTGGTGAGTTGTTTGCACCAACGAAATACGACTGGGACATCAGCATTGCAGGAGCGAATCAGACCAACATGGATCGGATGATGGCTTGGGTGGGCACGACCATTGAGGAGGACCTTGCCTACACGCCAACAGAGGGCAACCCCATTCGGTGGCAAATCGCCGAATCCTGCGCATCAGACCACTGTTCCTTCTTCTCTGCAGGCTACCCGACCTTCAATTTCTTCAGCCCCGGAGGGGATATCTCGTTCTGGCAGGAGTGGCACTCGCCTTCCGACACCCTCGAGTTCATGACCGCCAAGGCAGGGGGCCAAACCGGTATGGAGAGTGGATTCAACTCCCTTGTATGGTCCTCGTTGGATCTCTTTGTTCGAGTGGACAACGCTGAGAACTTCTACGGCCGATGGTACGACGAAGCCGGTGAAGTCTGAGCAATGGGTACCCACTCATGATATGCCTGTACAGA
>Ga0222716_10002452_pt1 | contig 15027 bp, 7 predicted proteins | sample C33_13DmetaG_FD_165044 | JGI IMG/M metagenome (GOLD analysis project Ga0222716, IMG submission 165044) | Estuarine water microbial communities from San Francisco Bay, California, United States - C33_13D | ecosystem: Environmental > Aquatic > Marine > Unclassified | place: USA: California... | reverse complement strand
AACTGCGACTCAGCCAACGACTTCAATCGTCGCCCGGACGTCCTCATCCCTGATGGCACCACGTTCGAACAACCATCGACGGGTAACCGTTTCGTGTTGAAACTCGAAGGCGGCGTCGAAATGCTCACAGCCGACTCTTCAACGGCGTGCAACGCGATCTCGTACGACGCGAGCATCACGGTGCCCACGAATACGAGTTACACCGCGTTCACCATGCCCACGAAGCCGACTATGTCCGGGCTCCAAGTGAAGGGCTCTGACAGGGATCTCTAACTGTCAGCTCTTGTTTTCAAGATCGCGTCAAATGCGTTCGAAGTCGAGAATAGAACAGACGCGACCCGCCGCCGCGACTCAACTTTGAGTACGTCTCGGCACCGATAACATTATCCGTGGACGCGCGCGCGTCGCGTCGCAAGACGCACCGTGCGCGTTCGCGCGTTATTTCTCAGCATTATCATCACATTTTCATCACATCACCTTCGCGCCGCGTCGCGCGCCCGCGCGAGAGAATTCAAAAACGCACGCGACAGGTGTCGTCTCGGCGCGTCGTTTCGCGCCTCACCGCACATCCCACCGCGCGCGGACCCGCGAGCGCGCGAGCGCGAAGCCATGCTCGCGCGCGACGCGCCGCGCGACGCGTCCGCGCGCGCGCTCGCCAACGCGCGCCGCAAACTCTCGTCGAACATTCGTGACGTTCGTAAACGCGCGCTTCGAGCGCTCATTCTCGCCAACGTCGCCGGCGCGTGCGCGCCCGCGGCGACGGCGCGCGATCCAGAGGTGCTGCGAGCGGTGCTGGAGCTGTACAACCGCGTCGATGACGCGTACGACGAACGCGGGGCGGAGGCGCGCGCGGAGGCGCTGGACGCGAGCGCGGCGACGAGCTGCGCGGAGTGGTCGCCGGCGACGTTTCTGTCGTGGTTGTGCGCGAAGGAGCCGATGGCGAGGGTGTGGATGAGAGAGATCGGGGCGGTGGAGTACATGGAGGCGGTGGTGCGGGAGAGCGGGAGGGATCAAAAGGCGCTGGCGCGGTTGCGCGAGGCGGTTGAAATTCCGAGCTCGAGCGCGGGCGAACTCGGGGAGGAGGATCAGGACGATTTCGGGAGGTACGACGCGGTGCGAGAGGCGCGGGTTCGGCGCGCGAGAGAGAGCAGTCGCGGGGATGCGTCGACGTCGACGTCGACGTCGTCGAAGGCGGGCTCGGCGACGCGCGTTTCGTTCGCGGTGGACGCTCGCAACGTCGCGAGCGCCGAGGGCGACGCGGGGTTTTCGTTACCGTACGTCAACGTGAACGAGGCTGATGCACAGTATTTGTACGTGCTGACGACGCACCTGGACACGTGCACGCATCACGCGCTGGCGCTCGGCGGTCTTCGAGAACTAGGGCGCGCGTTGTCGGATTTGCCCGTCGAGGCGGTGGTGCAACATGCGTCGCGCGCGCTCGAACGCGTCTGCGAACTGCTCTCGGCGTCTGACCCACGACTGTGCACTCTGGAGACTCGGCGAGAGGCGTTGAGCGTCGTTCGGCAGTGTGCGCAGGCGCTACACAGAGAGTTGATTGACGTTTCTAGAGAGTGCTTGCTGACGGCGGATGGGACGCCCGTCAGAGCGACGGGGAAAATGGCGCGCCCGCAGTCGCCGAACTCACCAATCGCTGAAAACTTTCCACCGAGCGAGCGAGGGCACGGATACGGCGCGTCTCGAGGAGCACGGACGCGAGTACTTCCGATAGCGCACACGTTCATGTTGCACGTGATTCCCGCAGTGTGCGATCCTGCTCTTCGAGCGAGCGCTATCCGAGCGGTGCGCCTTCTGTTGCCGCTCGTTCAAATCGACCCTACGAGCCAGGATTCTCAACCACACGGCGATGCGTTGCTACGTCTCGGGCAGTATCTCGATTTATGGGAGTCGTCGTTGGCGACGGTTGAGTTTGAATCAGGCGCCGCAAGTGAGTATCTCACGTGCGTTCAAGTGAGCGCGGAAGTAGCTGCAGTGGCGAGCGGTGCACCGATCCGAGGCGCCGGTGCGGCGCACAAGAGACTGTCCACACGCTGGTACGATGTCTGCGTGGACGAAGTCATCGCCGCGGCGAACCCGTTGGCTCGGCAATACTGCGCGCGAGCGCTCGTGCACATGTGCCCAACGCTTTCTCTTGATATTTCACTCGTACGAGACGCAGACCAGTGTCTGCGCATCGCGGCGTCGGCCGCGGTTTCTGGTTTAGACGCTAAATCATTCGCACGTATCGTCACCAAGGCGACACCGGCTTTGAGTATCATGGGCGCGACGGATGATGTGGCGCCGTTTTGCTCGAGAATGACCGCGACGCTTGTCGCACTCGCCTCCACGAGCGAATCAGCAGACGATCTCGATGAGGTTGTCAACGCGATGCTCGCATTGCTATCACATGGTATCGATGACGTGCGGACGTCCGCTTACGCCACACTCGCTACGGCAAGCTCGCCGCACGCCGCGGCGAGAGCCGTTCTCGAGCACTCTACCATCATCGGAGAACTCATCGTCGGCGGTTTGAACCATTCGTCCACCGTTCGGAATGCGGCGATGTGCCTGGAATCATTATGCAATGCGACCTCGAATCGGCGCGCAGTCGCAACCCAGGTTTCGCTCTACTCCGCCTGGATTGAAGCTCTCGTCGACGACGCAGACGCCGGACATGCGGCGAGAGAAGCGCAAAAGATGATTCAAGAAGCGAACGTAGGCGGACGATTAAGCAAGCTTGCGCCTCTATTGCGCGGGTTGTTTCACGAAAGCGGAAAAGTTCGTGTGCGGAGTGCGACCGATTTAGCGTACGGTATAGCGCACGGACTCAGCTCGGCGGCGCAAGTTCTCCTGGCGTCTCACGACGATCCTTTCGATTCTGTCTTACTCACTGATGACGAGTACGTGCGTCAAGAAGACGCCGACGCGCGCGTTGTGGCGTTCAGAGAGAGTCTGCGGTCGAGAACGTTTGACGACGTGCGCGCTTCTTTGAGGCGTTTCATCTTCGATGACGCGAAACACCGTGACCAGCTCCTCGCCGAGCTAGAAATCATGATGAGAGACGAGAGACTCGCGACTGTTCTCGCCGACCCAAGTTTGCTCGAGTCATTGATAAAGTTAACGCTTGATCAGGGTTCGCACGTGAACGTCGTGGCCGGCGCACTACGAATTCTTGCTGCTGCGATCGGGGCATCGACTCTGGTTCGCGATATTTTGAGCCGCGAAGATGGGCGAGGTGGAAGAGTCACGCAATTGCTTGGACTCGTGTTCCATCCTCAGCGTCGGATTCGGGAGGCGATGGCGTCGCTTCTCGCATACTTTCTGTTTTCCCCTGTCTGTGAGACCGTCACGGCGCGCGTGGGTGAGGTGAAAACGCCCGATTTGAGCCTTCCAAAGCTTTTCCTGGAGACCTACAGGTTTCCTCAGTTTGTTCCCGAGCTCGAGAGCCCGCCGGCGGTTGGCGATACCGATCCATTGATGACGGATGTTGTCGACCGAAATCGAGTTTTGTACATGTTTAAGCGTCGTCAAACACTCATGTACACGTACGACGCGGTCAACGACGATGAATCTGCGCTTCTCGCGTTTGCGCTGGATGAAGAGGCGGAAACAGAAAGTGGCGAGCTGCGCGTGATGCGAGACGCTGCTCGAATTTCATGCGCGCCGGTCGTCATTGGAAATCTAGTCAGTGCCCTCGGCGAAGCTCAATCGTACGAAGAGGCGATGAGAATCGTCGACGCTTTGATGACGAACGTCCAATCCACTCGTTTGCACGCCATGGCGTTTTTAGCATCTCTAGGACGATGGGACGAGACGAGTGAGCGGTTCATTCGGCGCCCGCCGCGGTCGACTACTGACATTTCATTATGGGTTGGGATGGCTGAAGTTTTCACGTCGTGCTTAGAGTCATTCATGCGCGTGGAAGATAGTATTCTCCCTCCTTTGGCGATGAAAAAATTGATCGAAGTCGTCCGTGACGTCATAGTTCCGCTCTCGAGTGCGGGCGCGGCGCTGAGCGTCAGCGGCGACGGTAATATGTTGCGCGACCCACCAGTGCTTAGACATCCTATCGCGGCTGGTAAAGCCCTCGGCGGCGATGGTGGTGCTTTTTGCGCGGCGCGCGCAGACGCCGTACGTGCGGCGATGAGCTTGCTTGCGAACGTGTTCGAAGCAGCGAGGAGATTCAGAATTTACGCGGGGCCCGACGTTGACGCAGAAGCCTTGGTGGCGAAACTTCTCGATGTCGATTGCATCGGCGTGGTGACAAACACGTTAGTCGGAGAGCCAAGTTGCGATTACACGGCTAGATGTGTCGCCGTCGATGCCGTGAATGCGGCGCTGCGTCTCGGTGGGGTTCCATCCAAAGACATCTTCAACCTGGTTCAGTCTATGTTGACGAGGGTGTATCCGTCATACTCGTCCTCGGATCATCGCGGCTCCGTGCTCATGAACAAGGCGACGCGTGTTCTACTGCTCATTATGGACAGTTCTATATCTGATGAGTGGGCCGACAGTTTCTATGAAATCGACGACTTGGCGTGGTTGAGTGACATGCTTGTCGATGCGTCTTCTCGCGCGCGTGAGAGGGCATGGCAAATCGTAGCGGCATCCGTAGGACCAAGCTCTCCAATCGCGGACGTTATCGCCGCGAAATTCCCTGACATCTTCGAACGCGCAACATCATGTGCACTTGACGAAGAAGAGGCGGCGGTGACGCGCGCCGCGGCGTTCCGATGCGTCGCCTCGCTCATCGCGGGAAGCTTTGCGCAGGAAGTTTCACTGGAAATTCCAGACGACGGCTTCTATTCGGGGGAGAAGTCCTCCGTGCCGTTCCCATCGATCCCGATGCTCGCCGCAAAGGACGCGTGGCGAGACTTTGCCAGAGTACTTATGGACGATGTGAGTGGTGACGATGAACGCGTCGCTGTTTTGCATCGCGGCGCCTCTTCAGCGCTGCTCGCCGCCGCGCGCGTCGACGCGCTCGGCATCGCCGAAGCGTTTGACTTTAATCCCAGTCACCAGGCGGACGGCACGATGTGGCACGGTACTTTCGCAGTTTTGCGAAGGACCAAGTTTGTCGGCTACGGTTCCACCGATTCGGCCGCGGCTGCATCGAATGTAGCCGCTCTGTTAGGCGTCATGGTCGTCGCCGGTGCGACGAGCTTTGACGTCAAACTCGCAGCGTCGGCGTTGTACGATTGCCTACGGAACGCTTCGCGCACCTTGCGCTCTGGCGGCGGTGGTGCAGCTGCTCGTGCGGCGTCCAGATGTGCCGAGGCGCTCGCCACGATATTACAAGCCCACTCGCGCGGCGATGAAGACGTGTTCCCGTCTCACGGCGTCGCGACGATGTGCGCTGAAATTCTCGCCAACACGGTCAGGCCGAGTGCGAGTCCAGAGTGCATCAAAGCTTCCGTTGGCGCGTGTCTGCTCACATCAACGGTATTCAGATCGAAATTGACCTCCGAGCGCGCCATCGATGGCGCTTTTGAACACGTTGGAGCGTCGATATTAAAATCGCTACTTGTCCTGTGGCACTTCCGCTTGCTCGGTAACTCAACGCAACAACGCTCGGTCCCGACAATGTCCATCATTATCAGCGCCACGCGGAACGTGCTCGCGCATGACGTGAGCGCTAAGGCTGCGGCCTGTGAGTGGGGTCTAGTAAGCAGTTTAATTCAGACGACGGTCGCGGCGGTACGACGCTCAATGAGTCCGGATGGATCGTTCAAGAGCGTGCCCACCGCCATGGACGTCTACGTCGCTTCCTCGGCTAGGAGGGCGACTCGCAGGGATGCCCTCGCCGCCGCCATGGAATTTGGACTCGATGCCGATGGGAAAGAGCTGCCATCAACCGTCGCCCTCGGTTCCCTCACGTGCTTGCGACATATGATGTACTCTTTTCCGACGAGCAGAAGCGACGACGCTTGGCTAGAAGAAATCGTCAACGAAATCCGCGAAAACGCCGTGGATTCGGGCATCGTGGACATGTTCCGAACGACTTGGCCGTACGCAACGCTCGACCAGACGGTGATGTATGAGTTACTCTCCCTCGTGGTTAACTTTGTCGCCAAATGCCCGAATTCGAAACGGGCAATCACCGCCGCCGTCGCCGGCGAGGATGGCGAACAACCGAAATCCTTCGCGCAACGTTTGATGGATCACGCTTTTGACTCCAAGCACGCCCCTGGGTCTTCGAGTCTATGCTTGGCGCTGAAGGCATTATCGTCGCTCGCCACGGTCGAAGGGCCGGCGCGTTATTGGCTCATCCGCTCGTCTTTCGTAGACGACGTCGCGCTGACGCTCGCACACGCGTTGACCAAGGTGCGCGCGTATGAAGGCGACGCCAACGGCGTCCCGCGCGCGCGCTGGATGACGACCGTGACCGCGTGCGTCCGTGCACTGTGCAACGTAGCGTCGTTCGGCGATGGTCAGCGTGCTGTTTTGCGCGCTAACGCTGGAACACACGTTTTCGAGCTTTGTCTGGAAGTCGTCGCCGCCGCCGCGGACCCTAACGACGACGCCCGTCGCGAGACGTTTCTGCTCATGCACAACCTCGCCTTTCACCCAGACGCAAAGTCGCATTACGCCGCGAATGAAGTCGCCATCGATTGTCTGGTCCAAGGCGTGCGCGACGAAGATTTACAGTGCGCGTCGGCATCCTGCGGCGCGCTCTTCGCGCTCACGCGAAACGGACAGCGCGTCGTCGCCCTGCTCCGCGAGCGCGGTCGCGATCGCGCTTTGCGCGCTGCTTCCAAGTCGCACGCCGCGAAAGCGCCGAACGACCCGCACTCCAAGCACTGGTCCCGATGTCTCCGCGGCATCTTGCTCGTGCTCAGCGCCAACGAAAAAGTCGACGCGTACGACGGCGCGCTTCGATAGGGTCTTCGACGAGCGTCTCTTATCTATTATAATCATCAATCAACACCGCACCCCCTCCGCGCGCCCCCTACCCCCGAACCTACGACCCCGACCCCGACCCCGACCCCCCCGATCGCCCGAACACCTCCAAGAACGTCTTCCCCGTCGCCTCCCTCGTCCGTCGCGCCGCGACCTCCTCGCTCGCGTCCGCCGGCCCTCGTCCCGTCGCCCGCACCGTCCGCCGTCCCATCGCCTCCCCCGGCATCGGTATCACGCTCCCGCTCGCCAACCGCCCCCTCGACACGCGCACCTTCGTCCCGTCGTCCAAAAACATCCGCGTCACGCGCACCGGGTGTCCGTTCGCCGGATCCGCGAGCGCCACGCTCGAGTACCGCAGCGCCGCCTCCGTCGCGACGATCCGCCCCGGCGTCTCCCCGTCCCCCCGCGCGTGCCGCTTCACCACGTTCGCGCCCGTCACGTACACCAGCGAGTGCTTTCGATCGACCTCGCGCACGACGCCCGTCTGCCCGCGATCGCGCCCGCGCGTGACGACGACGCGATCGCCGCGGTAGACGTTCCACGCCGAATCCGCGATGGCGTTTCGCGCGAGCCTCCTGAGCTTGTGCGCCGCCTTGCGGAACGGCTGCGACATCGCGGACTCGCGCGGGCGTCGATCGCGGCGCCGCGCGGACGCGCGCGACGGCGGCGACGTCGCGCGCGCGATTGTGCGGTCGCGAGATTCGGCGCGCGCGCGCGGCGGAGCGCGACGCGACGCGCGATGGCGCGCGCGTCGCGCGCGCGGACGACGCGCGTCGCGCTGTGCGCGACGCTCGCGCTGCTGCGCGCGTCGAGCGGCGACGCGCGCGACGCGAGCGCGGAATCGACGCGCGGATTTTGGGATTCGAGCGCGCGACCGCGACCGCTCGTCGTCGCGTCGCTCGACGGCGTCGTCCGAGCGCTGGACGCGCGCACGGGGGACGACCTGTGGGCGTTCGACTCGGGAGGCGCGCTCGCGGGGGCGTCGTGGACGCGCGCGGGCGACGCGCGCGCGCTGACGCCGCGACGCGAGACGCGCGGGACGCGAAACGTGTTTCCGGGCGTCGACGGCGCGCTGTACGCGCATCACGTCGACGGCGAGGCGAAACACGTCGTGCGGAGGTTGCCGGTGACGACGCGGGAGCTGGTGGAGGCGAGCCCGAGCGCGACGCGAGACGGGGCGCTGGTGGTGGGACGGCGGTCGTCGACGATTTACGCGCTGCGCGCGAGCACGGGGGCGCTGGTGCGGAGCGTGGACGTCGATGGGACGATCACGAGCGTGATGGGAGGCGATGCGACGAGCGGCGCGGAGGAGGAGTTGATTTACGTCGGACGCACGGAGTACGTGGTGCGGAGCGTGGACGCGGAGACGGGCGAGGAGCGATGGAACGTGACGCACGGCGAGCTGCGAAGTCTGACTCGAGACTCGGACACGGGCGCGCTTCGCATAGGAACGGAACGCGCGAGCGATGCGGGATCGCTCTCGATCGGGCCTGGAAACGTGGTTCGAAGCGTGGACGAGGAAACGGGGGAGATTAAGTGGTCGAAGCGAATGGCGTCGTTGCCTTTGGGCGTGAGCGACGCGAGCGGACGCGTCATCGTGGAGAACGCGGCGCAGATTCGAGCCGAAAGCGACGATAAGATTATTGTTGGCACGCACGAGAGAGGATTGTTCGCGCTTCCGTACACCGCCAGCGCGGGCGAAGGTTTACGAGACGGATCCGACGGCTCGAACGCCCTCGTCGCCGCGAGCGAAAGCGAAGACTTCGTTCGCGTCGATATAGGGAGCGATGAGGACGATTGGTCGTGCATTCCTGAGGATTTGGTCAAGGCGACGCTCGATAAGACTTCGTCGACGTCGTCGCGATTACCGGGTTTGATGACGTCGCGACGAGCGCTCAACGCGTTGCTCGTCGGCGGCGTGTCCATCGTCTTCGTATACTTGACGCAATCGAAGAAGCGAAATGTAGAGACTCACGACGTAAACGCGCCGTCGAGCGTGATTACGGGAGAAGAGGATGCAGAACAAGAGCATCAACCCACCGCTGCGGCGAAAAAACGAGCGAAAAAACGGGCGAAACAAGCCGAAGCGCGCGCCGCCGAGGCGGAGCTCGCGGCGAAGATTCAGGAAGTCATGGAGGTAAAGACGCGCGAGGAAACGCGAGTCGGGCGCTTGATCATTAAACCATCCGTGCTCGGATACGGCTCGTGCGGTACGATCGTGTTCGAAGGCGAGCTGGACGGACGGCGCGTCGCGGTGAAGCGCTTGCTGGCGCAGTTTCACGAACTTGCGCGCAAGGAGCTTCAGGCTCTCATCGCCTCAGACGAGCACCCGAATATTTTGAGATGCTTCGCGCTCGAGGAAGACTCGAACTTCGTGTATATGGCGCTTGAGCTCTGCGCGTCGTCACTCGCTCGCGTTGTCGATCCCGTCGGAGCAGCGAACGAGAGCGAATCGTCCACGGCGGAGACGAACGCAAAAGCGTTGAACATCAAATGCATCGACGAGACGACAAAGTATCCGACGGCAGAGTGCTTACGAATTCTACACGACGTCGTCGCGGGTTTGGCCGCGCTCCACGAGCAAGGCATCATTCATCGCGATTTGAAACCACAAAACGTCTTGATCACGTCGTCTGGACGAGGGAAAATCGCTGACATGGGACTCGCCAAGCGCGTGAACGTGTCCGACGGAACGTCTTTTTACACGCACACGAACGGCAACATGAACGCAAACGATGCGGCGGGCACTTCCGGTTGGCAAGCTCCCGAGAGATTGACTCAGGGGCGTCAATCTCGCTCTGTCGACGTCTTCAGTCTCGGTTGCTTGATGTACTACTGTCTCACGGGTGGTGCTCACCCGTTCGGTGAGAGGCTCCAGCGCGACGCCAATGTCGTCGCAAACAACTACGACGTGTCCAAGCTAAAGTTTTTCCCCGAAGCCGAGGCGTTGGTGAAGGCGTGCATCGACGCCGATCCATCCAAGCGACCGTCGGCGACGGAAATCTTGGCGCACCCCATGTGGTGGGACGCCGAGAAGAAGCTTCAGTTCCTCATCGATGCCTCGGACCGAGTCGAACTAGAAGATCGCATGAGCGATCGATCGTTGCTGCGCGCGTTTGAGACGCGCGCCAAGTCCTCGATCGCGTGCGACGACTGGACAAAAAAACTCGACGCCGCGTTGCTCGAAAATCTTGGGCGATACCGCGAGTACGACGGAACTTCTCTGCGCGACTTGCTTCGAGTCATACGCAACAAGGCGAATCACTACCGTGAGCTTCCTCCCAAGCTCCAACGCACGCTCGGGTCGTATCCAGACGGCCTGTGGCGATACGTTTCCATCCGATTCCCCGCCCTGCTCCTCGGCGTGCGAGATTTCTTCGCCCCCTCGGCGGCGCGAGAGCCCACCCTCGCGAAGTATTTCCTCAGCCTCGAGGCCTCTTCCAAAGCTTCATTCGCTCCGCCGTTGGCGCGCGCCGAATCCATCCCTGACAAGCCCTTAATAGCCCCCCAAGTCTTCCCGAGCCGTCCCGGCCGCGAGCCGTGCGAATTCTACATGAAAACTGGCCGCTGCAAGTACGGCGCCACGTGCAAGTTCGATCATCCTCAAGGCGTGCACTGGGACGTTCACAACGCACGATGACACATGACCGATCCATTTATTTCCACACGCTTAGCTCGCCGTGCGCGCGCTTTGTAACATCAGACCGCCTCTCAAACCAAACCAAACCCGCCAGGGCGCCGCGCGTCGCCGAGGATCAGCTCGAGCCGAACCCATCGTCCCGCACACGACGACGCTCGCTCGCGCGCGTCTCGCCGAAACTCGCCGATCGCGACGCACGAACGCGCTCGATCGCACGGACGCTCGACGCGCCGCGCGCGTCCTCGCAAGGCGCCGCGAACCGCGACGATCGCGAGTCGTTATTTCAAACCGAGATCGACAGATACCGAAAGCTTGATCGCCACGAATGATGTCGCAAACGGCCGTGCGCGCCGCGCACGCGAGCGGCGTTCGCGCGAGAAGCGCGCGTAAGACGTCCGAGCGCGCGGCCGCGACGCGAGGGACGGCGACGCGCGCGGAAAGTGGACGCAGAGGGGCGACGGCGCGACGAGCGAGCGGCGCGAGCGAGACGCCGACCGGGGACGGCGACGCGCAAGTCATCGTCGTGACCTCCGGGAAGGGTGGCGTCGGGAAAACGACGTCGAGTGCGAATCTTGGGATGAGCATGGCGCGTTTGGGGTTTCGCGTGGCGCTCATCGATGCGGATATCGGATTGCGAAATCTCGACTTGTTGCTCGGGTTGGAAAATCGAGTGATGTACACGGCGATGGAGGTGCTGGAGGGCGAGTGCCGCATGGAACAGGCGTTGATTCGCGATAAACGGTGGCGCACGTTGGCGCTGTTGCCGATTTCCAAGAACCGAGCGAGGTATAACGTGACGAAGAATAACATGCAGACGCTCATCAAGGTGTTGAAGGAGATGGAGTTTCAATACATCATCATCGATTGCCCGGCTGGGATCGATGTGGGTTTCATCAACGCCATCGCGTCTGCGGACAGCGCTATTATTGTGACGACGCCGGAAATCACGGCCATTCGTGATGCCGATCGCGTGGCTGGGTTGCTGGAGGCAAACGGCGTGTACGACGTCAAGCTCTTGGTGAATCGCGTGCGAGCGGATATGATCAAAAAGAACGACATGATGAGCGTGAAGGACGTGCAGGAGATGCTCGGCGTGCCGCTTCTTGGCGCGATTCCGGAAGACACGGAAGTCATCGTGAGCACGAACAGAGGTGAGCCGCTTGTGTTGAAGAAGAAGCTCACCTTGGCTGGCATCGCGTACGAAAACGCTGCGAGACGCATCTCTGGCAAGAGTGATTTCCTCATCGATCTCGACAAGCCGAAGAAGGGCTTATTCCAACGCGTGGGCGAGTTCTTCACGGGCGACGAATAATTAGTATACTATCATTTCATCGCACGTTTTAACGTACAAGCCTACCATTTGCTACCTTCGAATATAAAATCGCCCTCGTACTCAGCACCCGACGTCGAACTTACACACGCAGTCGTAAAGCTCACCGCCTAAAAGTTCCGCGACCTCCAAGTGCTTCACCATGCCGAGCTTCAAGGCGTCTATTTTCACGAACTTGGCCCATAAATTTGTCTCGATGCCGCGTCCCATGCCCTCGAGAACGAGTAAATCGCAGTTCTCAGCTTCGGCGCACGCCTCGGTTGACAAGTACCTCAGGTCGATCACTGGCATGTCGCTTCCCGACGACACGACTCGCATGCGATTTTCCACGATCGCATCGCGCAGCACGCTATCGCCCATCTCGAGCAACGCCGGAATGATTTGTTCGCGCATCTCGAGAGCGGTGACGTCGTTGATCGAAGGCGTCTCGTTCGCCGCGACGACGACTTCGGTGCCTCGTCGAAGCAGTTCGCGAATGAACGGAATCATCCCCAAGCACACGTCTGCACCAGCGTTATCGACGAACACGATCGCCTTCGCGTGCGTCTTCGTCGCGAACCGCGCTCGCAGGGCGTCGAAATCGTCGACGCACCACGGTCGCGGCTTCAATCCGTTCACCGTCGACGCAAAGTCCACGCCGTCGGCGTCGTACAAATCCGCGCTCGACGCCGCGCCCAAATCGAATATATTTCCCGCGAACACCCCTCGCACGAGCGCCAAGAGCCGTTCGCCGTCGTCCTCGATCCCGTCCGTCGCCGCGAGCGCGCCCGGCAGCGCTCGCAGCGCCGTCGCGTTCTCCGTCGCCTTCACGTCGCGAAAGCAATCCGCGAATCCGCACCGCCGCAACATCCCATCGCGCGCGCGGCACATCTCCACGCAATTCACCCCCTCCCACGGCGCCTCCCACGCGCCGCCGCTCGCCTCGCCTCGACACGCCTCGCGCGCGTCCTCGTCCGCGCCGCGCTCGCACGCGTCGCACGCCCGCTCGAACGCCGCCGCGAACGCGCGCGCGCGCGTCCTCGCGCCCTCGCCCCACGCCTCGTCCAGCGCCGCGCGGCGCTCGAACGACGCCGTGGACGCGCGAAAGACGCCGACCCAGGCGCGGCGCTGCGCGTCCGTCGTCCACGGCGCGAACGTCGCGGGCGCGTACGCGTCGTCGAGCCACGGGAACGCGCGCGCGGCGTCGCGACGCGTCGGAGCCTCCATCGGGCGCGACGCGCGACGACGCGCGACGACGCGCGCGTCGTCGAGCGCGGGCGCGACGCGCCGGTCGCCGCGCGGCGACCGACCGATCACATGGCAAACAGTCCCACGCGATGTGCGTGTCAATATTCGGACATGCGGAGCCACCGCGCGTCGCACTCGCACTGTATGCGCATGCGACGCGCGCGCACGAAAATAAACCGAAACGCCCGCGATCTTTCCGTACGCGACGCCGATCGCGCGCCATCAGATGAAACGCGACCCGATCCGCGAACCGGGTCGATCGACGGCCGTCGCGCGCGCGTCCGCACTCCCACGCACGCGCGCGCACGATGTTCGCGATGTCCACGATGCAGACCGCCACGGCGCGCGCCGTTTTCGCCTCCAAGTGCGTCGCGCCGTCGACGCGCGACGCGCGACGCGCGCGACGCGACGCGAAGACGACGCGCGATGGATCGTTCGCGACGCGATCGCGGCGCGATGCGACGACGTTCGGGGACCGCGCGCGCGCGCGGCGACGCGACGACGGCGAGCGACGACTGACGAACGCGCGCGATCATTTCGCTTCATCGAACGCGCAGGCCGACGGCGACGAAGCGCCGCTCGACGATCGTCCGCGCGGAGGGCGACGCCGCGGTGCGTCTCGAGATACGCGAGCGTATCGCGGATGCGACGCATCGCGATGATTCGACGTCTCGCGAAGGCGATCGCGATGCGCGCGACGAAGGCGCGCGACTGACGATGGAGAAAAATGTTTGGGACGACGCAGGAACCCGCGAAGGCGGCGCCGCCGGCGATCGGACCGCCGAGAGGCTCGAAGGTGCGCGCGGGGAGACTTATCGCGACGACGCGCGCGCGGTATCGCGGACGACGGCGAACGGTCGGGACGAGAGAGGCGCGTCGGCGAGCGAGGGACGGTGACTGACGATGTGTGCGCGCGGTGTGCGGTTTGCGAATGGACGTAGGTTAAGATTTTGCGCCCGGAATCGTACTGGTTCAACGACTACGGCAAGGTCATCTCCGTCGATCAATCCGGCGTGCGGTACCCGGTTGTCGTTCGTTTCGAAAAGGTCAACTACGCGGGTGTTTCCACGAACAACTACGCGCTCGATGAGATCGAGTACTAAGTGGGCACCTCGTGGGTGAAACCGAGAACGGCTGGCGCGAGCCATCGTCGCGGCGAGCGCGCTCCGCGAGAGCGCGCTCGGCGGCGCGACTTTGTTCGCGGGCGCGCCGTTCGAGGCGCAATAGACAAATAGCACACGCAACAATTCGAGAGATCGAGATTTATAACGACGCATCTCACGATATAACGACGCATCGCTCGATCGCGCGCCGTCCGCTCGCTCGATCGCGCTACGAGTGTCTCCGCGCCGCGCCGAACGCCCGTCCCTCTCGCGCGTCGGTCTTCCGCACTCGGACGCGCGACGCGCGATGTCGCGCGCGTCGGCGTGCGAGCGCGCGAGTCTTCTCGCGTCGTCGTCGTCGTCGGTCGACGTCGAGCGCGGGCGCGACGCGCCGCCGCCGTCGTCGTCGGTCGTGGGTGTTAACACCCTCGCGCGCGATGACGCTCGAGCGCCGTCACCGTCGACGCGGACGCGCTCGCGGGCGTGCGCGCTCGCCGTGGCGTGCGCGCTCGCGTGCGCGCTCGCGGCGGCGTGCGCGGGCGACGCGCGGTCGAGCGCGCGCGCGCGGCTCGGGCTCGAGATCGCGCGCGAGCCCGACTCGAACGCGACCGCGGACGCCGACCGAGAGACGGCGGCGATGGGGACGCCGAAGCGCGACGACGTGGACGATCGAGCGATGCGGGATGAATTTTTAGAGTCGCAGGCGGCGAGCGTGACGAAGGCGCACGAGGCGAAGGCGAAGGCGTTCTCGACGGAGCTGGCGAAGGCGTGGCGACGGTTCGAGGAGCGCTCGCGGCGAGACGACGACGCGGACGGCGACGTGATGTGGA
>Ga0222716_10002451_pt1 | contig 15031 bp, 13 predicted proteins | sample C33_13DmetaG_FD_165044 | JGI IMG/M metagenome (GOLD analysis project Ga0222716, IMG submission 165044) | Estuarine water microbial communities from San Francisco Bay, California, United States - C33_13D | ecosystem: Environmental > Aquatic > Marine > Unclassified | place: USA: California... | reverse complement strand
AAGACCGGGCCAACGGTCGGCCATCAAGCGTTTCATGTCGGAGAGCGCTGCGGAATCGGCCCCCGTGACGATGGCGACGTGCTTGGGCAACACCGGCAAGGGTCGCGAAGGGAGGTCGAGCGCCCCCTCGGCTCGCAGCGTTTCGACGAGCAACCGCTTGGCCTCCTCCATGGCGCCAAGGGTTTGAACGGGTTGTATCCGGGCGACGACGAGTTGCAAACGCCCCCGTTTCGGCCAAACGTCCACGCTGCCGATGATGATGACTTCGCTACCGACCTGAATGCGGGGGTCCACGGTCAAGCGTGCGTTGCGCCAGATGACGCAATCCATCTGACCGTCATCGTCGCGCAACGTGAAGTAGACGTTGCCGTTGTGGACGCTCCATGCGGAGACCTCGCCCTGCAGGGCTTGGTGCTGAAAGAGCGGGTCGTTCTTGACCGTGTGTTGGACCAAGCGAGCGAATTGACCGATGGGCAGCGGGCCCGTCGTCGTTTCATGACCCGCTGACATGGGTTCTCAACGGCCGTCAAGGGTTCTTGAAGCATCGCCTGTGTTGCCTTGACCCGTTCGTTTCGGACCGTCGGTGGAGGGTGAACCGTCATCGGCCGGAGAGAGCGAGGGGTCAGGGCCGGAGGGGGCGAGGAGTCAGGGCCGGGGAGGGTTGAACCATCCCTTGCGCCAGAAGTACGCCATCATGATGGCCGCAAAACCGCCCATCACGGCCACGATGCCCCAAAACCCACCGAAAGCATCGGCCGGCAGCTCAACGTTGTTCATGCCGAACAAGCCGGCGATGAGGGTTAACGGCAGCATGATGGCACCCACCATCGTCAACGTGGTCATCACCTCGGTGAGTTTTGCATTGGACTCGGAGAGTTGCATGCTGATGTTGCTCAGGTACGCATCTCGGGTTGAAGCCGCTCCGGCCGAGTAATTGGATACCCGCTTGACCAAAGCCGTGGTCAGTTGATGCAGGTCGGTGAAGTAGCGCATGACGTTGGTGCCCACCAAACGAACACCGGGTTGCACGCAGCGCATGGTGATGGAGTTGAGCGATTCGATGGACTTGTTCGCTTCTCGCAAATCGCCCTTCAAGCCGTGAAGCCGTTCGAGCAGGTTGTCGTAGGTGTTGCTGGGGTCAAAGACTTGGAATTCCAAGTCATCGAGGATGCCCGAGAAGCGGCTCAAGACCGGGGTCCAATCGTCAGCGATGGCGTCCAGCAACTCGTAGAGCAAGTAATCGACGCCCAACGCGACGTCGTCGGGGTCGCTGTTGACGAGCCGTCGGCCAAAGGTGGCAAAGGCGGGAATGTTTCCTCGCCGGACGGTGACGAGCAGATTGTCCTTGACGACCACGAAGACAAACTCCGTATCGAGACGGTCGGCGTTGTTTCGGGCTCGGACGGCAAAAAAGGCGTGGTCCTCAAACCTCAAACAGGCCGTGGTGGCGTCGCCGAAGACGTCCTCGACGACCAATTCGTCAACGACCATGGTTTGGGCGAGGAAGGTTTTGACTTCCTCGTTGATCTCTTTGATGTCCAACCAAACCAAGCCTTGGTCTTGAACGAGGGGCAACACGTCCCCAAGCGCAGTTGCTGAGGTGTCAAGGCGACCGTTCGCTGTGCTGTGCAAGGCGAACGCGGTCATGGCCTTGTGGCGGCGTTCTTCTTCTAATGCTTTCACTCGAGTGGACCGTCATCGGCCATCGGGGATTTTGTGTTTTTTCGCATCAAGCGTTCATGGGCTTGTCGGGCCTCAACCTCCCGCAGTTTGTGTTGGATTTTCCGCTTGAGAAAGGTGGCGATGATGATCACGGCGAGGACGTCCACCACCAAAATGAGCCAGTCGGAAAGCGTCCAGTCCGCCATCGGGTCAGCACCTCAAATGGGGGGACGGATGTCGATGTCCACGTCGCCTCGCGGTTTGCCGATGCACCCCAAACGGGCCCCTTCTTCGACGAGGAAGTCGTCAAGTCCGGGAGGCAGTTCTTCGGGCAACGGCACTTCGCCGAGAATCAAACTCACCATGCAGGTGCCGCAGGTGCCGGAGGTGCAGTTGGTGGGCAGGGAGATGCCGCAGGCTTCAGCGTGGTCAACGATGGTTTCGCCCGGGTTCACGGCGCACTGGCCCAGCAACACGTGGCCCTTGAGGAAACGAATGACGGGCTTGGGGGGCGCGGATTGGGGCGGTTTCTCATCGAGGGTGAGGCCGGCCGGACTTGCGGACATGGCCAGCCCTCATCGTCCCTTTTCTCGGGTCCAACGTCCGGTTTGCTTGTTGAAGAAGAGGCCGGCCTTCTTCATCCACTTGTTGAACTTGGTCGCTCCAGCGCCGGTTCGCAGGATGAAGTCCTCACGGTCTTCCTGAGCCTGGATGTAGTCCTTGGCGGCGAGGGTTTGGTCGATCCAATCGTTGATGTCCATGAGGCCACCAGCCACCACGCTTTCCTCCACCGCTCGGGTCATTTCGTCGGCGTTGGCACCGGTCTCTTCGAGGTCGCGGCGAATCAGGTCGCTGACCGAGGAGAAATCCATCGAGGCGGGCTTCGGAGGCACCGGATTTCGAGGCGGCTTGTCGGGGTCGATGGTGATGCGGTTTTCCTCAAGGATGCTTTCCACCCCTTCGGTGAGGTCGGGTATCCAGCTCGTTTCGCATTCCCAGCAAATGAATGCCCAATCGTCCGGCCGGTCGGGGTCGCGGGATTGGCGTGGGTCGAGGTCGTCCTTGCATTCGGGGCAGGCGTGGAAAATCAGGCCCGGTACGTGTTGGCGACGGAAGTCCACGATGTCTTGTGGCGTCCCTTCCAGTTCCAGCATTTCGTGGTCTCGAGCAGCCTCAAGGCCACGGGTTTCCAACTGGTCTCGAATCTTGACCTTCTGGTCGTCCTTTGATTCGTCGTAGAGGCTGTTCTCCAACTTGACGATGAGTTCAACGGTTTTGCCCAGGCGGTTCATGATGAGTTTCTGGGCACGAAACGCCTCGACCTTGGCGATTTTCAACCGCTCTTTTTGCTCGGCAAGTTCGGTCAGAACGTCCTTCTGCTTGCGCTGGAATTTCATCTCCTCAATGCGGGATTCCTGCTTGCGTTCCGGTGCGAGAACCTTGGAAAGAAAACGCTCCTTTCCGTGGGATTGTGGGCCCGCCGTGATGATTTCAATGACACCTTGAGCGATTTCCTCTTTCAACCCGTAGTTCTCGACGAGCATGTCCTTGTCGAGTTTCTTGAGGTCGCCGATTTTCAGTCCGGCGTCGGCGAGTTGGTTGGCCGTGGTATCGTCAATACCTCGGCGAAGCAGTGCAAGATAGGTGTCCTTCTTTGCCATCCCATTCCCCCCGACAAGTTGAGGCGAGCAGACACTCCTAAGAAAAGTCTCTCCCCAAGGCGTTCAACCGTTCAACCCCTTTTGAGGGTTCAAGCCTCTTCTTCGCAGGAGGCAAAGTCAACGCCCAATTCGGCCCACTCCTCCAATTCAAAGGTCTCGGGACGGCGGTCCATGCGCGGGTCGTTTTGCATCGCTGTGTAGGCCCGGTCCCAGCGGGAGGCATGCCAACCCGGAACGCGTGCGATGCGTCGAGGGGCTCTTCGTAGCGTCCGTTTGATCTTCTTTCGTCGTTGAGAAAAGGCCGTCTGAATCATCATCACCAGCAAGCGCCGGTCGCAGGGCCAGTCCTCATCGTGCGGGGTCATGCGCAACAAACGCGAATGCACCTTGGGCATCGGTGAGAAGGCATGGGGCGGCACGCGCTCGCCCATGTCAACGTCAAAATCCAGACCAACGACCATGCCCAACGAGCCCACGTCGCTTTCGTATTCCATCACGACCCGCTCGGCGAACTCTTCCTGAACCAGCATGACGATTTCGCTCAACGGCGTCGTCTTGGGGTGGCGGTGGTGGCGGGTGAGCACGTCGATGAGCGGCGAGGAGATTTGGTAGGGGATGTTGGCCACGATTTTCGTGATGTCCCGTGGCCAAGCCACCGTGAGCGCATCCCCTTCGATGAGGGTCAGGCGACCTTCGGCCAAGGCCTCGGCAAACACGTGGCGCAGGTGGTCGCATGCGCCAGCGTCCAACTCGATAGCGGTCACGGCACAACCCGTGGCGAGCAGGACTTCGGTCAACACGCCCGGGCCGGGTCCAACCTCAAGCACGTGGTCTTCAACGTCAACTTCAGCCCAAGCGACGGTTCGCTCAAGCACGTCGTCGTGGACCAAAAAATGCTGACCAAGGCTTTTCTTCGTCGGTTGCAAGGCTCGCAGGGCGTCCACCAGTTGGCGAGCGCCTCTCATGCGGTCACCGGCAGGAGGAATTCGATCAGGCGGGGTTCCAACGACGGGTCGTTCATCTCTTCAACGAAACGTTGGGCCAACAATTCGGCGCCTTTGATTTTGGCAAGGCTGTTGAGTTCGTCCATCGAGGCGAAGACGCCCACGCCTTCCCGTGCCTTCACCATGTTTCGTGCCTTGACGGGGCCGACATCGGGGAGCAATTCGTAGGAGTGTTGCTTGAGCGAAATGGGTCCGGCCTTGTTGTAGAACTCGTCCACGAAGTATTGGGCGTGTTCGGTCACGAACAGTTCAACGGCCACGGGGAGGTCCTTTTGGGCCATGTTTGACATTTTGTCGAAGTGGGCCATGCCGAGAATCGCCGTGACTTCTTTTCTGCGATTGGGGTCAGTGCCGATGTAGAGACGGTGGTTCAACGGCAGCACATCGCTGCCCTTGACCTTGAGTCGGCAGCACTTCATGCCCTTCTCGGTCAGGGCGGTCACGACGCCTGTTGCGGCATCGTGCTCGAAGACACGGGCCCAATTTTCGCCCTTGAGTTGTTCGGGACGCTCTCGGCGAGGTTGGTCGCGGCGTCCGCCTTGTTGGCGTCCACGGCCGCCGCCTTGTTGGCGCCCCCCTCCACCTTGTGCAGACCCGCCGGAGCGGTTGCGGTTTTGACGGGGTTGGTTCGGGTCGGGCTTGGGTTTGGGTTTGGGAACCTCGGCCCGGCCCGTCGTCGGTGGGTTCATGCGGTACTTGGACGGGTCAACCGCCTCCTTCTTGCGAGGCCCGCTGGGGGCCTTGATGGAGCGTCGTCGCCGTTCAGTCATCGGTCATCACCGTCGTGGGATGCGAAAGCGCATCAGATGACTTGGCGCACGATGTCGAGAACAGCGTCGATTTCGCTGTCTTCGATCTTGATGCGCTTTGAGCCGAACACGGCTCGGACATCTTCTGGAGCGGCCGGCATGAGTTCAGCCAATTTTGCCGCCAGGTCGGGGTGCTTGGCACAGGTTTCGACCTTGAGGAGTTTGGTGCGGAGTTCTTCAAACACTTCGGCCTTGGTGGAGATGCCGTTGCGAGCTTCGCTGGCGGCCCACTCAGCGTGTTGAAGAGCCCACTTCTGCTCGTACTTCAACGCACCACGGCGCTCTTGAGCGTCGTAAAGCATCTCTCGAACGGTGGCAAAATCCAGGAATCTTTCTTCTTCGGTCATGGTGCATCCCTCATTCAAGTGGGCGGAGGTGCTCGGGGCGAGCGATCACGGTCTTCTGCATGTTACCGTCTTTAACGGCTACAATCCATGCAACGCCTTGGCGCTTCTTGATGAAGCCCGTACGGCCGTGGAATCGGCGGTGAGGCATACCACCTTGCTGCCCACCGTCGAGGACGATAGCGACGCGGTCGCCTTCCTCGTATTCGTGCATGACACGGCGGATGTTCAAGCGGCTTCGCTCGTTCTTCCGTCGTCGCAAGATGCTTCGGGTGCCGACTCGCTGTCCCTTTGAGCGCTTCATTTTGTTCGCCTCCATCGCTCCCAATCAGCGCAAGCGCCTCTTCGGAGCAAGTTGCCGACTTACCCTCCCCATATAAGCACCGCGACGAGCGACGCCTGCGCCTTTGCAGCGCTCAATCGGCGTGGATGTCGCCAACGTCCAACCAGAGCACGTTGCACTTCGCTTTGATGAGCGCCGCAACGCAGGGCTGGGTGCGTCCGCTGTCGCCGTGAACGGTTTCTTTGACGTAGGTGCCCGATTCGCAACGCAAAGTGAATTCAATCTCTCGTTGTCCTTGCTCGTTGACCTCGATGAAGGGCGTGTGGGCCTCAAAGACGGTCCGCTTCCGAATCAAATCCGCGCGCCGATGAGCCACGCGCTCGGGCGTGCGTTGAGCGAGCTTGAGGCCGTTGAGCCCCTCGATGACCTTCAGGATGGTGGCGTCATCGGGAAGTTCAAACTCGGCGGGTGCGGGAGGCAGGGCGGCCAAAATACGGGTCACCAATTCGTCCTTTTTCCCGGTCTTCGCCAAGCCGTGCTGTTCGGCCAAGGCGACCAATTCGGGTTTCTTCATGGCCTTGAGTTCCGCCTCGCTCGGCCCCGTTGCGGGCACCTCGATGGGCGCCTCAAGCGGCTTGGTTCGGTCGGCGTTCTTGTCACCGCGTCGTTGGCGTCGGCGCTTTTTGCTGCGCTGTTGAACGTCTTCTTTGGTCATGTCCACCGGTGCGGTGAGCACGGCGTATTCGGCTTCGTTCATCGGCTCGATGGTGAACCGAATCGTGTAGGATTTTTCCGCAGGCGTGTCTTTGATTCGCACCACTTCGCTGCGGCTCGAAGCGCGAATGGACGACACTTCCACCGACCCGTTGGCGGCCTGGTTGATGATCTCGGCGAGTTTCTCAGCGTTGAAGGCCCGCTTCTTGGGTTCTTTGATCTCCAAAACGAAGGGGCGACCTCGTCCCAAACAACGCACGTCAATGTCCTCTCGACCCATGCCGTGGAAGGCGTGTTCCGTGCCCTCAAAGACCTCGAGCATCGGGTTGCCCACGAGGTCCTGCACGCTGCGTTTGTACTGCAAACCCGTCTCGTCGCATCGCTCGCAACCGCGGCCTTTGCAGGCCCGACAGGGCCAACGGGTTTGGGGAATGCCGCGCTCCAACTTTCGGTAGCGACCGTAGACGTACACGGCTCGGATGTCGAGTTCAACCGTCAACGTGAGAACGTCGATGAGCGCCAGGATATCGGGTTTGTCGTTGACCAGCGCCACGCCCTCCGAGCGGTCCTTGAGGCGAGCGCCAATCTGTTCGACCAAGGAGGATTTCAACGGGTCGGAACCGCCGGCGCCCAAACGCTTTCGCAGGTCCTCTTCGGTTTCCATCTGGTCTTTTGGAAAGCGTGCCCCGAGTTGCAACCGGCTGAGGTCGTAGGGCGCAATCGCCTCGTGGATCAGGTCGGCGAGCAAGTCCACCTCTTCGAAGAGGTTTTCACAAAACGGGCACAACGGGGCCTCTTCTCGAGCCTTCTCCAAGTGCGGGTCTTGGTCCACCACGGAGGTGCGAACGCCAAGGCCCGCTTCCTCGAGGCTTTGACCGTACATGCGTTTTCCGCCCACACGGCCCAAGCAGGCATCGCAGGTTCCCTGACGGACGAGGTACTTGTGGCCGGCTGCGGAGGGTGCGCGAGGGATTTCCTCCACGTGGGTGCCCAACTGCATGGCGACTTCCAGCGCGTGTTCCTCATCATCTTCAACGGGGGCAACGTCGTCCCATAGCGAATAATCGGTCTCTCCGAAACCGGTGTTGGCGTACTTCATCCAGTCGTCGTCATCGTCGTCGATGTCCTCGGCCGTATCGGGTTCGTTGCCTGCCATATCGCCACCACCTTCCCGGGGCCAACCCCAAAGACGGCAAGGTAAGCGCAGGCTCAACCCTTGATGAAGTCACCGCATGCTCAGCGTTTACTTCTGGTCGAGAAAGGCCAACACGCCGGCGACCACACCGAGCACGCCACCGAGAACGGACATCCACACGCCCATGCCCGCGCTGGTGTCGGTCTCGGTGTCAGGCAGCAAGAGCCACCACAGCAAGACGGCATGAGGCGGAGGAGCAGGCACGGCATCGGCGATGCCCGGAACGAAATCGGGGTAGTGTTGACGGGTGTAAGCAAGGGCGTTTTCAGGCGAGTGGCCCATGCCGAAGACCTGATTGTAGTAGTCTTGTGCGGCCGACATTGACGGCGCCTTGACTCGGATGTTTGATGATGTTTTATCCGTCCATCACGCCTCTTCGTCGGCGGGCGCGAGGACGGCGGTGGAGCCGTCGGCGGAGGCTACAGGGGCAAGCGCAGGCATCGCTTCATCGGGTCTGCTGATGAGGCCGAGAGCGGCGGTGGTCAGGACGAGGCTGGCGAGCAGGGAAAGGGCGATCATCGCCGCCGAGAAGAGACCAAAGTTTGCGAACAGCCCCATCGGCGAGAGGGCGATGACGAGGAATCCTGCGATGTCGGAGGTGGCCGAGCCGAGCAGGGCCAGACCGCATGCTCCGCCCACGGCGGCGAGCGCATCGGCGTGGGTTTCGCCGTTTTCTCTGCCCTCCCGATAGCGTTCCGTCACGTGGATGCAATAATCGATGCCCACCCCCAACGAGATGGTGGCGATGGTGACGGTGACGATGTTGAGCGATGAGCCGGCGACGAACATCAGGCCGTAGAGCCAGATGACGACGAGCAAAATCGGCACGAAGGTCACGACCGCTTGCTTGGGCGAGCGGAACCCGATGGAAAGCGACGCCAACACGAACACCGAGCCGAGAACGAGCGAGGATTGCATCTCGTCTTGCATCGACGTGGAAGCCGTGAACCGAGTGATGGGTCGGCCCGTCAGCATGACCCACGTCAGCGGTTTGTCCTCCGTTTCCTCGCCGGGGGCCTCGTAGGTTCCGCTGGAGAGGTTCGTGAAGACGTCCAAGTCCCGCCAAACTTCCGCTACGCCGCCTTGCATGCCGGGGAAATCTTCGGGTTGGGTCATGCCAAAGCGAATCTGCATCATGTCGTAGGCCGCATCGTTTCCGTTGATGTCAAGCCAAGGCTGGTTCGGGTTGAGTTCGACCACGGGCATGATGTAGAGTTGAACGATGCTCGCGGGGATGTCGGGAATCGGCCCGACACCGGGCACGCCATACAGCGAAAGGAAGCCGTAGAAGAACGCCAAACATTCCCGGTCCGTGGTGTCGACAAGCGGTCCGTTGCCGGCCAGTGAACAATTCATGCCGAAACCGTCCGTTTCCGGTTCCCACCCAGCGGCTTCGAAGGGCGCGCTGTCCAGAACGAGGCTGCCTTGTGCGGCGAACACCATCTCGTCGAGGGCGAGAATGTCGATGGTGCCATCCGGTTGCCGCGTGATCTTGTCGGGCACGCCGTCGGGCAACGCGTCCATGTCCTGGCGAAACGTGTCGATGGCGGCGAACACGCGCGGGTCCAGCACATCACCCAAAATGAGCAGGTTGGCCGGTTCGCCTTCGTCGGCAAAGCGTTTGGACAATTCGTCCACGCCGATGGCGAAATCCGAGCGTTCGTCAAGGAAGTCTTCCACGGCAAAATCTCCCTCAAGTTGGGCCATGCCGTAGGCCGCTGGAACCGTCAGGATCAGCGCAACGGCCGCGATGAGCAAGGCGTTGCGACGTTGACCCGAACCGTGCGTCACCTTCCGGAGCCATTGGGGATTCACCAGCGATTTGACCTCTTTTTGCTGACGTTTGGCGGCGCGCCCCTCCAACCACTCGTCCACGCTCACGCGGACCAAAGGCGCCCAAATCCCGGTGAGAATGAAGGCAGCGAGAATGCCGAGCGCCGCTTCAATGCCAAAGGAGCGCAATGCAGCAATGTCGCTGAAGAGATTGGCGGCAAAAGCGGAGATGGTCGTCAGCGAAGTGAGCGTGATGGCTCGACCAACCCTTGAGAGCGTGATGCTCCCCGCTTCCTCAGATGTTTTGCCGTTGGCCCGTTCTTCCTTGTAGCGATGGAGGGCATGCAAAGAGTCGTCAATCCCGAGGGCGAGCACCAAAATCGGCAGCAGATTGGAGAATTGCGAACGGGCGATGAGGCTGAGGCCGAACCATCCGGTGAGGTTGGAAAAATGGCCAATGAGGCCTTGCATCCACAACAAGGCGGCACCCAAGGCCACCATCGTGATGGCGACATCGGTCCAACGCCGCAGGCTGACAAAGAGCAGCGCGACGATGGCGAGGCCCATCAGGGCGATGAGGCCGGCGCTGGATTGGAGTTCTCGGTTGACCTCCACGTTCACGCCTTGACCGAGCAGCAGGGTCACGGTGGTTCGGTCGTGAGAGCGTAAATGACCCTCGAGGTCCATGTAGGTCCATTCGGTGGCGCAGCCAGCGCCCTCGGCCTGAAGTTCAAGGCAGGCTTCTTCGGTGTATTGAGGGGGATGGAGGACGAGTTGTCCTTCGGCCAAGCGGTAGCCTCCGACTCGGAACCCCTCGTCGGTGAACTGAACGCTCTTCTCCTGGTGGGCGTCCTTCCACACGACTTCCCAACCCATGTTGGCGAGTTGGGTGCTGTCAAGTTGAACCAGCAACCAGGTCGTGGAGGCCGTCCAGCGTCCGTTCCCCCAAAGGGCGCCATCCCACGTTCCGTCGGGTTGCAGTTGCCCGTAAATTGGACCCTCTTGGTGGGCGTTAAAATCGGCCTTGAACCCGCGGTCAAGCGACAACCAGCGCAGGAAGTTGTTGTCCGAGGCCTCGGCCATTCGAGCAGCGGCCATGTCGATGTGGGCTTGGGTGACGTTGGCGTCGTCAAAGGTCAGGCAGTCGAGCGGGAAGCAATCCGACCAGTTCGTTGGCGGTTCGGTCACCACGCCAAGCGGGGTCAGCCCCGGCTGGGTGAGGATGGAGGTGTTGTTCATGAAGCCGCGAAAGTGGTCGGACAGGGAGATGGCACCGTTGGACCGGTGGCCGGTAACGTCGTTGACCAGCGGCTTGAGGGCGGGCCCGAGCGGGTGCTCGAGAACGAGGTTGAGTTTGGTGTCGAGCTCTCGCAGAACGGTCAGGTTCAGAATGCCGCCCGTGGGAGCATCAATCCCGCTCCACGCCTCGCCAGCCGGCAGCATCTCCGACGGTTGAACGAGGGAGGCATAATCCGGCGAATCGTCGGCCATTCGGGGGACGGGCTCCCAATCCTCTACGCTGGGGACATGGACCGGGTCGCGCACGGAGACCAAGAAGCCGAGGATGATTTCTGAATTCGGAAATTCTTCGTTGATCATGGTCTGTGCGGTGAGTTCGGGCGATTCCATCTCGTACGACTCCATGTCGATGGGTTGCAGAGCCGTCATGGCTCCGGGAATCATCAACAGCGTGAGCAGAAACACCGCCACGTGCGCCCCCCGTTTGCGGGGCAAGAGCCATGCCGCGAATCGGTCGTAGCGACGGCTCATGGTCTCAGCCTTTCTCGTTGCCTTTTGAAGGAATGTTTTCTTTGTCTTTTCTTTCCTTACTCTCTACCGCCGTCCAGCAGCAACCCTTCCATACTCGGTTTTCGAAGTCATTCACGGTATCCAACCTTCATCCAGCCGGAAAACGAACCTATTATGAACGGGAAGTCAGCCGCAGCACCACAGAGGATAGGCTGATGGTCACCGTGGACGATGTTATCGACCGAGCCAATGCATTGGACACGTGGGCCCAGTGGTCCCTTGGTGCAGGCCTCACCCTGCTCACGCTGTTGACCGTCCGCTTCCTGATGAAGAAAATCATTCTCGACTTCGTCAAGGCAACCTCGTTCAAGTGGGACGATGCGCTTTATCGGCCGGTGACCCAGCGGCTGTACAGCTTCATTTTCCTCGTCGGCGTCCAACTCACGATGCTCTGGGTGATGGGCCGTGAGCACGAACTCAACGAAGCCCTGGACCCTGTGTTCAGTGCCGTTTACATCCTTCTCACCACCTCGCTTGCCAGCGTCGCCGTCAAGGTGATGATCCCCGTCATCATCGACCGGTTTGCAGGCGCCGGGACGGTGACCGTCTCGGGAAGCAACTCCCTCGTGGTGTTCTTGCTCCGTGCTGCTCTTTGGTTCGGCGGCCTCTACCTCGCCCTGAACGAGTTGGGCTTCGAACTGCTCGGCCTCCTCGCCTCACTTGCGGTCTTCTCGCTCATCATCGGTCTGGCCATGCAGCAAACGCTGGGCAACATCGTCAACTCGTTCATGCTCGCCCTCGACCAGCCCTTCGAAGTCGGCGACCGCATTGAGGTGGACGGCCACCTCGGGTCGGTCGTTTCCGTCGGCATCCTTTCCACGAAGATCCTCACCATCGGGGAGAACCTCGTCGTCATCCCCAACAACAACCTCGTCAACTCCACCGTCATCAACCACGCTCGCGGTGGCGGCGACGGTCAAGGCCGCCGTATTTCGCTGGTGTTGGATATCGGCGTGGAATACGACGAAGACATCGCCCACGTCAAGTACACCATCCTCCAACTGATGCGACAATGCCCCTACATTCTCGACGCACCCGAACCCCGTGTGCTGCTCAACGAGTTGGGCGAATACGCCAAGATTTTCCGAATGTACGCTTGGGTTGAAGACTACTCCGACGAGTTCGTAGCGAAGGATTGGTTGTTCAAGACCATCGACGAGCGCTTTGGCCAGGAAGGCATCGGCATTCCGTTCCCCACCGCTGTTGAAATCGGTGCCACCCACACCGAGACCTACGACCGTCAGCGAAAGTCCACCAACGTTCGCCGTGCTCGCTTGCAGATGATCAAAGAAGACAAGGCCCTCGAGCGAGAGCGCGCCGAGGCCAAGTGGGAAATCGAGGCCATCAACGACCGTCTCAAGAACCCCGAAATCCCGCAAAAGGAGCGCAAGGATTTGGAGGATGCGCTGGGCGAACTCAACCGCGTCTTGAGCATGTTTGAGGCCGGCGAAAGTTGAACGATAACCGCGGGTGAGCCTTCACGGCGAGCGACGATGCCGTCGCTTGATTTGGACGGTGACCGGCATAATTGGGTGACGCCAGTTTTATAAAACCCAAACCGTTCATGATAGTATGTCCTCAGTGGACCTTCGCTTCATGCAGGTTTCGCTCACCCCCGAGGAAGGTGACCATTTGCCCGGTGTGCAACTCTACGAGGCGTTCCGTCGCATGGAACTCCTCACCATGATCCCCTCTGTTCCCGAAGAGTTCCGCTGCATGGTGCGCATTGAATACACGGAACCGAACTCGCTTCAGAACACCTACGAGACCATGGAGGTGGTTCGGATTCTCGAGGATGACGGAACGGTGGCCTTAGCGGAAGTCCTGCTTTCCGGACCGCTTCCGAAGTTGTTCCAATCGCTTGAACACGCTTGGTGGGTTTCGCCAACCGTGCTCAACAACGAAGGGTTCACGTTCACGATTCGGGGCACGAAGGATGCTTTGGTGAACATTCGCAACCGCCTTCCCGCCTTGTTTGGTCGAGGCTTCAGCATGAAACTGGGAGCGCAATCGGTCTACAATCCCGAATTTATTGAATTGCTTCCCGCTCGTCAACGAACGGTCCTTGACAAAGCGATTGAACTGGGTTATTACGACCGTCCGCGAGGTTGCACTCAACGAATGATTGCCGATGCCTTGAACATCAAACAAGCTACGGTCAGCGAGCATCTCCAATCGGCTGAATCCACGATCATTCACGCCTTCGCCAACGAGCCCTGAACCCCCGCCTCCGCTTGCGTGCAGGGCGTTTTCAACGGTGGCCATCGATGGTGAAAGGTGGAGAAATCAACGCCTTCCTATCATGATAGGGCCCGCCTCTATTTGTGTTCAAACACGTGAGAAACCATGGCCAGCGGACGCTTTGCCGAAGTACGAACCCCTCTCATCCTGTCCATCTTGATGGTCCTGATGACCCAAGTGGGTTATCTTGAATCCATGAACCCGTGGACAAACGGCGAAGAAACGCTGGACCAGAGCACCGACGTTCTCGAAACGGGAGGTCAAGGTTCTGCCAATTACTCGCTTGGTCAATCAACGTACGGCGAAGCATTTGCGCTCAACACCGCCATTGAACCCATCACCTTTGAATACCGTGAAAATTCCGACGCAGCAACGATTTACGGAAACGGCTCGCTTTGGACGGTCAATCAACCTTCAAATTTCATTGGAAGGAGCATCGCCATTGGCAACGGGAACTTCAGTGTAGGCGACGGGGTGTTCTTCTTCGATAATGGCAAATGCGCCATCTCCATGCACAACACCAGCAATGGGACGACGTGGGAAGCCTTCTCCATTTCCTCCTGTTCTAACTCTTGGCCCTATTCGGTCTTCAAAAAAGAATCATTCTTCGTTTCCGGTGAACACTTTCTCTTCCAACTTTATCGTGGATCATCTTCCGAACAAATTTGGGCTCACAACATCTCAAACGGAACGTCGTGGCGCATCGGAGGAGGAGCCTTTTCAGATACGAGTGGTTACCTGAGATCACAAGACGAACTCTTTCAACACGGCAACGATTTCTGGTTTTGGGGTTTTGAGAGCGGATCCCGTTCCCAACTTTACCGGATCAACGGTTCAACAATGGAAGTTGAAGTCCGCTCAAATTTCACCGATTCCTGCGGAGCATACCCTTGCTCATATAGCTTAGTAAAAGGATGGGCGGCCTCAAATGGGAGTATTTACTTTATAGCGAAAAGTACTGCCGTTGGGCATAAAGCGTATTTCCACGATATTGCAACGAATCAAACATCCTTAGCGTTTGATATTAATCCATCAGGATCCGGTGTCTATGGATTGATGCAAGTATCCGATGATCTACTCTTCGTAAACGGAAGGAATACCTCGTCTTCGGGGCTTAAACTTTGGGCCCACAACACCACGACAAATCAAACATACCTTCAATCAGACATCACGCCTAGTCTTCCTCGTCTTGATATTGGAGCAACGAATCCACTCATTGATGACGTGTACTATTTTTACGCTACCAACACCTCAACCGGCAATGAACTCCATGCTTACAGCATCGTCAACAATTCAACGTGGCTCGTGGAGGACATCCAACCAGGGAGTGTTGGTAGCCTTGCTACCAACACTCTTTTTCCGCCCTTGCAAGCATATGAGGGTAAACTGTTCATTCTTGCTGATGATGGAACGAACGGTGACCAGGTGTGGGTGCATGACCCTTCTACCGCTGAGACGTACCGGTTGACAAACCTCGGTGTTGATGTAGATAATATTCAACGCTTGGTTGGAGATACGTTGTACTTCAGTGCCTCC
>Ga0222716_10002447_pt1 | contig 15041 bp, 22 predicted proteins | sample C33_13DmetaG_FD_165044 | JGI IMG/M metagenome (GOLD analysis project Ga0222716, IMG submission 165044) | Estuarine water microbial communities from San Francisco Bay, California, United States - C33_13D | ecosystem: Environmental > Aquatic > Marine > Unclassified | place: USA: California... | reverse complement strand
ATACTTGATCACATTGCCGAGATTGAAGTTGAGGCCCCACGCCTCGATGACGGTGATCGCCTCAACGCCGGTGTTGGCTCGATAGTGTGAGGGATGGTCAACCTTGCTTGTGGTCATGCAGGTTCTCCAGCTTGATCTCGAGGACTGTGATCTTGCGCTCAAGCTCACCGATCTTGTTGATGATGTCCTTCTGCTCCTGCGCCTCGAGCTCGAATCGCTGAGAGGTGATCTTGTAGAAGATGAACATCACGCCGACCACCGCGACAGCAACGATGTTCGCAGGGTTGAGGACTGCGCTGACCAGGTTCGGGTCAACGGCAAGAGAAGCAGGATCAGACATGTCAGCCTCCTAGAATGAGCTGCCCGATGGTCGCGCATTGCGGCGGCTCTTGTCCATAGAGGAGGAGCGGGGAATGTATCGCGCCGTGATGTCAGCCCAATAGTGGAAGATGCAGTCGTAGCGCAGAGCATCGAGGGGATCCTCTCGACCGTCCTTCTTGGGGCTCTCAGCGTTGTCCCAGGCATAGCTGAGGATCGCCTTCCTCAAGCTGTTGCCGATGGCGCGCTCGCCTGCCTCCCACGCCTCCTGCGTGATCAGATACTGCTTGCGAGTGAAGGCGCGCTTGAGCTTCTGAACGCCGTTCAGAATGTCCACCTTGACAGGGTCAGTGGTCGATCTCAGAGGAAGCCCAATACCACCCTCGGCGATAGGTCGAGCCAAGACCGAGAAGGCTGACCGACCTGTCTGGTCGTTGCGCGCCTTGCCTGCCTTGTCTGCGACCCCTGTGTCGAGCCATATCCGAGGCCCCGGCGCGCTCGCCATCGCCGACCGAGGCCATGCCACCGATAAGATCAGCTTGGCGAGCTGATCGATGGTGACCTCCTGCGGGTTGATCTCTTTGATGATGACGGTCGCTTCAAGCTCCTCATCGTGAGCCATGATGATCACCGAGGGCTTGCGGAAGCCCCAATCGATGGCGATACGACCTGTCATCTCAGGTCGATAGCTCCAGCCTGTGATCACATGCGACTCAGTCCATTCGTTGTACACGAGCCCCGACGGCGGCTTTGGTCTGTTCATGACCATCGCTTCCCGCTCATCGGGAGGCAGGAGCTTGGTCGCTTCAAACCACTCGGCGCTCAGGTTCTCTTCGTTCACATAGCTTGAGAACAGGAGAGGCAGGTTCCCCGCCTGTTCAGCCATCTTGCACCACCACGCATCGACCACCGGGAGCCCGACCAAAACCATCGTCGGCGAGGGTCCAGAGCGCAGACGCCCGAGCGCCTTGTGAGCCACCTCGGGACCGAGGGTCTGACACTCGTCAACGAACGCCACGCCACTCGTGACGTTGATACCCTCAAGCGGGTTGTGGCTCGCGTCTCGTGTGCCTGGTCGATAGTACGACCGACAGATAACCGAGCTGCCGCTGTGCGTGTCAGTCCACTTGTGGAGCGTGTGGTTATAAACCCAACCTCGAGGTGCAAGCCACTTCTCGATCTCAGGCATGAGCACCGAGTTATAGCGCGGCGTCGTATCGGTGATGAGGAGGCTTGTTGTCCCCGGTCGGGTCTTGGCGATGAACCACAGGGCGAAGATGAGCGAGGTTGTCTTTCCCGATCCCCAACCACATCGAGCGGCGATGATCTTATCCTTGCGGCGTAAGCCACTGATGACGGCGCGCTGGAGGTCGTTGAGGAGGAAATCCGTCACTGTCCTATCTCTTCACCAATCGGCGCATAATTAACGACAGTGTGTTGAATTTGCGCGCAGAACCGGAGGGGAGATTGAACTCTATCAATTGAAACCCAAGAAGCTTGGCGGACTTGCTTCTGTTCGACTCGGCGAGGAATATTGCTAAAGAAAGAAGCGCCGCTCGGCTATTTAGACATGCCTCTGCTGTCTTGGGCGCTAGATTATTGAATCGTATGTTACACGCAGCACAGATCTTGGAACGCCTAACCAATCCCTCACCTTCGATGGCGCATAGCTTTTGATAGAGCAGGCGGACATCCTCCTCAAATCGGCATAGTATGGTGTCCTCTCCGACAGTCTCCAAGACTTTCATCGCAGACTCGACCACACTCTCTATTGATCTTGACTTAGAAAACTCTGACTCGTCCAGACTTGACTCATGAGGATCTTTTTTCATATCCGTCGTTGTTCCCGTCTGAAGCACTTGAACGATACGATACATGGCGTTAGATGACTTGGATCCGATATTGAAAACCATATCAGCAAACAGGAACTTCCTCCAATACTGATGAAGCTCATTTTGCCTCACCTTGTTCCGAGCGACTATGGTTATTGACGCGATAACTCTCACAATAGGCTTTCTCATTAGCCTTATTGATGTGGCTCGAGTAGCAGGAAGGTAGCTCTCAGTTAATCTAGAGCCTCCTAGCTCATAGAACGCATCCACAGCTTCTGCATCGCTGAAGAGTTTGAATACATCATACATCTCAGCAGATCCCTCAATTCTCGACAACATTGATGTAAACCCATGTGGGTCGCTTTCCGTTGCGACGCTCTTAAGTCTTTCGGTCACTATGTCGATGATCTGATCAACCCCGATCTGTCTTTTCTTGTCAGCTCTGCTCTCATCCTCCTCTGCCTCCACCTCCGCCTCCTCCTCCTCCTCCTCCTTATGCACTTTCACAACATCGACCGATTGTGTGGCTTTACGCATATCCTCCGCAAACTTAAGAGACATCTGCGTCTCGTTCACGGTGATCTGCTGATCAAGTGTATAGTCTGGCACATCTTGATCAGCAGCACGACTGACCTCATCGTCGACGAACTGCCATACGCCAAGGCTCTGAGCTGGCGCATGCCGCATCATATATCGCTGCATCTGCGTCATGAACTCGGGGAGGACCGTTGAGCACATATCGCTCATCGTTGTCTTGTTATAGAGCGGCTTGTGATGAGGGCGCCGCATCTCGAAAGCAACCTGGCGTCCCCACAGCGCCCTTATGCTCTCAGCATACTGATTAGATGAGAAGATCTCATCGCCTCTGCTGTCTGTGATGACATACAGGGTCCAGTCAAGGTCGCACATGCGATTATACTTGTGCAAGTAGTCTAGCTTCTGATTGATGAAGCTTGTGACTATCGGGAAAGCTGATTGCTCTGTCCATATATTGCTCTTGGTGGACTTATACTCAAGAGCGGCGATAACTCGCCCCCGATGCCAGAGGCTGATGTCGCTGATGTTGTTGATCGTTGCAAAGCGGCTCCTGACATCGGAAGCAAGCTTTGGATCATTGACCATAAGGCTCGCATGACGCGCCCCGATCTCGAGATCTTTATTATCCACGACATCACAATGAGTCATTGTCTCAATGGGGGCGCTGCGCTCGTGGTACAGTCTTTCAAGGTACCATGGATGAGCCTTCATGCAGCTCAACAAGGAGTTGACGCCCAGGCTGTGAGAGCGGCAGAGGTTGATCACTGTGGGGATGGTCTGTCGTTGTTGGTTCAATTCATTCTCCGTCGAGGTTAATCAATGGCTTCCCACAGAGCTAACACACGACGCGCATATGCTCGTGTGCCGCCATAACTTTTGAGAGCTGCGCCGAGGGAGGAGCGCGTCTCCAAGTAGTAAGAGAGAGCGAGGACGCCGGCGGCGATCAGATCACAGCCCTTGACGATGTGTTCACCGTTCGCAGTCCACCTGCCTCGGCGATCGGGGCACCAATGCCGAGCGATGACCTGCATCGGGCCCGCAGCTCCTCGAGTGCTCGTGAGGTTCCACCTCAAGCGGCTCTCGTTGAACGCCACAGCGACGGCAAGCTCGGCAGGGACATCTTGAGCCTCTGCGCTCTCAACGATGAGCTGGCAGACCTCCACGGCGCGAGCCTCGGCGCGACCGCGGGGAGGAGGCTCGCCGACAAGGTTCGACATCGTGATGATCCAAGTGAGGCAGAAGGTGCTCATGAGTCCTCTCCCTCTGCCGGCTTCACGCTGTCGTTGGTCTGCTCGATCATCTTGATGACTTCGGCAAGACCGTTGCTCTGCGTGGCTGTAACATTCACCTCGCGCTTTGAGCCAAACTCGTCGGGCCGCAGGCGCTCGAGACGCCACGCCGCGGCCTTCCAATCGGTGTCACTCGCTTGATCAACCTTGCGCGTGAGGACTGCAACCTGGAACTCCATCGCCTCCTCGACCGCCTCATTGAAGTCGGGATCTTCCTGCCTCCACCGATGAACGCTGTCGGGGTTCACTCCACAGAGGCGCGCCGCTCTCGTTATCGGCTGACCTTCTCTGATCGTCTGAAGTATCTCGTCTAGGAGCTTCGGGCTTTTCTTGACCCGGAGGTCGCGCGCGCGCGCCGTCGGGTTTTCCTCATTAATGATCAGCGCCTCACGCGCCGCAAGCCCCTTGAGATCGCTCTTGTTGTCGCTCAATTCGTTCCCTCACTCGCCTGATAGCGCCATGCGCCGTGTTGATGTTGAGCTGTCGCTTCTCGGCAAGCTCCTTGCCGCCATTGCCCTCGATGAGATGATCAAAGACATCGGCGCAGGAACAGATGTAGGGTTGCTCTCGATCGACCTTGACCATGAGGTCGCGCATCTGCTCATAGGTGATGGCGGCAATGGCGATGGTCTCTGGAGAGCATGACGGGTCGGTCCACGCCGCCCACTCGGTGATCCCGAGCTCGGCTGAGGAGCTGTCGCATTGCCAGATGTGCTTCTTGTTGTCGCGCAGATAGTTGAACGACAGCCGAGTGAGCGCATTGAGCAGGAAGCTAAAGACCCGCGCCTCGTTGCCGTCCCACAGGTCAGGCTTAGCGAGAAGCTTCTCGGCGAGCTTGCCGATAAGATCATCGGCTGCACCGCCGACCATCTTGGAGACCTTAGCGTTGAGAGCCGCATAATGGGTCGTGTAGAGCGCCGTCATCAGGCGCTCGATCTGCGTCGGGGTCTTGGTTCGTCTCATCGTCGGGATTGCTCATGAGGTCTCGGAAGAGCAGGTCTAGCTCCTCATCGGTCGAGACGATAACGGAGTCAAACAAGATGCGCAAACACATCAGCGCATGTTCCCATCGCGCCACAGCCCGCCGAGGCTCGGAACAGACCCGCTCCCATCGTCCCAAGAGGAGCCACCACCTCCTCCAATGCTGGCGGCGCGATCGCTGTCAGCCTTGCGCTCCAAGAATTGGAAGTTATCAACGATGATATCCATCGAGGTGTGCTTGACGCCGTTCTTGTCGGTGTACTCTCGACTCTTCATCTTGCCCTCGACGAGCACGAGCTGACCCTTCTTCGGCATGACGCCAGAGAGGAACTTTGCGGTCGAGCCGAACGCCGAGCAGGAGAACCACTGTGTATCACGCTCACCTCCCGCCATAGGAGTCGAGACGGCGAGGGAGAACGCGACGATGGGTCGATCCTGCGACCCTCTCACCTCGGAGTCCTTACCAAGCCGACCGATCAATATGCACTTGTTCATACTCATTCGCATTGCTCCATGTGTTCAGTACGAGCCTAAACACATGAGAGAGGACTTCATGGTAAACAAGACGAAGATTGATGTCGGGACAGGGTTTGTGATGTTGGAGGCGAGCATGGGAAGCGCCGTCTCGATCGTGAATGCGGCGCGCGTGAGCATGGGCAAGAAGGTTGAACAGATCACCGAGCCCGACCGACGCCTCTTGCGCTATCTCTGGGAGCATGAGCACACAAGCCCCTTCCGCCATGTGCAGCTCCAATTCCACATCAAAGCCCCGGTCTTTGTCCTGCGCCAATGGATGAAGCACCAGGTCGGCTGCGCTTGGAACGAGATCAGCGGTCGATATGTGACATTCGATCAGGAGGCGTGGACTCCCGATGTGTGGCGCTCGCAGTCCCCGGTGATCAAACAAGGGAGCGGCGCTGACCTCGATGATGGATCAGACGCCGCCGAGCTCTACGCCTCAGCGATGAGGAACAGCTTCAACGCCTATGAAGCCCTGCTTGCCCTCGGCGTAGCGAAAGAGCAGGCGCGTCTGGTGCTGCCCCTCTCGCTGATGAGCGAGTGCTATTGGACCGCGAGCCTCCAGGCGGTGATCCACTTCCTGCGCCTGCGTCAAGACGGTCACGCTCAAGCTGAGATCCGTCTGTTCGCCGATGCGGTCCGAGAGCTCGTGAAGCAGGTCGATGGTCTCGACCTCGTGCTCTCCATCTGCCTCGATTAAAAGCAGCGCCGCCGCGCTGATGATGACCAATCTCCAGCGCGGCGGCGTACTCCCCAAGCCGACTCAGCAACAAGTCAAACACCTAACACGCGACGAGAGAGATATCTTGAAAGAAAAGTGGAAGAAACATTGGATCGGACACGCTCGCGCCCTGTCGGGAATGTCCCCCTGCCCTCGAGGGATCGTCGGCGCGCTGATCATCGACCAGAGGAACAACATCGTTGCGAGCGGCTTCAACGGTGGTCCTAGAGGAGCCATCGGCGAGCTGTGCGGTGGTGAATTCTGCGAACGATCAAAGCGCGGCATCCCGAGCGGTCAGCAGGTCGAGATCGGCTGTCACCACGCCGAGCTTAACGCCATCGCCAATGCCGCAGCCAAAGGAGTCAGCACCGATGGATGTTCGTTGGTCTGCTCGGTGAGTCCCTGCCTGGCATGCGCCAAGCTGATTCACCATGCCGGGATCGTGGAGGTGATCACCGCCGCGAACTATGACCCGCGCGGCGCGACCTACTTGAGAGCTGTCGGCGTGACGGTCGAGGTGGTTGAGTCTATCGAGGATTAGCGACTGCCACTCTCGATCTGTGCTTGAGGATCCTCCTCCAGAGCCTTCAGATGTGCGAGTAAGAGAGCATCCCCGGTTAAGTGCTCCAGTTGCGGCACGAATCCATGCTTGGCGTAGTCCTCCGCACTTCGAGTCATATTTAGAGTCCAATCTATCTGACGAGCTAGATCCAAGATAGAATGAACATAAGGCACCACATACTTTACGATGAAGAAGGTTGTCATCTCCTCTGGAATAAACTGCATATCATTTAGACATGTTGCAACATTAATAGTGTGTTGGAGCATGCCTCGGACACAGCGATCTTCCTCTTTCTGATCCTCATCTAGTCCCACACTTGATCGCGTAGAGAACAACTTAGGCTCCATCAAGCAGATGTCCACTCCAGCATCATTCCACATAAGACGGATAGCGTGTGCTCTATAAGGGATGTCCTCTACGAATGGGTTGAGATGATAACCAATACCAATCACGACTGGAGTCTCTCGGATAGCCTTTTCGAGAGCCGTGATGCTGTCGGCGATTTTGGGATAAGAGCGGTGCATGAATTGCATTATATGACGATTCAGCATGGTCATTCTTTCAATGGGGTCGAGGTTGAGATTAGGTGACTCTGGTGAGGTGAGGCGGGCTGCAACCTGCCTCACCCCTCCAGAGCCGAGAGCTGTAGAAGCCCCGCTTGGTTCACCGATGTATAGGCGGCGAGATCAGATCCGTCAAGAAGAAGTTGAGGGCTGACCATACATCGAGCGCAGGCGGTCTCGGCTCGCGTGAAGCTCGGCGGCGATCTTCTTCCAGCCCCAACCTCGAGCGCGCAGCTCCCGCACCTTGACCTCCTCAGCCTGTTGCTCTGCGGCTTGCTCCTTGAGTCGAGCCTCTTTCAAGCGGCGTTGAACTGATGGCTCACTACATCCGAGCTCGGCGGCGATCTGCGCCTGTGTCAGCCCCTCGGCGCGCAGTCGCAGGACATCGGCGGCATCGACTGCATTGGAGCGGCGATGAAGATGAGGAGCTTCGTTGCGGATCAGCTCAACAAGTCTCACATGGTGAACGCCGAGCTGTCTTGAGATGGTGTGAAGCGCGATGCCGCTCTCTCTCATCTGGATAACCTGCTCAAGGTTGATCTCTCTCGGCCTGCGTCCACGGCGCTTGCCTGCCTCCTCAGCGATGTGAGGGAGGAAGGCGATCATCTCCAGCTTGAGCGTCTGAGCGCCGACTTGAAGATGGCTGCGGATCTGCGCGAGGGTTGACCCACGCCTAAACATGCTCTCGATCAGCTCGAGGTCGAGGGTCGGCTCGCAAGAGAGAGGCTGCACCTTGCGCCCTGATCTCGTCCCTTTACGCTTGCCGAGGTTGGCGCGCAGCTCCTCCACGGTGCTTGCCACCGGCAGCGCCTCGGGAGTCGGCTTCTCGGCCTGCTCGATAGGCTCCTCGCTCGACCCCTCGTTGCGCTTGAATGGGCTGTCGTGTAGATCCATCATGCGGGTCAGAGGGTCATCATGGCGCGAGCGGTCAGCGTGACGGCGCTTGAAGATCCGATCAAGGAGGCTGTCGAGGTCTGCCTGGTAGAGCGGATCATCGAAGTCGTAGTCATCGGCGCTCTGCATGATCAGTTCCAAGCCGCCAAGCGGCGATCCTCGCCGACCATCTTGATCGGTGAGCGGACCATCTCGGCGAGACGAGAGGAGGCAGCGTCTGAGCCGAACATCTCAAGGATCTTCTTGGGCTCGAGGTTGGTGCAGGTGATGATCACCATCTTGCGAGCGCGCCAACGCTCATACATCGCGCCGAGCATCTCCCTCGACCTCTCCTTCCACCATGCCGACCACTGAGCTTGACCACCGAGCCCGCCGAGCTCATCGAGGAGGAGGATATCAACGCCGTTGAGCCAGGTCTTGAAGGGAGAGTCGCTGTCTCCCTTCCAGCTATCCTTCTCGGCGTCAAAGAGTCGGGTCTGTGTGGTGTATCGCACCTTGAGCCCGGAGGCGAGCGCCTCGAGAGCGAGACCATAGAGGAGCGTGGTCTTGCCGTTCCCCGGCTTGCCGTGGAGGAGGACATTAGGCGCAGATGTCGAGCGATCACTTCCAAGCCACTCTATAGCCGCTCTGACAGCGTTTCGTTGATCCTCGGTATCCCACTCATACCTTGAGAGATCTGCGCCCTGTGCGTCGAGCGGGAGGCATGCGTGACGAACTCGAGCAAGACGGCGGCGAGGAAGCTCACAGTGAGGGCATGGTTGAGCAGGTGGCGGAAACGCTGACCGACCACGATCAACAGCGAGGAAGCCGTTCGAGCACTTGCCGCAGTCGGGAAGCTGTTTGACGGCGAGGTAGCAGTTGACCTCGGTCCACATCTCTCGAGGGAGGTTGGCGGTGGTGATGTGCTGGTAGTCGGTGAAGGGTCGAGGCTCACGAGCAGCTGCGGTGGCTTTGAGCTCGTTGAGGAGATCGATCTGATCTTGAATGGTGTTCGTGGAGATCTTCTGCATGGTCGGGTCTTTCAATGAGGTCGGGTTGTTCAATGAGTGAGGTGAGGATGTTGAGCGAGGAAGGCTTGGATGTCAACACGGTCGGGATAGACCTTGGCGGCGGCGATGGCGTTGGTGATGGTGGTGATGCCGTTGTGATCGTGACCAAGATCATCCTTCACAATATTGTAGTATGCTCGTGAGAAGAGCCAGCCGTTCGACCTCTCCGGGAGCGTCCTCCACGCAGGGGTCGGCGCGGCGTCGGGCTCGGGCTCACGCGCGGCGTCATCAACAGAACTATCAACAGAGCTGTCAACAGATTGAACGACTGATGGAGCAGGTATAGAGACAGGTAGAACAGAAGAGACAGATAAAGGTGGCTCCGATAGATACTCCGAGGTATCGTTTGGAGCCATCGAGGTATCGTTTGGAGCTAGGGTAGGCTCCGATAGATACTTCGAGGTATCGTTTGGAGCTAGGGTAGGCTCCGATAGAGCTAGGGTAGGCTCCGATGGAGCTAGGGTAGGCTCCGATGGAGCTAGGGTAGGCTCCGATGTAGCCACCGCGAGATCATTGATCTTTTCGACATTGATCCAAATGCGCGCGCTCTCCTCGCCGAAGCGGTTGGAGCTGCGCTCGATGGTGATGACGCCCTTGTCCTGGAGGGAGCGGCGAACCTTCTTGACCGTGGCGATTGACTTGCCGCTCTTGAAAGCCATCTGCCGGATCGAAGCGGTGCCGCTCCAAGACTCCCAGTCCATCAGATAGATGAGCCCTGTGAGGACTCTCTGCTCAACATCGCTGAACGCGGAACAGCCGCAGATCAGCTCAGGTAACGAGATTGCGCGCATGTGCGCCTCCTTTCGGTGATGCTCTCTTATACACGCGCGATCCGCCTTGTGCAAGATATTTTGTCAGTCCGTAAATTATTTCTTGACAGGGCGAACACGCGCCGCTAGAGTGTGGACATCAACGAAAGGAGATCAACATGACCGACGAGCACAGGCGGCTCCTCAAGAGCAGGCTCAAAGCGAACAGGTGGACCCTCTACCACCTGGCGACTCACTCAGGCATCACACAAGGATATCTCTCCCGCATGATCCACAACAGACTCGACGCTTCACAGCCCATCAAGATTGCCCTCGCGCTTCACGCCTCAGAGATGACCGGCTTCCCTTACTACCCATCAGACTTCGACATCACCACCACCACGACGGAGAACTAACATGCTCATCTTCCTCACCATCGCCGCAGCCATGATCGCCGCGATCTACATCACCAACACACTCGAGACCGAGAGCGCCGCCCGCTCCCGCTCGCTGATCACCTTCGAGGTGGTTGACGCGCTGATCGACATCATCTTCATCGAGCGCCGCCATCAGCTCCACACCTTCCAGGTGATCCTCGATGACAAGGAGGATGTGCTCGCCGAGGTCGATTCTCTGCTCTTCCAGCGCGGCGAGTTTCCCGGCTCAGTCCTCGAGATGAATGATCGTGACTACAACCGCCTGTGTCGCGTCATCAATCGCGTTTATCAGGATACCCACTACGACATCGCCTCCACCAAGTCCTACATGCGCGCCGCGCTCTCCATCTAACCAACCACCACGACACCACAGGATACCTCGACCATGAACGCCAACATCTACGCTCCCAAGAACATTGACGAAGCCAAGACCCTCGCCGACCTCCTCACCATGCGCGGCAACGCTCGTGAGACCTTGATCGCTCACGCCACCTTCGGCCACCACTTCGGCGGCAACATGGCTGTCACCATCGCCAACAGCTTCGTCCTCCAGGGTAAGCCCTCGCTCGGCGCCGATGCGATGGCGGGGATCGTTCGCGCCTCTGGTGCTTGCCGCTTCATGCAGGTCAGCGATTGGACCGACAAGAGCTGCACGATGATCTTCGCTCGCACCGACGAGCCCGACACGATCACTCACACCTTCACATTCACTTTCGAGATGGCGAACAAGCAGGGGCTGACCCGCAACCGCAACTGGCAGACAATGCCGATGCAGATGTTGCGCGCTCGCGTCCTCACCATGGGCCTGCGCGCCGTGTTCCCAGACTGCGTGAGCGGCATCTACAGCCCCGATGAGATCGCCGACAACCTCAACATCAGCGATGAGGAGCGCCTCGAGATCAGCGCGCAGTCGCTCGGTGAGGAGGTCTACAGCGGCAAGCCCTCCAAGGCTCCTCGCGCTTACACGATGGATGACATCAGCTCTGGTGAGCCCGACTACATGACGCCTCGCACCGGCAACGGCGGCGAGCAGATTCCCTTCTGATCTACTCTCAACCTCGACATCATAGGATACTCCGACCATGAAGCACATCACCGACTTCAAGACCCACCTCGCCGCCCTGCGCGGCCTCTGCGATGATGACGGCAACCTCCCCGAGAGCCGTGATGACCTCAGCCGTTGCTCGTACAACGGCGAGACGCCCGACCTCACCACCGATGAGGGTTATGACACCTGGAGCGACTTCGTGTTCGGCGTCACCTGCGCCATCAAGGTTGCCGACGGCACAGCTCGCGCCATCGTTCAGAGCCTCGCCGCTCACCGTTGGATCGAGGTCGATGACTAGAAGCTGGCGCTCGAGAGGATGAGCACGCCGAGCCCAACGAGCATGAGGACATCACTGTCGGTGTAGATCCCATACCACATGATGAAGATGCTCGAGATCAGCAGGAGCGACATCAGCTCGATCATAATTAGTCCAGGTTGCCGAAGCAGATGATGGTCATGCCGGCGAGGGCGGCGCAGATGCCAACCAAGCTGTCTTGATCGAATGACAGGATCAGTCCCCAAAAGCAAGCGAACAAGATCAGAGCGTGCATAGACCGCCTGCACAGGCAGGATCGAGCGCAGGGTTCTCGGCTGGACCCTTGACCCGGTGGAGGTCAACGCCCGACCAATCGAGAGCGAGGAGGCGATTCCATTCCTCCTCGGAGGGGTTGCCCTCGATGACCGTCTGGTAAGGCGCTTGATCATACAGGTGATCACCGAAGTAGCTGAGGAGCGCGACGCCGCGCAGGTGGTGTCGATTCTCCCAGAGGTAAGTAGCCACCTCCTCCCACTCCTCAGCTCTGACAGTGCAGGTGTTGCTGACATTGTGGGTCAGACCATCAACGCGAGAGTCTGCCGAGCCCGGCGCGACCCAATGCTTGTACACGAGCGAGACGCGCTCGAGGTGAGCGAGCGCCGTGTCTCCCTCTCTGGTCAGAGCGCCCTCGGGAGCTGCACAGGCGAACGCGATGACGCCGCTGTGCTCGTCGAGGGACATACAAGCACCAGGTACATGGTCAAGGAGCTCCTGCCAAACAGGGTTCACCTTGGCGATCCTCATGCGGCGAATGAAGCGGCGAGCGTGAGCCGTGTGAACACCTGCGCTCACAGCACCTGCGATGGTCGAGGTGTTGCCGCTCGGCTTGACTGTGGTGACGCGCGAGGCCCGATTGATCTTGATCAGATCAGCGACCCTGATGTTCTCGGTGACAGCGATCCTCGCGCCTGCCTCAAGCACCTCGGGGTCAAACATGATCTCGGGAGTCTCACACATGCCGGTGATCGAGACGCCGAGGAGCGCCTCACCTTCGATGATCTGCCTGCTCACGCTGAGGAGGTAGCCGACATCAGTGTAAGACGCCTGGAGGGTCCCGATGAACGCCGCGGCCTTACAAGCCTCGTGGAACGCCTCAGCGGTCTTGAGCTTGGAGCCGTTGATCTCGGTGAGGTTGCAGGTCTGCCAGCCGCTCACGAATGACCAACCTTGCGACTCAAGGCGCTCACGCTCACGAACGATCGAGAGGGTTGGATGAGTGATCCTGCGACCCATAGCGTTCAGCACCATGTAAGGATAGAGACCGATCTCGGCGCATGGGTTGGTGCCCATATCCTCCGCAGGAAAGAAGGCCACACCGGGCTCTCCCCAATGCTTCGCCATCTTCACCACCTCATCGACCGTTGAGCGATTCTCATAGCCGTTGAGGACTACGCCAGCGGAGATGTTGGCGAACGCTCTCTGAGGGTTCTCCTTCCACCAATCCCCGGTCTTGGCGCTCATCATGTAGGCGTCGTTCTCGTCAAAGATGGCGATGGACGCCGAGCGCCGAACGCCGCCGCTCAAGACCGCCTCGCTCAAGAACATCACGATGTCGAAGCAGTCAATCGACCGCAGGCGATGAAGCCCCTCGGCGATCCTCGAGCGCAAGAGGAGGTCAATCTTCTCAAGCGCCACCTTGAGCGGCTCTGCGCCTGGAGCTCTACCACCGGAGCTGATCACAGCGCCCTTCTCTCTGATGTTGGAGAAGTCAAAGGTGATCCGATCATAGTCCTCATAATAGCCTTGATGGAGGTACTGACAGAGGAGCACATGGGCGGCATCTGCCCAACCCTCGATCGAGTCTTTGATCACATAGGTGCGCCGACCCTTAGCCTCGTGCTCCTTGGGCGTGAGCAGTCGAGGAAGGTGCTTGGTGTGACGCTGGCGGAGTGAGAAGCCTGTGCCGCAACCTGAGAGGAGGAGCCAGAACGCCTCGGCGAAGAAGCGAGTGCGATCACACGGCGAGAATGTGCAGTTGTAGATCCTCATGTTGTTGCGCTCGATTGCAGCTCCACCGAACTGCATTGAACGCTGAGAGGGAAACACCTCCTGCCGACGCACGAATCCGAAAGCGTCTTTGATCTGATCTGCCAGATAGGGGAACCTGCGCGTGTGCATCGCCTCGACGCGATCAACCGCCTGATCCCAAGTCTCCCGCCCGCCCTCTGCCGTCTCGCGCGAATACTGAGCCGTGAACGCGACTGCGCCCAAAAGTTGATTCTGAGCCATACTGAAGCCCTGCTTGGTTGGTCTTAGCGTGTGACGATGACCACCATCGACACAGCACTCAAGACTAACACACCAACAGATGCCGAGCGCCACACTCGGATCGAGAAGCGAGCATCATCGAGCTGTTTGTCCCTCTCGGCGATGTCGCTCTTGAGCCTGTGATTCTCCTCGATCGCCTTGGAGGTGATGGCGGCACAGTCGGCGCGGGCCTGGTCGAGTCGTGCTTTACAGAGCCGCCGCTCCTCCTCAATCGTCTCGACAGCTCCCTCGAGGTCACGCTTGACCAAGATGAAGTCCTCGAGGGTCAAGCAGAAGCCATCTTCGGCGGCGTTGTACTTGGCAGGCACCTCGAGCCCTGTGGTCAGCGTAAGCGGCTCCACAAAGTTGATCGAGGGAACCGCCATGTTCAGCGCGAGGGAGAGCGCGAGGATCACGGCACACCTGCCGCACAGAGCCGACACCTAAGCGTCTTATATTCCTCGAGCGTGTCTTTGCACTTCTGCATCTCCACCAGGCGAATCTTGTGGCGCTCCTCCTCAAGGTCATCTCGACACTCGGCGAGCTGCGCCTGACACTCGGCAATCAACGACTCCTCAACAGAGCAATCCGCCTTAGAGCCATGCTGTTTGCCGAGCAAGTAGAATGCGACGCCGCTCAAGACAAGCCACACTCCGACCGCCACCGATGCCGCTCTGATGTGCTTCTGCTCCAGAGTGATCTTCATCGAGCCTCCTGCGTGATCCGTTCCAACATACGCTCTATACGCTCAAGTTGTGCGTGCATTCCCTCGAGCTTCGTCTCGATCTTGGCAAGGCGCTCTTTGGTCGTCCCTGCGCGCTCCTCGAGGCTGTTGACCTTCGATTTAAGCTCGGCGATCTCGGCTGTGCTCTGCTCAAGCTGAAGCCGCTGAATCTCGACACCACGCGAAACCCAAAAGCTCCACATGATGGTCGGGATGATCAGAATCTGAACGATGTCACGAGCGCGGTCCCACATG